>Ga0065704_10070571_pt1 | contig 20118 bp, 19 predicted proteins | sample SwiRhicommuniRL2_FD_59091 | JGI IMG/M metagenome (GOLD analysis project Ga0065704, IMG submission 59091) | Switchgrass rhizosphere bacterial communities from Rose Lake, Michigan, USA - RL2 v2 (version 2) | ecosystem: Host-associated > Plants > Roots > Rhizosphere > Soil | place: East Lansing, MI
CGAACGGCGCGGCGCTCGCGAACTCGCCAACCAGCCGCGCGCCCAGGCCGAGCTGCTGGGCGTGATAGCCCGCCTGCGGCTGGGCCTGGGCGACTACCATGAATCGCTGGCACTGCTGGAAAAGCAGGCGCGGGTACTCGCGACAGCGAACGATGCGCCCGACAGCCTGCGCCTGCAGGCCGCGACCCAGCACGGGCGCGTGCTGCGCCTGCTCGGACGTTCGCGCCAATGCGTGCAGGTGATGGCGCCGATGGAGGCGCGGCTGGCATCGCTCGATTCCCGGCTGCCGCTTCCGGTGGCCGAATTCCGGTCGCAGAACGGACGCTGCCGTGCCGACGCCGGCGAGAAACAGGTGGCGCGTCAGATGTTCGACGGCTCACTGGAGATCCGCCGCAGCCTGAAGGACGAAGCGGGCGTTGCGGAGAACATGCGCGACCTGGCCCAGCTGGATGTCGAACTGGGCAACGCCGACGCCGGCGCGCGCGGCTACCGCGCCGCACTGGCACACCTGCAGGCACACGGCCATGCACGTCATACGCTGGCCATCGAGATCCAGCGCAGCCTGGCGTTGCTGTACCGCAACCGCGGCGATACGGATGCGGCGCTGGCCTCGTTCCAGCACGCGCGCGAGCTGTCCGAGGACATCCACGGCGCGCGTCATCCGCTCACCCAGGCCCTGCGCCGCCATATCGCCGCCGTGCAGGTCGACCTGGGCCGTTTGCGCGAAGCCGACGAGGAACTCCGCCGCCTGCACGCGATGACGCTGGAGTCGCTGGGCCCGCAGCATCGCGACACGGCATCGAGCTGGAACTCGATGGGCATCATCGCCTGGGAGCGCGGCGACAACGACACGGCGGTACGCAATGTCGCCCGGGCCGTCGCCATCTGGCGCAGCAACGAGAGCCTGCAGATCCTGCCCGGTGGGCTGTTCAACTACGGCATGGTGCTGCACAACGCCGGCCGCCACGACGAGGCGCTCGCGGCACTGGAAGAATCGCGGCAGATGCGGGTGACGACCATCGGCGCCAGCCATGCGCTGATCGGCGAGACGGACCGCATGATCGGCGAAGTGCTGGCGGCCAAGGGCGACCTGCGAAGCGCCAGCGAACGCTTCGACCGGGCCGTGCGCCTGACCCGCGTGGGCTTCGGTCCGGAGCATCCGCGCACCTGGTTCGCCGAACTGTCCATGGCCCGCCACCAGACGCGGCTGGGGCGGCCGCAGGACGCCATCGCCCCGCTGGAAGGACTGACGCGCCACGAGGGCGGCGGCAGCGAAGCGCCCAAGCTGCGCTGGCTCGCACGGGCCTATCTGGCCGAAGCGCGTTGCGGCATGGGCGAGAAGGAGCGCGCGCGTCGTGAGCTGGATGCCCTGGCGGGAGAACTGCGCAGCGCGCTGCCCGACGGCGGCATCATTCCGCGCGAAGTCGCCGACCTGCGCGCCGCCTGCCGCTGAGGCCGTTCACTCCAGCGGCAATCCGGGCTGTTGCGGATCGATGCGACCCTCGCCGCGCGCGATCTTCTTGAACTCGGCGCGGCTGACCGACACATAGCGTTCGTTGCCGCCGATCTCCACCTGCGGCCCATCCTGCACGGCGAGTCCCTGATCGTTGACCCGCACGGTCATGATCGCCTTCTTGCCGGTGTGGCAGATGGTCTTGATCTCGCTCATCTCGTCCGCCCAGGCCAGCAGGTACTGGCTGCCCTCGAACAACTCGCCGCGGAAATCGGTACGCAGGCCGTAACACAGCACGGGGATGCGCAGCGCGTCCACCACTTCGCTGAGTTGCCAGACCTGCGCGCGACTGAGGAACTGCGCTTCGTCCACCAGCACGCAGTCGAGCTTGCCGTGCGCGGCGATGTCGTCGCGAATCAGGCGTTCGAGGTCATCCTCGCGCTCGAACGCTACTGCATCCGCACGCAGCCCGATGCGCGACGCCACCACGCCGGCTCCCGCACGGTCATCCAGCCGCGGGGTCAGGATCGCCACGCGCATGCCGCGCTCGCGGTAGTTGTGCGCCGACTGCAGCAGCGTGGTGGTCTTCCCGGCGTTCATCGCCGAATAGTAGAAATAGAGCTTGGCCATGCCGCCATTGTAAAACGGGCGGGCTTCCCGCTTATCCGCCTTCGGGCGCCTTCACCGGCTCCACCTCGCCCACGTCGACCTTGCCCCTCATGGGCGCCTTCCAGATCGCGTCCTGCAGCCGCCAGTAGTGCTCGGGCTGCCAGTACTTGCGGTCGTAGTACTGGTCGCCCCGCACCGTCATGCCGGTGCCGGCCAGCGGCCCGGTGTGGGGAATGATGGTGAGGTTGCCTACGTAGCCGACGCGACTGCCGGTCATGCTGCGCGTGGCCCGCCGCAGGATCTTCTCCAGCCGCGGCTTGGCCGCCTCGTCGCCGTATTCGGCCAGGATCGCCTGCCCGCGCTCGATGGCCTCCTTGCGCTGCACGTCGTCCAGCCGCGCCCAGTAGAACTCGCGCTGGGCGAGGAAGTCCGGATAGAGCCGCTCGGCCGCGATGTCCATCCATGCGTAGGCGATGGCGCGATCCTGCGCGACGCCGGTGCCCTGCCAGTACATGTCCGCGATGATCGCCTGCGAGGGCTTGTCGGCATGGAAAGCCGCGCGTTTGAACCGTTCCAGCGCGCCGGCATAGTCCTGCCGTTCGTAAGCGCGCGCGCCCTCCGACCGCCAGCGCAGGTCCGGGTGCGCGGCCAGGAAGCCTTCGGTCAACACCGCCTGATCGAGCTTCGCCTCCTGGGCCGTCGCCGGCCGCATCGGCAACAGGGCCACCATGACCAGCACACAGCAACGGAGGGCATTCATGGCGATACGCCTGCATCCGGAAGCCTGGAGTGTCGACATGCTAGGAGAAGCAGGGCGCCGTTGTCTGTAAACTGATGGCCTACGCAGAAGTACTCCCATGCACGGTCTTAACCCCCCCCAACGCGCCGCCGTCCTTCACAGCAAGGGCCCCCTGCTCGTGCTCGCGGGTGCCGGCAGCGGCAAGACGCGCGTCATCGTGGAGAAGATCGCGCACCTGATCGCCGGCAACCATTTCCCGGCGCGCCGGATCGCGGCGATCACCTTCACCAACAAGTCCGCCAAGGAAATGCGCGAGCGCGTGTCCAAGCGGATCAAGGGCGACGCGGCCGAAGGGCTGACCATCTGCACGTTCCATGCGCTGGGGCTGAAGTTCCTGCAGATCGAACACGCGGCGGTGGGCCTGAAGCGCGGCTTCTCCATCTTCGATGCGGACGACGCCAGCGCACAGGTCAAGGACCTGATGTATGGCGCCAAGCCCGACGACGTGGAAGCGGCGAAGAACCTGATCTCCCGCGCGAAGAACGCCGGCCTGTCGCCCGAAGAGGCCCTTGCCGAAGCACGCACCAACCGCGAAAAGGAAGCCGCACTGCTGTACCAGCGCTACCAGGACCGGCTGACCACGTTCAATGCGGTGGACTTCGACGACCTGATCCGCCTGCCGGTGCAGATCCTGGAGAACAATCCCGAGATCACCGCGGCGTGGCGCGAACGCATCGGCTACCTGCTGGTCGACGAATGCCAGGACACCAATGACGCGCAATACCGCCTGCTGAAGGCGATCGCCGGCGAGCGCGGCGACTTCACCTGCGTGGGCGACGACGACCAGAGCATCTATGCGTGGCGCGGCGCGAACCCCGACAACCTGCTGCAGATGGCGAAGGACTACCCGGCACTGCAGATCGTCAAGCTGGAGCAGAACTACCGTTGCAGCAACCGCGTGCTGCGCGCGGCGAATGCGCTGATCGCCAACAACCCGCACGAGCACCCCAAGAAGCTGTGGAGCGACCAGGCGGATGGCGAGCGCATCCGTGTGTGGGAATGTCGCGACAACGAGCACGAGGCGGAGAAGGTCGCTGCGGAGATATCGTTCGTGCATGCGTCCAAGAGCGCAGCGTGGAGCGACTTCTGCATCCTGTTCCGTGGCAACCACCAGTCGCGCGCGCTGGAGAAGGCGTTGCAGCTGCTGCGCATCCCCTACCACCTGACCGGCGGCACCGCATTCCTGGAACGGCAGGAAGTGAAGGACGCGATGTCGTGGCTGCGCCTGCTGGTGAACCCGGACGATGACGCCGCCTTCCTGCGTGCCGTGCAGTCGCCCAAGCGCGAAGTCGGCGCCACGTCGCTGGCGAAACTCGCCGAGATGGCGCAGCACGCACACCTGCCGCTGTCGCGCGCGGCCGAGTCGATGGGCGCACTGAAGGCGCTGCCACCGCGCGCGGCCAATGGCCTCAGTGCCTTTGTCGACATCATCCGCGACCTGCGTCGGCACGCCGAGGAGCTGCCACCGGCCGACCTGGTGCGCCGGTTGAGCGAACGCTCCGGGCTGCTCGCCGACCTGCGCGCGCAGTGCAAGGACGAAGCCTCGTTCCAGCGTCGCCGCGCCAACCTGGACGAACTGGCGGACTGGTTCGAAGGGGGCCCGCGTGGCAGTTCGGCCGGCGACCTCGCCGCGCAGCTCGCGCTGCTGTCGCGCAACGACAAGGACGACGGTGGCAACCAGGTGCGGCTGATGAGCCTGCATGCGGCGAAGGGACTGGAGTTTCGTTATGTCTTCATCGTCGGTTGCGAGGACGGCACGCTGCCGCACGAGACCAGCGTGGAGGAAGGCAACCTGCAGGAAGAGCGGCGCCTGATGTACGTGGGCATCACCCGCGCGAAGGAACAGCTGTGGCTGAGCCACAATCGCGAGACGCGCCGTTTCGGCGAACGTCTGCGCCTGCAGCCCAGCCGCTTCATCGACGAACTGCCTGCCGACGAACTCCAGCGCGATGGCGCCGATCCCGCCGCCGACGCGGAACGCAAGAAAGAACGTGCCAGCGCCGGCCTGGCTGCGATCCAGGCGATGTTCGACTGACCCACGCCGCCCGCGCTTGCGCTACGCTGCGCGGCATCGCAGGCAGGCGGAGCGCGACATGACACGCGACAGCAGGATATGGCGGTGGGTCGGATTCCTGATCGCCTTCGTCGGTGTGGGCTTCCCCTACTGGCAACTCGCGCCGGAACTCGCCGGCTTGCCGCGCGCCCTCTACGGTCCAGGGCTGGTGGCGGTCGGCGTGGTGGCCATGCTGCTGCGCGCATTCGGCACCGGACGTTTCCTGCCGCTATGGCTGCTGATCGCGATGGCGGTGCCGGCCGCAGTCCTCGTGCGGCTCGGACTGGATGCCCGCCATGGCGTGGAAGGCCCCGGCCTGGCCGTTGCCGATGTGGCCGTGGGCCTCGGGCTGGGATTGGCAACGGCCCTGGTCGGCATGCTCATCGGCAGCCTCTTCCTGCTGCGCAGCAGCCGACGCCCCGGGTGATGTCTTCCCTTCGACTTACTGACAAGGCTTGCCGATGACACCGCACCTGTCCGAGATCCGTCAGATCGCGATCACCGTCAGCGATGTGGAGGCCGCGCTGGGTTTCTATCGCGATGCACTGGGGCTGGCGTTCCTGTTCCAGCCCGCAGCACAGCTGGCATTCCTCGATGCCGGCGGCGTACGGCTGATGCTGACCACGCCGCAGGGTGCCGGTGCGGTGGGCGCGAACTCGATCCTCTACTTCACGGTGCAGGACATCGTCTCCACCCAGGCGGCGCTGGTCGCGCGCGGCGCGACGGAGGAGCGGCCACCGCAACTCGCCGCCCGCATGCCGGACCACGAACTCTGGACCGGCTTCCTGCGCGATCCGGACGGCAACCTGGTGGGGTTGATGGAAGAGAAACGCTGACCCGCGTCGGGCGCGCTCAACGCACCAGCGCGGGCGGCTCGCGGGCGGGTTCAGCGGGTGACGGCTGTGGGGGCGCCACGTGCAGCGGCTGCTGCTCCCGCGCTGCCAGTTCCCTCGCGACATCCGCCTGGAACTGACGGGCCCATGGGCCGCGGAGGTATTCGCTGACGACGGCTGCCATCGGGTCTCCCCCGTTCGTCGCCCCTGCCCGTGACACCTGCTCCACGATCTCATTCAGCCCGGGCCAAGTGGCGCGATCCCCAGCCACGTCGACATGTCCACCCTCGGCCTTCTCTGGCGCTTGCAACGATGTCCCGGTGCGGCGTTCGACCCGCGCATCGAGTGCCTCGTCGATCGGCTCCTTGCGGTTGCAGTCGTCGATCACGCTGCGTCGGCAAAGCTGTTCCGGCGCCAGCGTGTCCACATGGTCGCGCGCGCCGTCCCGGTCGTAACCGCGCGTGCCGTACATGCCGCCCATGTGCTGGTCGGAGCGGTGGATGACGAACTGCGCTGCGTCCTCGGGAACGGGTCGTTTCTCCAGATAGGGCTGGTCACTCAGCCGGTTGAGGAACTCCACGCCGAGATTGAAGCTCAGCGTGCCGAGGCCGTTGCGTTGATACGTGTCGCCGATGTCGCTATGGCTGCCAGCCACCCATGCGTTGTAGTTGCGATGGTCTTCGCTGAAACCCGACGGCACATGCTCGCTGGATGGGAAGAGATCGCGGCGCTCGTGTTGTGCCGTGATCTGCAGTGTGGACAGGGTCGAAGGTGGCAGCCGCCGATCATGCTCCTCCACGCCCGTGCCGACGGGGTCCAGCAGCAGGGCTGCCTGCAACGTCCTTCCGGGCTCGACCAGCAACGGACGGTCGGCGTACCGGATACGGGTGACGAGTTCCTCGTCGTCGCGCTCGACCTGCGCACCCAGCGGGTCACGGATCCCCCGCTCGTGCACCATGCGCTGCAGGGCGGCAATTTCCTCCGCCCCGCGACTGAACCCGACACCTGCAATCCGGATCTGCGCCCGGGGATCTTCTTCGATCCATTTCTTGGCCTGCAGACAGAGCTGCAGATAGGCGGTCTCGACCCGCTCGTCGAAGGTATGGCCGAAGCGGCCGTCCGACCACTTCTCCGGCAGTTTCAGGAGCCCATTCTGGGTGTAGGTGCCTTCGACGTAGCCGGCCGAGATACGCGCAGGCTTCCCCTTCTCGATCTGCTCATAGAGCTTGGCAACGACACTCCAATGTTCCGGCTGGTCGTCGAACATGCTGTTACCGGTTCCATCCATCGCCGCCACATACAGTCGATCGTGTGACTGGTCGTCCCTCAGGAAAACCGGAATGCGAAGCCGCGAAAGATTCTCTTCGGCCCGACGGAAGCTGTCGCGCCCGACATCACCTGCCAGCTCCACATCGACACCACCGTCGCGGTGCATTGACTGTTGGCCTGACCCCATGACGAGCACTCCTTGCTCAGTAGGTGCGACTGAATACCTTGATCAGATCATCGCGAAAATCACTATGCGGGCGATCCGGGAACCGGGGCTTCTTCAACGCAATCATTTCCCGCATGTACACATTGATGGTGCGGTCATTGACTTCCAGGATGATCCCCGGCGTTCCGCTTGAAGCAGGATCAAGCGCGTCTTCCCGCGCGACATGGTGCCGGATCAACTCATCCCTGAAGATCTCGCCGATATCAATCTCGGCCTCAAGCGGGGTTCCGTCTTTCGAACGCCACGTGACGCGGGCCGGTGGCGGGAAATTCGAGATGGGGCCGCGACCTGCGGAAAGCAACTTGTCCAGCGGGCGTCCGTAAGAGCTCACCGACGGCGCAGGGTCGTCCGATCCATGCCGGAAGCCCCGGTAGACGATGACGCAGGTTTGCGTGTCGAAGCAATGAGCGCCGAAATAATGCGCCCTGAACTTCAGCGGCCACTCCGCCTCCACATTGCGGTACCCGCCTTCCGGTGATTCCGTGGGAGTGCTGGAGGGTGGTAGCGTGGACATGGTGGCGTGGCATCCTGTCGTGGCAACGGAGATCAGCGCGCTGGTAGCGAGGCTCCGGAGAAGGCGTCGTTCCATGATGGCATTCCTGGCCTGTCGGCAATGCCGACGTTAGCTTGGGTTGGCGGTGCCTGCAATCATCGCTGGAAGGCATTCACATGAACCTGCTCTCTCATTTCTCGCGCGCCAGATGATGCGATCAGTGCGAAAGTAGGAATGTGATATGCACTGGGGCAAGCATGAACATGGCGAGCGATGCACGATTGACACTGCTGGCGTCGTACAACCAATGGATGAACCGGCGCCTGTACGATGCGGCGGCGACATTGCCGCATGACACGCTGGCTGCGGATCGCGGCGCCTTCTTCGGCTCCATCCTCGGTACGCTCAACCATCTGGTCGTCACCGACACGATCTGGCTCAAGCGGTTCGCTGCTGCGCCCGGCGCTGCCGCAGTGCTTGCGGCGCTGGACGACACGCCGATGCCGACGGCGCTGGATGCCATGCCGTACCAGACGCTTTCCGTGCTGCGCCAGCGACGCGATTGGCTGGACACCCTGATCCTGCGATGGGTGGACACCCTCACGCCGGCACAGTTGTCAGCCCGCCTGACCTACATCAACACGAAGGGAACGGCCTTCACGCGCAGCGTCGAAGGCCTGCTCACGCACCTGTTCAACCACCAGACCCATCACCGTGGACAGGTCACCACGCTGCTGTCGCAGGCAGGCGTGGATGTGGGCGTGACCGATCTGCTGGCGTTGGTACCGGAAGAAGGCTGACGCTCAGCTTTCGCGCGTCGCGAGCAGGCCGGCCACCTGTTCGCGCAAGGCGGCGACCTCGCCCTCCAGGGCCGCGACGCGTGCTTCGAGTTCTGCATTCGCGGGTTCGCCGGCGAGCGAAGCCGACGGCAGCCGTGCCGCGATCGCCGCCACGTCCACCGGTCCACTGAGCAGGTGCATGTAACGATCTTCCCGCTGGCCGGGCCCGCGCGGGATCTGCACGACCAGCGCAGGCTCGCGCTGGATCAGGCGTTCGAGGTGATGGCGCACGTCATCGGCATCGGCGAACTTGCTCAGCCGCTCACTGCGCGCGAGCAGTTCGTGCACGGTCTGTGCGCCGCGCAGCATCAGCAAGCCCAGCAGCGCCGCCTGCTGTTGCGGAATGCCGAAGAAGGCCGCCGTTCGATGCTCGTAGCGCTCGGCGCGCGAGGAGAACACCTGCTTCGCCAACCCCTTCTGCTCCAGCTGACGCAACGCGTGGTTCACCGCGCCATGGTCCAGCGCCATGACCGGATCGCGCGCGGTCTTCTGGTTGGCCGCGACCTGCGCGGCGTTGACCGTCAGCGGATAGGTCTCCGGCGTGGTGGCTTCCTTCTCGATCAGGCAGCCCAGCAAACGGGCCTCGGCGGCATTCAGTACGGGCGCGGTGTCTTCCATGGGGAAACAGTTGTCGGATGCGAGGGCATGCAGGATAACCCGTGTCCCGGACGGCACCGGACACCGACTGCAACACAGGTCCGCTAGAATCCACGCACCTAGAAGACCGGATTGCCCATGCGCGTTTCCCTGCTTGCCGCCGGCCTGGCGGCCTCGTTGCTGACCCTGTCCGCGTGCAAGCGCACCGAACCCGCAGCTGCGCCCGCCGAAGCCACGACACCCCCCACGGCCACGACACCGGCGAAGCCCACCGGTGCGCACGACAACCTCAACGCGGTGGCGTGGGTGCAGACCTCGGTGGAATACCGCGCGCTGACCACGCAGACCTTCCGCGCCGCCGCCGACCATCTGGATGCCGCGCTGAAGGAAAAGAACTGGGATGCGCTGGTGCCCGACGAACGCGGCAACGCCGCCACCGGCCTGAAGCCGGCCGTGGTGATGGACGTGGACGAGACCGTGCTGGACAACTCGCCCTACCAGGCGCGGTTGATCCGCGACGGCAAGGAATACGACGAGATCAGCTGGGACCAGTGGGTGGCCGAGAAGAAGGCCAAGCCGCTGCCGGGCGTGGTGGACTTCGCCAAGGCGGCCGCGGCCAAGGGCGTGACCATCCTGTACATCTCCAACCGCGCCGTGCACCTGAAGGAAGCGACGCTGGCCAACCTGCGCGACGCGGGCCTGCCGGTGGCCGACGACAGCGTGTTCCTGGGCCTGGGCACGGTGCTGCAGGGCTGCGAGCAGAACGGCTCCGAGAAGAACTGCCGCCGCCGCTTGGCGGGGCAGCAGTACCGCGTACTGATGCAGTTCGGCGACCAGATCGGCGACTTCGTCCAGGTGGAAGCCAACACCCGCGACGGCCGTCAGGCCTTGTTCGACGAGTACGACGACTGGTTCGGCGAGCGCTGGTGGATGCTGCCCAACCCGACCTACGGCTCGTGGGAGCCGGCGCTGTTCAACAACGCCTGGGATCAGCCGCCGACCGCCCGCACGCAAGCCAAGCGCGACGCACTGGACTACGCGCCATGAATACGCGCGGCCCGGTCGCGCTGACGCCACGCGAACGCCTGATCTTCGCGCTGGACGCGCCGTCCGGCGCCGATGCGCTGGCGTGGGTCGACCGGCTGGGCGATGCGGTGCAGTTCTACAAGATCGGCATGGAGCTGCTAGCCAGCGGCGACTACTTCACCGTGCTGGACGAACTCGCGCGCCGCGACAAGCGCGTGTTCGTCGACCTGAAGTTCTTCGACATCCCCGCCACCGTGGCCGGCGTGATCCGCGGCCTGTCGCGCTGGCCGGTGACCTACGCGACCATCCATGGCTGGCACGCCGGGATGATGGAAGCCGCCGCCGAGGCCCGGGGCGGCGACCTGCGGCTGCTCGCGGTGACCGTGCTGACCTCGATGGACGGCGGCGACCTGCGCGCCATGGGAATCGCCAGCGATGATCCGGCCGGGATCGTCGTCCAGCGCGCGCTTGCGGCGCAGGGTGCCGGCATCGATGGCGTGATCTGCTCCGGCCAGGAGGCCGGCATGATCCGCGCCGCCACCGGTCCCGATTTCTCCATCGTCTGTCCCGGCATCCGTCCGGGGGGGGCGGCAGGTGATGACCAGAAGCGCACCGTCGGCGTGGCCCAAGCGTTCGCGCTGGGCGCGGACGCGATCGTGGTGGGCCGGCCGATCAGCAAGGCGAGCGATCCGCGCTCGGCGGCCGAGGCCATTCAGGCCGAGATCGCTCAAGCAATTCAATAAAATCAATAAGATAAATCAAGTTATTTCAGGTATTGCCTTAGCATTCGGGCGCAGGTAGGCTGTGCGCATCCGGCCTTCGGCCGGAGATGTGCCACAACACTTCGTCCTCCGGCTTCGGTCGGACTTCAGGAGGTCCGCGGGGTCGCAAGACACCCGGCCTCCTTTTTTATTGCCCGCAAGGCAAGTTGCGACGGCCATGCTTGCCGCCCTCCCCCGACTGACGTGAAGATGCGGGAAGACTGGGGAGTCACCGCATCATGTCCACGCCGTCCGCGTCCCTGCTGCGCGCGCTGGCCGCCTTCGGGCTGTCGCTTGTCCTGCTGGCCGCCTGCAAACGCGAACCCGAAGAGCTCGCCGGCGCCGCCAGCGAACCCGCCGCCGCCGTGCGCCAGTTGGCAACCCACCTGCAGCGCAACGACCTGGTGGCCTTCGCGCGCGACGCCGTTCCCGCTGACGTGCATGCACGGTTGGACGCTGCCTGGCGACAGGGCCACAGTCGCTGGCCGCTGACCGAGCTGCCACTGGACGACAAGCTGGTGCCGATGCTCGCCGCGCTGGCCGCAAAGGATTCGGAAAAGACGCTGCAACGCAGCTTCGACCGACAGTTCGGGCGGCAGGACCGGGACCTGAAAGAGGCCGCGCGCACGCTGGGCCTGTTCGGCGTGCAGTATGTGAAGAACGAAGGCGACTACACGCAGGAAGAACGCGACCACTACGCGCAGGTCATCGCCGCGCTGGGCGAGTGGGCGCAACAGGCGCCCTTGGGCGACCCGGCGCTGGCACGGACCACGCTGGCCCGGCTCGCACCCGCCGCCCGCACCAGCGGCCTGACCAGCGAAGACGCCCTGAGCCAGGCCGGCATGCAGGCCAGCCTGCAGCGGCTGACGCCCTTCTTCATCGAGACCAAGGCCAGCTTCGCCCGCTACGGGCTGCCCCTGGATGCGACCTTCGCCGACCTGCGCACCGGCCTGGTCGAACAGAAGGGCGACACCGCCACGGTGCGGATCCACTATCCGCTGGCCGAACGCGAGATCGACACCGTGGTCAGCCTGACCCGGCGCGGCGGGCAGTGGTACCTGACCGACTACCTCCGCCATGCCGAGGACGTGCTGGAGGCAGTGCCTGCGCCCCCGGTCGCGCCACCTGCAATCGAGACCCCTCCGGGCCCGCCGCCGGGCAGTGGCGGCCCGACGCCCTAGGCAGTGGCATCCGCGCACCCAAGAACCCTGCTGCCGTCGCGGGGCCCACCTGGCCGGTCCCGTTGGACAGAGGGCGCCTGCCTGAACCTGTAACCGCTTCCCAGCCGGTCACGGGCGTGCGCCATAATGCGCCGGATGCCTGAACAGAATCCCCTGCCGTTCCCGGATGCCCCGAAACCGACGCCGCCGGAGAAGACCCCGGGTGCGACGGACCCCGCCGCGCCCGGAAACACCCCGGACACCCAGGTGGTCGCCGATGCGCCCGTCACGGCGGGTGTCCCGATGACGCCGCCCGCCCATCGCCAGGCCAAGCGGCCATTGTGGGCGCGCCTGCTCGGCCGAGTGGCCGATCCGTGGCTGGCCCTGAACATCGAACCCGAATCGCCGGGTGGCCTGCTGGACGGCCGCCCGGTCTGCTACGTGCTGGAAGACTACGGCCTGTCGAACGCGCTGATCCTCGATCGCGCCTGCCGCGACGCCGGCCTGCCTTCGCCGCTGGTGCCGCTGCCGGTCGGCGGCAATCCGCTCGGCCGCAAACGCGCTTACGTGGCGCTGTCGCGCCGCAACGCCAGCACGCTGATCCCCGACCAGGTCAGCGCCAAGACCCATTCCGGTTCGCTGGCCAAGCTGTTGCAGGCGCATCGGGCCAACCCCGGGCTGGACGTGCAGCTGGTGCCGGTGTCGATCTTCGTCGGCCGCGCGCCGGACAAGCAGAGCGGCTGGTTCTCGGTGCTGTTCTCCGAGAACTGGGCCATCGTCGGCCGCTTCCGCCGCCTGCTTGCGATCCTGCTCAACGGCCGCGGCACCATCGTGCGGTTCGCGCCGCCCGTCTCGCTGCGCGGCACGGTCGATGAAGGCCTGGAACCGGAACGCACCGTGCGCAAGCTGTCGCGCGTGCTGCGTACGCACTTCCACCGCATCCGCGAAGCCATCATCGGCCCCGACCTGTCCACGCGCCGCCTGCTGGTGGACCAGGTGCTGGCCGCCGAGCCGGTGAAGGAAGCCATCGTCGAGCAGGCACGCCGCGACAAGTCCAAGCCCGAGGACGCGTGGAAGAAAGCGCACGCGTACGCCTGGGAAATCGCCGCCGATTATTCCAACCCGGTGGTCCGCTCGGCCAGCTTCCTCCTGAGCCACGTCTGGAACCAGATCTACGACGGCGTGCTGGTCCACCACCTGGACAAGTTCAAGGAAGCCGCGCCCGGCCACGAAGTCGTCTACGTGCCGTGCCACCGCAGCCACATGGACTACCTGCTGCTGTCGTACCTGCTGTACGAACGCGGCATCGTGCCCCCGCACATCGCCGCCGGCATCAACCTCAACCTGCCGGTGGTGGGCACACTGCTGCGCAAGGGCGGCGCGTTCTTCATGCGCCGCAGCTTCCGCGGCAACCCGCTGTACTCGGCGGTGTTCACCGAATACGTGGCGCAGCTGGTGTCCGGCGGCTACTCGCTGGAGTATTTCATCGAAGGCGGGCGCTCGCGCACCGGCCGGCTGCTGCCGCCGAAGGGCGGCATGATCTCGATGACGCTGCGCGCCTTCCTGCGCCAACCGCGCAAGCCGGTGCTGTTCCAGCCGGTCTACATCGGTTACGAAAAGCTGCTCGAAGGCACCAGCTACCTGGACGAACTGAGTGGCAGGCCGAAGGAAAAGGAATCCATCTGGGCCGTGCTGTGGGGCATCCCCAAGGTGCTGCGGCAGAACTACGGCCAGGTGGTGGTGAACTTCGGCGAACCCATTCCGTTGAACGACGCCCTGGCCAAGTACGCACCCGAGTGGGACGGCACGCCGGTGGGCGAAGAGGAAAAGCCCGCGTGGCTGTCCGAGATCGTGGATGCGCTGGCCCAGCAGATCCAGGTCAACATCAACCGCGCCGCCGACGTGAACCCGATCAACCTGCTGGCGCTGGCGCTGCTGTCCACGCCCAAGCACGCGATGGGCGAAGCCGACCTGGTCGCGCAGATCGAACTGTCCAAGACGCTGCTGGCGGAGCTGCCGTATTCCGACCGCGTGACCGTCACCCCGCACTCGCCCGACCGCATCATCTCCCATGCCGAGGAGATCAACATGCTGCAGCGGATCAAGCATCCGCTCGGCGATGTATTGAGCGTGGACGACGACACTGCGGTCCTGCTGAGCTACTACCGCAACAACGTGCTGCACCTGTTCACGGCCTCGTCGTGGATCGCTTGCTGCTTCCAGAACAACCGCCGCATGAGCCGTGCCGGCGTGCTGCGCCTGGGCCGCACGCTGTATCCGTTCCTGCAGGAAGAGCTGTTCCTGCCATGGAGCGAGGACGAGTTCGCCGAACGCATGGAACGCACCATCGAGGTGTTCATCCGCGAGGGCCTTCTGCAGCAGGTCAACGACGACGATGGCGGCATCCTGGCGCGCAGCGCCGGCCAGACCGACGAAGTGTTCCGCCTGCGCGCGATCGGCCACTCGCTGCAACAGGCGTTCGAGCGCTACTACATCGCCATCTCGGTGCTGGTGAAGAACGGCCCCGGCACGCTGGGTGCCGCCGAACTGGAAAGCCTGTGCCAGCAGGCCGCGCAGCGCCTGAGCCTGCTGTACGCGCCCGCCGCGCCGGAATTCTTCGACAAGACCCTGTTCCGCGGCTTCATCCAGAAACTGCGCGAACTGAAGCTGGTCTGGCCCGACGAGAACAGCAAGCTGCTGTTCGACGAACGCCTGGATGCCTGGGCGCGCGACGCCAAGGCCATTCTCGGCCGCGAACTGCGCCACACCATCGAGAAGGTCAGCCCGGAAGCCGCCAAACCGGCCGAGCCGACACCGACGCCGCAGGACTGAGGTCCTGCTACTGGAAGCTGATGGTCATGCCCGCCGCATCACGCAGGACGTAACCGGTCGGTTTCGTTTTCGCATGGCAGTACCTCTCAGGACACCGCACTGAACGAGCGCGTCAGCCACGCCTTCGCCGGCAGCGCGCGCGAGGGATCGCGTATCAGGCGGTGCAATGGCGAGCCGCATTCGGACAGATAGGGCTCGTCCTCGATCACCAGCACCATCCGCAACAGGTCCACGCCGCCCGGCAGGATGGCCGGGGGCAGGTATTCGCGGAAGCCATAGTGCTCGAACACATCGTGCAGGAACGGCTCGCATGCCAGCAGGCAGAACTGGATGCGGTTTTCCTGCGCCCAGCGGTACGCTTCTTCCATCAACCGGTCCACCACCGGCTTGCTGCGCTGGTCGGCCTGCACGGCGAAACGCGTACCCACCGCGACCTGCGCCAGGGGCCAGGAGCGCGCGAAGGCGTCGATCTGGAACAGGCTGCCGTACTCCACCTGCACGGCCAGCGGCGCGAAGTCGTGCAGGCGCAGGGTGGCGATCGCCTGCGTACCCTTTTCCACCGCCAGCGTGGTGCCGCACGCGTCCAGACCGTCGGTGACACGCTTGCTCCGGTCGCCGAACTGGCCCCGCTCGTGGAAATACACCTCGCGCCGCAGGCGCGGCACGTCGCCCAGGGAATCGCCCGGCGCGAAGCGATGCGTGCGCAGGCCCAGCCCGGCCATCGCCTCCTCCGCCGACGACGCCACGAGCCGTGCCTCACGGGCCGACGATGGCGTGCGGTGATTGAACGGTTTGTCCTGCTCCATGCCACTCCCTCGCCACGGCGCCGGAGGCGCACGCAGCCAGTCATTGGGAACCGCGGCGCCGGCAGGACGGCAAACGGTCGGTCGGTCGTAGGGAAAACCCCCACGCCGGGAAATCAAGCAAGCATCGGGCCAACTGCGTCGATCGCCCCGGAAGGGAACCACGGGGGCCAGGGACAGGTATTTCAGGCTTCTGGCGACCCGCCGTGCGGGGCGCATGCGTCCGCACCGGCAAGGGGTGACGCACAGCGTCAGATCCGGGCTGTCGTGCGGCGCGCGGGCTCAGGCCGGCTCGTCGGGAATCAACGCGCTCTCCAGCCGCGCGATGCAGTCCTTCAGCCACAGCTTGCGCTTCTTCAGGCGCTTGATCGCCACCTCATCGGCGTCGGCATCATCCACCAGGCGCGCGATCGCCTCGTCCAGCTCGCGGTGCTCGAGCTTGAGTTCGGTGACCTTCTGGGTGATGTCGGCGGGGTTGCTGATCTCCACGCGGCGAGCGTACACCGGCGGCGGCAAGGGCGTCACCGCACCCCGGTACAATGACGTCCATGAGTACCGTCCTGCCCTTGCCCGACCCCGTCCTGCGCCGCCCTGTCGCCGATCCGCGCCGCGCCGCGCACGAACAGGGCAAGCTGGCCAAGCGGTTGCGCCGCCAGGTGGGCCAGGCGATCGCCGACTTCGGCATGATCGAGGAGGGCGACAAGGTCATGGTGTGCCTGTCCGGCGGCAAGGACAGCTACACGATGCTGGACATCCTGCTGCAACTGCAGAAGAAGGCGCCGGTCAGCTTCGAACTGGTCGCGGTCAACCTGGACCAGAAGCAGCCGGACTTTCCCGAGCACGTGCTGCCGGAATACCTGGGCCGTGTGGGCGTGCCGTACCACATCATCGAGCAGGACACGTATTCGGTGGTCAGCCGGGTGATCCCGGAAGGCAAGACCATGTGTTCGCTGTGCTCGCGCCTGCGCCGTGGCGCGCTGTACAGCTACGCCGAGGAAAACGGCTTCACCAAGATCGCGTTGGGCCACCACCGCGACGACCTGGTGGCGACGTTCTTCCTGAACATGTTCTTCCACGCCAAGCTCTCCGGCATGCCGCCCAAGCTGCTGTCCGACAACGGCAGGCATGTGGTGATCCGCCCGCTGGCCTATGTGCGCGAAGGCGACATCGCCCAGTACGCCGAGGCGAAGTCATTCCCCATCATCCCCTGCAACCTGTGCGGCAGCCAGGAGAACCTGCAGCGCAAACAGGTCAAGAAGATGATGGATGCGTGGGAGCGCGAGACGCCCGGCCGCATCGAGACCATCGCGCGCGCGCTGGGCGATATCCGCCCGTCGCAGCTCAGCGATCCGAACCTGTTCGATTTCCTCTCCCTGGGCCACCGCGACGGCGCCGTCTTGCCCGATGCGCAGGCATGGCTGGCGGGCGAACCGCACCCCACCTCGGCGGACGAGGACACCTGACCTCGCCACACGCCCGCCGTCATCCTGGCGAAAGCTGGATCCTTGCAGTTGCGCTCCAGCGGGCTGACGGACAGCAGAAGCAGAATGGATCCCGCCCTTGGCCGGGACGACGGGCAAAGCAACAACGCGCATCCCCCTCATTTACCGGACCCTGATTCCCCGATGTTCTTTCGCAACCTGACCCTGTTCCGCTTCCCGACTTCGCTGGATTTCTCCCAACTCGACGAACTGCTTCCCGAAGCCGTACTCAAACCGGTCGGCCCACTCGAACTGTCTTCGCGCGGTTTCATCTCGCCGTTCGGCCGCGGTGACGACACGTTGTCCCACCGCATCAATGACGCGATCTGGCTGAGCGTAGGTGGCGAGGACAAGATCCTGCCCGGCGCCGTGGTCAACGACCTGCTGCAGAAGAAGCTGCAGGAAATCGAGGCGAAGGAAGGCCGCAAGCCCGGTGGCAAGACCCGCAAGCGACTGAAGGACGACCTGCTGCATGAACTGCTGCCGCGCGCCTTCGTCAAACCCTCGCGCACCGACGCGCTGATCGACCTGGAGCACGGCTTCATCGCCGTCGATGCGTCGTCGCGCAAGACCGGCGAGAACGTGGTGTCGGAAGTCCGACGCGCGCTGGGCAGCTTCCCCGCGCTGCCGCTGAATGCCGAAGTGGCGCCGCGCAGCGTGCTGACCGGCTGGATCGCCGGCGAACCACTGCCGGAAGGCCTGTCGCTGGGCGAGGAGTGCGAGCTGAAGGACGCGATGGAAGGCGGCGCGGTGGTGAAGTGCCAGAACCAGGACCTGCAGAGCGACGAGATCGCCAAGCACCTGGACGCCGGCAAGCAGGTCACCAAGCTGGCGCTGGTGCTGGACGACCACGTGTCGTTCGTCCTCGGCGAGGACCTGATCGTGCGCAAGCTGAAGTTCCTCGACGGCGCGGTCGACCAGCTCGAGAACACCGAGCACGACGACCTGCGCGCCGAACTGGATGCCCGCTTCGCACTGATGTCCGGCGAGGTGAAGCGCCTGTTCCTGGTGCTGGAGCACGCGCTCAAGCTCAGCAAGGCGGATTGAGCCCTCCAGGGAAGGGGGATCGGGTGCGGCTGAATCGCATCCGCCACCTCCAGCCCGCGCATGCCCACTACAATCGTGGGCATGCCTTCGCTGCACTCTCTCCTGATCGCCCGCGCGCCACGCAGCGTCGAGCGGGACACCATCACCCTGGAACTCGATGACGGACGCATCCTGGACGTGCAACGCGTCCGTGATCCCCGTGCGAAGCGCCTCAAACTCAGCATCGACGAGCGCGGTGCGCGGCTGACGCTTCCCCTGCGCGCCAGCCTGGTGGCGGGGGACCGCTTCCTGCAGCAACACCGCGACTGGCTCGCAAAGCAGCTTACCCGGCATGCGCCGGACGACGGGGACGACACACTGGTGCCCGGCCGGACCGATCGCCTGCCGCTGCGGGGCGAGTATCTGCCGCTCCAGTGGCACGAGGGCCGTTACGCGCGCATCGAGCGGGTCGGTGATGCGCTGCACATGCACACGACGTCGCGGACCAGTGCTGCCAGCCTGCAGCGCACCCTGCGTGCCTTCTATGAAGCGCAGGCGCGGGCCGACATCGGCCGCTGGCTGCCCGGTTATCTGGCGGGATTGCCACGCGCGCCCCGTCAGATCCGGCTTAAGACCATGTCGTCCCAGTGGGGCTCACTGGCTCCCGACGGCACGCTGGCACTGGATCTGGCCCTCGTGCTGGGGCGGCCTTCGGCGTTCGAATACGTGCTCGTCCACGAGTTGTGCCACCTGCTGCAGGCCAACCATTCGCCGGCTTTCTGGCAGGAAGTGGAAGCGCGCTTCCCCGCCTGGCGCGACGAGCGCGCCTATTTCCATGCCGAGGGCCGCCGCCTGAAAGCGCGACTGCACAGGCTGCTGGCCACCCCCTGAGACCGGCCTGCGAACCCGCAGACTTCCGGCACCGATGTCCGGAATGAGACATGCGTCACGAATCAAGAAGACATGCCGGAGATGGCAGGTTCCGCACGGAGAGCGGGCCTGCACTCCGGCACCTCGTCTTCTCCGGTACCCGCCCAATGACCCGTCCCGCCCCCTCGCGCGCGATTCCCGCGACCCCGGCCGCAACCGGGCCAGTCCGCCAGGCCGACACCGTGGCCTCGCTGAAAGCCTTTTCGCTGTACGCCATGCCAGGTTCGGAAACCGCCACCAGCCTTGCCGCGCGGCGCGCGCTGATGAGCCGGAAGGGTGTATCCGTGGAGGAGATCAGCGAGCGGGCGCGGGAGCGTCGGCGCGCAGCCAGCCAGATCCAGCGATTCGATCGCCGCGCCAGACTGCTGGCATTGCTGGTGCCTGCCGCTGCGGCACTGGCCTGGGTTGGCAGCATCCAGAACTCCCTCCCCACCTTGTTGACCGGCTACGTCCTGTTGGCGCTGGCGGCGGTGGCGCTGCTCGCGCGGTTCACGCGCACGCCGGACGCCGCACGCCTCCCCCTGGAGCAGTACTACCTGCCGGACGAGCAGCTGGCCAGCGCGGAAGACATCACCCTTCTGCGGCGACTGGCCCAGCAGGATCCCGAGCTCGACGCGGTCACCACGGCGTGGTGGCGCAGTACCGCGCCGATCCGCAAGGGCGACATCCGGCTGGCGCTGGATTTCCAGCGCGCCAAGCGCGGCTGATCACTGCCGCAGGAACGCCAGCATCCGTGCGGCGACCGCCGCCGGATCCTCCATGTGCAGGTGATGAGTGCCCGCCAGTACGTGCAGGCGCCCATCGGGCAGCAGCGCGGCGCGCTGTGTCCGCAACGGTTCCGGGAAATAGGCTTGCGGCGGGTCCGCATAGATCACCGTGGTGGGGCACACGATACCGGCCACGAGACGCGCCAGCTGCGCCTCTGAAA
>Ga0065704_10070572_pt1 | contig 20107 bp, 22 predicted proteins | sample SwiRhicommuniRL2_FD_59091 | JGI IMG/M metagenome (GOLD analysis project Ga0065704, IMG submission 59091) | Switchgrass rhizosphere bacterial communities from Rose Lake, Michigan, USA - RL2 v2 (version 2) | ecosystem: Host-associated > Plants > Roots > Rhizosphere > Soil | place: East Lansing, MI
CAGCCGATGCAGCCGCCGGGCGAACAACTCCTTGCCGACACCGGTTTCCCCCAGCAACAGCACTGGCAGTTCGGAGTCGGCCAATACATCCAGCTCGTTGAGCAATTGCTGCAACCCCTCGCTGCGCCCGAGGATCTCACCTTCTTCGGCTGGCAGGCGCAGGTCCGCCGGATCGCTGCGCGACGCCCGCAAGCTACGGTTTTCCTGCTCGAGCCGGGTGACCCGCACGGCGGCTTCGATCTGCAACGTACAGCGTTTGAGTTCCTCGCGGGCGCGGCTGTCGAAGGTGCCGGCGTGCAACGCATCCAGGGTGATCGCCCCCCAGAGCCGGCCTTCCACGTACAGGCTCACGCCCATGCAGTCATGCACCGGCAGCGGTTCACCGACGTGGTTGTCGAGCAAGCCGTCATAAGGGTCCGGCAGACGGCTGTCCGGCTCGAACCAGGTAGGTTCGCGCGACGCCATGATCGCCGCCAGGCGCGGGTGCTGGGCAATCACGAAGCGCCGTCCCAGCGCCTCGTGGACCAGGCCTACGGTGGCCACGGGCCTGAGACTGTCATCGTCCAGGCGCAGCAGCCCCACGGCGCCACTGTTGAAGTATTCGCGCAGGGTCTGCACCAGGCGCTGCAATCGCACCGCATTGGGCAGCTCGACGATCAGGTCGGCGGCCAGGCTTTCACGCAGCATGGTAGTGATGACCCTCCAGGGTTCGTTTGACCCTTCACAGCCAGGGTGACAATCACCCTGCCAAAAATTTAATGCTTCATTTTCAATCAGTTGAATCTGGCACGTCGGCTGCAAAGAGAGCATTCATCTGTCCCTGCCGGGATTCAACCCAAGGAAACATGATGAGCCTCGATCTGCTGGAACAAAGCCTCGGCCAACTGGCCTGCGATATTCCCGGTGCAACCCGTACCTTCCATCATTACAACCTCGACTTCTGCTGCGGCGGGCAAAAGTCCTTGCGTGAAGCGGCGCTGGGCAAAGGCCTGAACCCGCTGCTGATCGCCGACGCCCTGCGCACCCTGCAAGCCGCCGGGGAGCTGGGCCATGACTGGCGCGACGAGCCCCAGGCGACCTTGATTGCCCACATCCTGGAGCGCTACCACGCACGCCATCGCGAACAGCTGCCGGAGCTGATCCGTCTGGCCCGGCGCGTCGAGCAGGTCCACGGGGCGCGCCCCAGTTGCCCGAACGGCCTGGCCGATCACCTGCAGGACATGTACCAGGAACTCGAAGGCCACATGCTCAAGGAAGAACAGGTGCTGTTCCCGATGCTGCAACAGGGCCTGGGCGAGCGGGCCTCGGCGCCAATACAGGTACTGCGCTACGAACACGACCAGCACGGTGAAGCCCTGGAAACCATGCTCGCCCTGACCGACCAGATCACCCCTCCCGCTGACGCCTGCAACACCTGGCGCGCCCTGTATCGCGGGCTGGTGGAGTTTCGTGATGACCTGATGCAGCACATCCACCTGGAAAACAATGTGTTGTTCGTCAATGCGATGAAGCCTGCTCACTAACTCTCAAACATTGCCCATTACTTCTGTGGGAGCAAAGCTTGCTCGCGATAGCGATGGATCAGTCAACATTGATATCGACTGACACTGCGCCATCGCGAGCAAGCTTTGCTCCCACAGGCATTTGCTGCTCTCATTTGCTGCCCTCATCTGCTGCTCAAAACTGCCAATAGAACATCGCCTTGGCCAACACCACGATCAGCACCATGTGCCCCAGGATACTGCGGCGCAACCAGCAGGCGCGGCTGAGTGTCAGGCGACCGCTCTTGAGCCAGTACGCCAGCCACAAATAATGACCGATGATACTCAGCGCCAGCAGGATCTTCAGGCTCAGCAGCAGGCCGAAGCTGTTGTTCAACGGCTGGCTCAATGCGCCGCGATGCTGCCAGGCCAGGGCCATGCCGGCGCCGTACAGCACCAACACGACGCCGTGCAGCACGCGTCGCGAGCGCTGGGCGATGGCCTGGTCGGCAGCGTCCCGCGTGCCTTGCACCAGCGGCCGGCGGGCGCTATGCCAGATGAAGACCTCGAAAAACAGCGTGCCAATAAAGGCGATGGCCGCCAACAGGTGCATGATCAGCAAGACCCCGTACATCATCGATTCCCTCCGCCCAACCGGCTCATCCCGGATGCCCATCCACCCGAGCCTTGAGCAGCATCGGCCCATAGCGCCAGGCGTACAGACCGAACGCCAACGTCCAGCACAGCGCCGCCAGCCACAGCCCGGCCAACGGCAACAGCAGCACCAACAGCACGCGGCTCAGGCACGCCAGGTTCAGCAAGATGAACGCCAGGGTCATGCCCGCCGGTGGCTCGAGGGCGCGCCCGGTATGGCCCAGGCTGACACGGGCAACCATCGCCAGGATCAATCCGGCCATGGCGCCGATGGTCAGGCCGTGCACCGCCAGGCTCGGGTTCACTGGCACGCCGAAGTGCCACAGCGCCATGCCCAGGCACGCCACCGCCAGCCAGGCGTAGGCCAGGTGCAACGACCACAGCAGCGGCACCCGCCACAAATCCCGATCATGCCAACGCACCAGTCGAATCCCGTGGCCCACCGCCAACGCGGCGAACAACAGGCCGACCCAGACGCTGGCCACCAGCGCCGGACCGAAGGCATACAACAGTGCCACCAGCGCCGACCCTGCCAGCAACAGGCGATCAAGCCATGGCCAAGGGGCAACGCCCTCGACCCGTCCGAGGCCGCGCTGGGTAAAGAATGGAATCACGCGACCGCCGATCAACCCCATCATCGCCGCCACTAGCCACAGGCCGGTGAGCACGCTCTGGCGCTGCAAGCCCTCGTTGTGCTGCGCCAGGCCGTATACGGATAACCCATCGGCGGCGGCCAACAGCAGCAATACCAGCACAATCGGGTAATTGCGCTTCTGCCGCACACGCCACAACATCACGCCCATCAACGCGGCGACCGTCAGGGCAAAACCCAGCTCCAGCAGCGTCAGTAACGGCCAGGGCGCATCCACCAGCCAGGCCAGCCGCGCGCCCAGCCACAACAACGCCAGGGTTGCCAGGCGCTTGCCGCTCAGGCCGGGGATTGCAGTCCAGGTTTGCACTGCCGTCAGCAGGAACCCGGCAATGATCGCCAGGCCGAAACCGAACAACAGTTCATGCCGATGCCAGGCCAACCAGCCGCCAGCCGGCTGCCAGGCCGACAAGCGCCCGGTGAACGCCGCGAGCCAAAGGGGAACGACCAACAGCGCCAATACACACCCGGCCAAAAAGAACGGCCGGAACGCCAGGCGCCACAACGGCAAAATGGCCATGGCCTTGCGACGGTCAAGCACTTGCATACACCACTCCTTTGCCTCGCTGAACCGCCAGCGAGGTACGACAAATCAGGGTTCGAATGATCGGCTATCGACGCTGACTGGCCTTGTCTCAGATCAAGCCAGTTCATCGGCAACCTCCCGTCTCGAACAGGTACTTGCAAGGGGCTTGCCGGACCGGGTCAAGCCTCCCAACAAAACACCTCTGCCCCTGTGGGAGCGAGCTTGCTCGCGATAGCGCTGGGTCAGCAGGCATTGATGTCGGGTGTGCTACCGTCATCGCGAGCAAGCTCGCTCCCACAGGGACTATAGTTCATAGGGTATTTAATACCCTTTCATGGTTATTTTAACCCTGTCAGGTCAGGGTCATTTTTACCCATCTCATCCCCAACACCCCACGAATCAACGCCCGCAGGCATGGCCCGTCTCTTGCTCAGGCACGGCATCACCTTTCTTGTCGGGGTCATCCATGAAATCCGTCGTTCTGCCGCTTACCTGGTTCGTCTTGCTCTCCTGCGTCGTGGCGCTGGCCAGCGGCCTGTCCCTGAGCCTGGTCTGACCCCGATCACCTTTTCGCTATTACAAGGATTCCATGCCATGGTGCTCCACCGCGTCCATCACCAGATTCTGCGCAGCCATCACCTGTTCGAGCCTTTGAACGAAGAAGAGCTCAACGAATTGATGAGCAACAGCCAATTGCTGAACATCGACAGGGGCGATCCGCTGTTTCGCCAGGGAGAGCCGGCGCAGGCGTTTTACTTCGTGATTTCCGGCGCGGTGAAAATCTACCGGCTGACCCCGGATGGCCAGGAAAAGGTCTTCGAGGTGATCGGCGAGCGCCAGACTTTCGCTGAAGCCATGATGCTGATGGACACCCCCAACTACGTCGCGTCCGCCGAAGCCGTCGGCCCGACCCAGGTGTACCGGCTGTCCAACGCCACTTACATGCGTCTGCTGCAAAGCAACAGCCGGCTGACCTTCGCCTTGCTCGGCAAGCTCTGCGTGCGCCTGCACCAACGGGTCAACGAGATTGAAACCCTGTCGCTGAAGAACGCCACCCACCGCGTGGTGCGCTACCTGCTGACGCAACTGGTGCGCCTGCAAACCGTGGACAGCCAGTTCGAATTGCCGATGGCCAAGCAGTTGATCGCCGGGCACTTGTCGATCCAGCCGGAAACCTTCTCGCGGATCATCCGGCGCCTGATCGATGAAAAAATCATCACCCAGGACGGTCGCCAGATCGCCATTCTCGATCGCCTGCGCCTGGAACAGTTCGAATGACTACACAGCCCACTTGCCTGTATTGCCAACAAGCCAACCCGATACACGAAACCGAATGTCGCCAGTGCGGCATGCCCCTGCCAGTCGAGGCCGCAAAGGCCAGCGAGCGCCGGTTGCGGCGCTTCACCTGGTTCTGTGTCGGCTTGACGATCTTCTGCATCGTCATGTTCTTCTGGCTGCCCCGCGACATCGTCTGAACCCTCAATCCTGAGTCAATTGCCGGTACAACTGCGGTAAACGCAGCGGCAGTTGCTCGGGCTGGCGAATCAAGGTGTAGCCGTTGGCCCCGAACATGTACGGCAGGTAATCCCCCGCTTCGCGATCGATGGTAATGCAGAACGGCGTCAGCCCTTGGCGCCGGGCTTCCAGCACTGCCTGGCGGGTGTCTTCCACACCGTAGCGTCCTTCGTACAGGTCCAGGTCATTGGGTTTGCCGTCACTGAGTAGCAACAACAATTTGCGCCGCCGCTTGCAGCCCGCCAACCGTTGCGTGGCCTGGCGGATCGCCGCGCCCATGCGCGTGTAGTAACCGGGCTTGAGGCCCTGGATCCGTCCGCGGGTGTGATCGTCGTAGCGCTGGTTGAAGGCCTTGAGTTCATGCATGCGCACCTGCTGGCGGCGCAAGGAAGAGAACCCGTACAAGGCGAAATCATCCCCCAGCACCGACAGGGTTTCGCCGAACAGCAACAGGCTGTCACGGATCACGTCGATCACCCGGTGCTCGTCGTTGAGGTGGGCATCGGTGGACATCGACAAATCGGCCAGCAGCAGGCAGGCCAGGTCGCGGCGAGTCTGGCGCTGGTCCATGAACAGTCCGCGTTCGCTGCACTGGCCGTGCTGGCGCTCGACATGAAAGTCCAGCCAGGCTTGCAGGTCCAGTTCCGAGCCTTGGGTTTGCTGGCGCAACCATTGACGATCGTTGCGCAAGTGTTCGAACTGGCGACGCAAACGCTGGGCCGAGCTTCGCAGGCGTGCGGGCAACGGCTGGGGCTGGCAATCGCGAGGGGTGAAGGTTTGCAGGCTGACGAAGTCGTCCTGCAGTCGTTGTTTGCGGTAATCCCATTCCGGCAACAGGATGCCTGCGCCCAACGGGATGTCATCTACATCGGCCGGAGGCAGGTCCAGGTGCAGTTTCAAACCACCGCCCTTGCGCAAGCGGGTGCGCGATAGGGTCAACTGATCCAGATCCTCGGCGACGCGGGCAGCGTCCGGGTCTTCGCTGTCATCCGCCCAGCGATCCAGGTCCACGTGTTCGGTCCAACTGAACAGGTTTTCCAGGCGCACGATCAGCAGCCCACCGTCACGGGTGGCGTCGTCGATTCGCTCGGCGCGCTTGCGCCCGCCCTGCTGTTCACCGGGGGGTGTGGCCAGGTATTGCTCGGACTCCTCAAGGTTGGCGGCCTGGGGATTGGCCAGGTGTTGGGGTGGGTATAGCCACAGCGGCAACGGCCAGGCCGCCCGCTCGCTGCGTGGAAAATGTTCGACACTGCCCGGTTCGCGCAAGGCTTGGCACAACGCCCGCTCCAGGGCGGCTTCGGCCGGGTTGAGCGTGGCCGGATCGGGGCGCAGGGACAGGTGCGCGTCCACCAGTCGCCGGTAGCGAGGGCGCAGCGCCGGGTAGCGCTTCAACACCGCCAGGGTCCAGCACTGATTGTCCCTGCCCCAGTGCTTCATCGGCCCCGACTGCGCGGCCAACAGCGCGAGCCAGCGATACAGCTCTTCGTTGAGCCCGACATCGGGAAACGCCGCAAGGCTCGCCGGCAGCCGCAAGTTATCGCCGTCACAACAGGCCAGGGGCACTTGCTTGCAGGTGCCGGCGATCTGCTGCAACAGGTTGCGACGCAGCAGCAAATCGCGGTCGCTGACCGCTTCCACCCCCAGGTGAGGCGCACCGCCGGTGGCGCGAAACAGCACCTGCAACGAGCGTTGCCGGGGGACCAGTTCGACCCGGGCCTCAGGAAAATCTACACTGGCCCGACGGGTGATGAAACGGTGCCAGACACTGCCGACCCATTCTTCCAGCTCGAGGGTGAATGCCATGGTTATCTCCTCTTAAGCCGAACCCATTGTGGCGAGGGGATTCATGTGGGAGCAAAGCTTGCTCGCGAAACAGGTGCCTTGATCTCTGAAAGATCGCATCGCCCCCATCGCGGGCAAGCCTTGCTCCCACATAAATCCTCTCATCACAAATAAGTCCGGCTCAGTAGTTGTGATGACTTACGAAGGCACCACCGCCGCCGGTGCGCGCAGGGCCGCACGGCCACGTTGACGGAAGCTGAACAGGTAGCAGAGCAACCCGGCCAGGAACCCGACGCCGCTGACCAGTCGCGCCCAGAACAGCGGCTTCAAATGATCCATCGTGGCCATGAATGGCAAGGCACTGCCATCCGTCATCCAGCGTTGCAACCACACCTGGACCACGCCGGCTGCGGTGAGGAACAAGGTGATCATCACCATCGACAAGGTCATCAACCAGAAGCCCCAGATCTCCAGGCGCTGCGAACGCTCGTCCGCCGCTTCACCCAAGCCCCGCAAGCGTGGCATGGCGTAGCTGATCAGCGTCATCACGATCATTGCGTAGGCACCGTAGAAGGCCAGGTGACCGTGGGCCGCGGTCAGTTGCGAACCGTGGGTGTAGTAGTTGACCGGTGCCAGGGTGTGCAGGAAACCCCAGACACCTGCGCCGAAGAACGCGGTGACCGTGGTGCCCTTGGCCCACAACGTGGCGGCGCGGTTCGGGTGTTGCCGACGACGGTTTTTCACCATGCTGAAGGCGAAGACCACCATGGCCAGGAACGGTAGCGGCTCCATCGCCGAGAAGATCGAGCCTACCCACAACCAGACCTCAGGCGCGCCGATCCAGAAGAAGTGGTGGCCGGTGCCAATGATCCCGGTGATCAACGCCATGGCGATAATCACGTAGAGCCACTTCTCGACCACTTCGCGGTCCACACCGGTGATCTTGATCAGGACGAAGGCAAGCATCGAACCCATGATCAGTTCCCAGACGCCTTCGACCCAAAGATGTACCACCCACCACCAGTAGAATTTGTCGCGGGCGAGGTTCGAGGGGTTGTAGAAAGAGAACAGGAAGAACACCGCCAGGCCGATCAGCCCGGTCATCATCACCATGCTGACCGTGGTCTTGCGACCTTTGAGCAGGGTCATGCCGATGTTGTAGAGGAACCCCAGGCACACCACCACGATGCCCATCTTGGTGATGGTCGGCTGCTCGAGGAACTCGCGGCCCATGGTCGGCAGCAAGTCGTTGCCGGTGAATTTCGCCAGCGTCGCATAAGGCACCGAGAGGTAGCCCAGGATCGTCGCCACACCTGCGGCGGCGAACACCCAGAACAGCACGAGCGCCAGTTTCGGGCTGTGCAGTTCGCGGTCGGCCTCCTCCGGTATCAGGTAATACGCCGCGCCCATGAAGCCGAACAGCAGCCAGACGATCAGCAGGTTGGTGTGGACCATGCGGGCCACGTTGAAAGGGATCAGCGGGAACAGGAAGTCGCCGACCACGTATTGCAGGCCCATGATCAAACCGAACAACACTTGCCCCAGGAACAGCATCAGGGCGAACACGAAGTAGGGTTTGGCGACGGCCTGCGAGGCGAATTTCAGATGCGGATTAGCCATGCTCATCTCTCAGCCCTCCTTGTTTGGCGGCCAGCCATTGGTATTGATTTTCGAGCTCCATTTGAGGAACTCGGCGATGTCGTCGACTTCCTGCTCGCTCAGGTTGAACTGCGGCATGGCCCGACGACCCGGAACGTTCAGCGGCTGCATTTTCATCCAGGCCTGCAGGAACGGCTTGAAGGCTTCATCGCCGCCGCGACGGTTGACCACGTTGCCCAGCTCCGGCGCAAAGTACGCGCCCTCGCCCAGCAGGGTATGGCAGCCGATGCAGTTGTTGCGCTCCCAGACGCCTTTGCCGCGTATCACCGATTCCGTCAATTGCGCCTGGTTGCTGCGTTCTGGAAAGGTCTGTTCCGTGTGGTAGGTCAGGGCCAGGAATATCAGGAAGAAGAAGATGCTTCCCCCGAAATAAATATTCCTGGCCATGCCTTTGGTGAAGGTATCTGACATGGTCACTTCCTCATTGCTTGGCGTGTTCATTCTAGGAAGCGCGGGGTCGGAAACCGCTTGATGGCGATCAAGAATCTCCGATGGTTTTGGTGGGTTGTTCCAACACAGCCCGAAAGGCAGATGAGCTTTTGTGGCGAGGGGATTTATCCCCTCGCCACAGGGTTTTGTGTTTGCAGGGTCAGATCGTGAATGAAATGACGAGCCCGATCACCGTCGCCAGCAGCGCCGCCCAGCTCAACACCAACCGCCGCCACAATCGCGGCGCATGGCGCAGCTCCATGAAGCCGTCGGCGATCAGCCAGGCCTTGGTCACCGCGATCACCAGGATGGCGATGGACACCAGCCAGGTAGCCGCGACCTGGCCCAGGGCAACGGTGCCGGTGCTCAGCACGGCCAGCGTCATCCAGCAAGCGATCAAGACACGGGAAGCCGACATGAGCACCTCCGCTCAATCAAGGATGTAGACAACCGGGAACAGCAGCACCCAGACCAGATCGACCATGTGCCAATACAGCACGCCGGATTCCAGCCCACTGTTGCGCTGCGATCCATAACGACGTCGCCGACAACCCTCGGCCAGCCAGGCGAGGATCACCATGCCCAACAGCACATGCAGGAAGTGGAACGCGGTAAGGATCCAGTACAAGGTGAAGAACGTGTTGTGCTCCATCCCCAGACCGTTCGCCAACAGATGGGCGTACTCCGTGAGCTTGATCCCCACATAACCGCAGGCAAGCAACAACGCCACACTCAACAACGACGCGGCTCGACGCGGCCGGTCCTGCCTGACTTGCTCCTGGGCCAATGCGGCAAACAGGCCAGCGGTCAGCAGGCTGAGGGTCATCGCCAGGCCCGTGGAGCGGTCCAGCAATTGCCGGCCTTCGCTGAAAGTCTGCGGGTACAACGCCTGGGCGACGGTGAACGTCAGGATCAACAACGCGAACACCGACAACTCGGCGAGGATGAAAAACCACATCGCCAGGTCCCCGGGCAAACGCCGGGGCACGGCAACCGCTTCAGCCAAAGTGGACATCGACCACATCCATCAGCGCGGCGACGGTCTGCGGGTCGTCACTCAATGGCTCGGCCAGGCACGCCAGGCAGGCTTGGCGCGGGTCCATCCCAGAGCCGATCATGCGCGCGGCAAAAATCAACAGGCGCGTGGAGGCAACTTCCTCCAAGTCATGCTGATCGAGCCGGCGCAGCGCCTGCCCCAATCGCACCACCTGGGCCGCCAGGGCCAGATCGACCCCCGCCTCGCGGGCGACGATGCGCTCTTCATCGGCCACGGCTGGATAGCCAAAGCGCATCGCCACGAAACGCTGGCGGGTGCTGGGCTTCATGCCTTTGAGCAGGTTCTGGTAACCGGGGTTGTACGACACCACCAACATGAAGGACGGCGGCGCCTGCAGCACTTCGCCGGTGCGTTCCAGGTACAACTGCCGACGATCATCGGCCAGCGGGTGCAACACCACGGCCGTGTCCTGGCGCGCTTCGACCACCTCATCCAGATAACAGATGCCACCCTCGCGCACCGCCCGGGTCAAGGGCCCGTCCTGCCACCAGGTGCCCTGGGCGCCGATCAGGTGACGGCCCACCAGGTCGGCCGCGCTCAAGTCATCGTGGCAGGCCACGGTGTACAGCGGCAGTTTCAGGCGGTGGGCCATGTGTTGGACGAAACGGGTCTTGCCGCAGCCGGTCGGGCCTTTGATCAGTACCGGCATGCCGTGATGCCAGGCCTGTTCGAACATCGCCTGCTCGTTGTCCTGGGGTTGATAAAAGGGTTCATCGGGGTGCTGCAAAGTGTGGATAGCGTTCATGGCAAGGCCTGATCAGACAACACGATTGCAGGCCACGCTACGGTGCCCTGCGACAACCTGGCAAGGGCTGCGGCCGGCAAACTTGATCGCCGTCAAGCGGCTAACCACCGGCCTGGGCATAGCCTTGCACCGCACCAAGAACCTGCGCGCCGAACGTCAATTACAGCGCAGCGCGGGTCACGCCTGAGGAGAAATGGAATGCTGATCAGCCACAAAAAATCGTGGGCCCTGCGGGTCACGGCGCTGTGTACAGCGCTGGCCGCCCCCCACGCCTTCGCCGACCAAACCGCTGCGCCGGAACAACCCCGCGTGGTCAAGACCGAAGGTGCGCCCGACCTGAGCCAGGCCGACTTCGACACGGCCAAGGAAATCTACTTCCAGCGCTGCGCCGGTTGCCACGGTGTGCTTCGCAAAGGCGCCACCGGCAAGCCGCTGACACCCGACATCACCCAATCGCGCGGCCAGGCCTACCTGGAGGCGCTGATCACCTACGGCTCGGCCGCCGGCATGCCGAACTGGGGCACGTCCAATGCCTTGACCAAAGACCAGATCACGGTGATGGCCAAGTTCATCCAGCACACCCCACCGACCCCACCGGAATGGGGCATGGCGGAAACCCGCAAGACCTGGAAACTGCTGGTCAAACCCGAAGACCGGCCGACCAAGCAGATCAGCACCCTCAACCTGCAGAACCTGTTCTCGGTGACCCTGCGCGACGACGGCAAGATTGCCCTGATCGACGGCGACAGCAAGAAGATCGTCAAGCTGATCGACACCGGTTATGCGGTGCACATCTCACGCATCTCGGCGTCGGGCCGCTACCTGCTGGTGATCGGCCGGGACGCCAAGATCGACATGATCGACCTGTGGCCGAAGGAGCCGACCAAGGTCGCGGAAATCAAGGTGGGCATCGAAGCGCGCTCGGTGGAGACTTCCAAGTTCAAAGGCTACGAAGACAAGTACACCATCGCCGGCTCGTACTGGCCGCCGCAGTTCACCATCATGGACGGCGAGACCCTGGAGCCCAAGCAGATCGTCTCGACGCGCGGCATGACCGTCGACACCCAGCAATACCATCCCGAGCCTCGCGTCGCGGCCATCATCGCCTCCCACGAATGGCCGGAGTTCATCGTCAACGTCAAGGAAACCGGCAAGGTGATGCTGGTCAATTACCAGGACATCAAGAACCTCACCATCACCAGCATCGACGCCGCGCCGTTCCTGCATGACGGCGGTTGGGACAGCAGCCATCGCTACTTCATGACGGCCGCCAACAACTCCAACAAGGTCGCGGTGATCGACTCCAAGGAGCGCAAGCTCACCGCCCTGGTGGACGTTGGCAAGACCCCGCACCCGGGACGCGGCGCCAACTTCAACCACCCACTCTACGGACCGGTCTGGGCCACCAGCCACTTGGGCGATGCCGGGGTTTCGCTGATCGGCACCGACCCGGTCAATCACCCGCAATACGCCTGGAAACAGGTCAGTACGCTCCAGGGCCAGGGCGGCGGCTCGCTGTTCATCAAGACTCACCCCGCGTCCCGTCACCTGTATGTCGACACCACCCTCAGCCCCGACGCCAAGCTCAGCCAGTCGGTAGCGGTGTTCGACATCGACAAGCTCGACGCCGGCTACACCGTGCTGCCGATTGCCGAGTACGCCGGTATCAAGAAAGGCGCGCTGCGAGTGGTGCAACCGGAATACAACAAGGCCGGTGACGAGGTCTGGTTCTCGGTCTGGAGTGGCCAGGAAGACGAGTCGGCGCTGGTGGTGATCGACGACAAGACCCTCAAGGTCAAGAACGTGATCAAGGACAAGCGCCTGATCACCCCGACCGGGAAATTCAACGTCTACAACACCCAACACGACATCTATTGAGCCCCATCAATAAGAGGAAAAACCATGAAGCCTATTCTGATTGCCTTGGCCTTGACTGCCGCCTACAGCCTGCCGGCGTTGGCCCAAGACGGCCCGACGCTGTTCAAGAGCAAGCCCTGCGCGGCCTGCCACTCCATCGACACCAAGGTGGTTGGCCCGGCACTCAAGGACGTCGCGGCGAAAAACGCCAGCGTCCCTGGAGCGCAAGACCTGCTCGCCAAGCACATCAAGGAAGGTACGCAAGGCAACTGGGGACCGATGCCGATGCCGGCCAACCCCGTGACGGAAGAAGAAGCCAAGATCCTGGCTGCGTGGGTCTTGACCCTTAAATAACGCTCAAGGAGCACATCCCTGTGGCGAGGGGATTTATGTGGGAGCAAGGCTTGCCCGCGATGGGGGCGATGCAGTCTTTCAGAAATCAAGGCGGCTGTTTCGCGAGCAAGCTTTGCTCCCACATAAATCCCCTCACCACAGGAGCCACGCCCAACTTTATTTCTTGATCAGGAGGACGTCATGGAACGACACAGCTCTGCAACTTTGATAACCACCCTCCTCTTTGTTTTCTCCTCCTGCGCGCTGGCCGCTCCCGACAGCCAGCGCCAGGCCCAACTGCAACACCTGCTGGACCAGGATTGTGGCGCCTGCCACGGCCTGTACATGACCGGCGGCCTCGGCCCACCCCTGACCCACGAAGCCCTGGCCGGAAAATCCCGCGACAGCCTCATCGCCACCGTCACCCTCGGACGGCCCGGCAGCGCCATGCCCGGTTGGGCACCGTTGCTTGCGCCCGACGACATTCGCTGGCTGGTGGACCGGCTCCTTCAAGGAAAACCCGCCTCATGATCCGTTCATTGCTCTCCTCCACCGCCATCGCCCTGCTGCTCTGCGGTTGCGCCCAGACACCGTTGCGCGGCACCGGCGATTTGGGCGTGGTGGTAGAGCGCGCCACCGGCAGCCTGCAAATCATTGAAAGCGACACCCGCACCGCCCTGGGCCGCGTCGAAGGCCTGGGCGACTTGTCCCACGCCTCGGTGGTGTTCTCCCGCGACCAGCGCTACGCCTACGTGTTCGGTCGCGATGGTGGCCTGAGCAAAGTCGACCTGCTGACCGCGCGCATCGAGCGGCGCATCATCCAGGGCGGCAACAGCATCGGCGGTGCAATCAGCCAGGACGGCAAGCTGATCGCCGTCTCCAACTACGAGCCTGGCGGCGTCAAGGTATTCGATGCCCAGACCCTGGAACAGGTCGCCGACATCCCCGCCACGCCGTTGCCCGGCGGCCAAAAGCGCTCACGGGTGGTCGGCTTGGTGGACGCGCCAGGGCAACGCTTCGTGTTCAGCCTGTTCGACACTGGCGAGATCTGGACCGCCGACTTCAGCCTCGGCCTCACCCCGCGCATCGAGCGTTTCACCGCCATCGGCCAGCAACCCTACGATGCCCTGATCACCCCGGACGGGCGTTATTACATGGCCGGGCTGTTCGGTGAAGACGGCATGGCCCAACTCGATCTCTGGCACCCGGAGCGCGGGGTGAAACGGGTACTGGGGCATTACGGCCGCGGCCAGGAGCGGCTCCCGGTGTACAAGATGCCGCATCTGGAAGGCTGGGCCCTGGCCGACCAGCAAGCCTTCGTGCCTGCCGTCGGGCATCACCAGGTGTTGGTGATGAACGCCCAGGATTGGCAACAGACCGACGCCATTGCCGTGGCCGGCCAACCGGTGTTCGTCACGGCGCGACCGGACGGCCGGCAGTTGTGGGTCAACTTCGCCTACCCGGACAACGACCGCGTCCAGGTCATCGACACCCAGACCCACGCCATCGTCGCCGACCTGCGGCCAGGCCCTGCGGTGCTGCACATGGAGTTCACCGCGCGAGGTGACCAACTGTGGCTGTCCGCCCGGGATGGTGGTCAGGTGCAGGTCTGGGATCCTTATCGCCTCGAACGCCTGAACAGCCTGCCGGCCCTGAGCCCGAGCGGCATTTTCTTCAGCAGTCGCGCGCACAAGCCGGGGTACTGACCATGACTTCCAGCTCACTGGCCCGGCGCCTGATCGATCAATTCCAGCATGGCCTGCCGTTGTGCGCCGAGCCCTATCGGGCCATGGCCGAGACCTTGGGCTGCAGCGAAGCCCAGGTCATCGACTGCCTGCAACACCTGCAAGTGGCCGGGACCTTGTCGCGGGTCGGCCCGGTGTTCGAACACACCCGAGCCGGGGCCAGCACCCTGGCCGCCCTGGCAGTGCCCGAAGAGCGCTTGCACCAAGTGGCCGCACGCGTCAGCCAATACCCGGAAGTCAATCACAACTATGCCCGCGAACATCGCTACAACCTCTGGTTCGTGCTGACCGGCCCCAACCGCGCCCACCTGGAAAACATCCTCCAGGAACTGGAGAACGACACCGGTCTCACGCCACTGGACCTGCCCATGCTGACCGCCTACCGCATCGACCTGGGCTTTGCCCTGGAGGCCACCCCATGAAAAACGCCCTGAGCGAACAACAGTCACTGGCACTGCGCCGTTTGCTGGAAACCGGCCTGCCCCTGACATCGCGTCCCTTCCAGGCCCTGGCCGAGCAGATCGAGGCCAGCGAGCAACAGGTGCTCGAGCAGGTGCAGCATTGGCATGAACAGGGGCTGTTCCGCCGTGTCGGCCTGGTCGTCAACCATCGCGCCTTGGGGTTTGCCGCCAACGCCATGCTGGTGCTGGACGTGCCGGACGCCTTGGTCGATGAAGTCGGCCGTCGCCTCGGGCAAACCCCGGGCATCAGCCTTTGCTACCAACGCCCCAGGCGCCTGCCCCAGTGGCAATACAACCTGTTCTGCATGATCCACGGTCGCCAGCGTGACCGTGTCGAGGCCCATGTCCAGGCGCTGCTTGAAGAACATCTGCTGGACGACCTGCCCCACCAGTTGCTGTTCAGCACGCACCTGTTCAAGCAATGCGGCGGACGTTTCGCCGCCCCGGCCGGAGCCCGTATCGATGGATGACCTGGACCGCCGCCTGATCAATCGCCTGCAACTGGGCCTGCCGCTGGTGCGCCACCCTTGGCAGGCCCTTGCCCAGGAGCTGGACAGCAGCAGTAGCGAATTGCTCGACCGCCTGCATGAGCTGCTCAACGACGGTGTACTCACCCGCTTCGGCCCGATGTTCGACATCGATCGCCTGGGCGGTGCGTTCACCCTGGCGGCGCTGGCGGTGCCCGAGCCGCGCTTCGAGGCCATCGCCGAGCTCCTCGCGGAGATGCCCGAGGTCGCCCACAACTACCGCCGCGAGCACACCTGGAACATGTGGTTCGTGCTCGCCTGCCCCAGCGAACAGGCGATCGACGACACCCTGCTGCGCATCGAACACCTGACCGGCCTGGTGCCGCTGAACCTGCCCAAAGAGGAGACCTACCATGTCGGCCTGTATTTCCCCGTCTGAGTCTTTGTGGCAAGCACCGCCACGGCTGGATGAAACGCCCTTGGCCCTGCGCCTGGTGGAACTGACCCAGGCTGGCCTGCCCTTGCTTGAAGACCCCTGGGCCTGGCTGGCCGAGCAACTGGAACTGAGCGTGGAATCCACCCTCGACCTGCTCAAGCGCCTGCAGGCCGAAGGCGCGATCCGCCGCATTGCCGCCGTGCCCAATCACTATCGCCTGGGCTATCGCCACAACGGCATGACGGTCTGGGACGTGGCCGATGCCGACATCTCGCGTCTCGGCGCCCTGCTGGGGGCGCAGCCCTTCGTCAGCCACTGCTACCGGCGCCCGCGCCAGCCCGGCTGGCGCTACAACCTGTTCGCCATGGTCCATGGCCGCAGCCGCGAAGAAATCGACAGCTACCGCGAACACTTGCGCTACCTGCTGGGGGACGCCTGCGCCGCCGACGACATGCTGGTGAGCAGCCGCATCCTGAAAAAAACCGGCCTGCGCCTTTCGCCTGTGGGAGCAAAGCTTGCTCGCGAAACAGATGCGTCGGTTTTATGAAGGACCGCATCGGCTTCATCGCGGGCAAGCCTTGCTCCCATCAAGGCTTGCTCCCACAAAGCGGGAATAAGCCGCGCTGAACTCGGACATCGATCGAAATCGAAGGAGCGCCTTATGTTGAGGATCAGCCATTACCTGCGAGCCCTGGCCGGGCATTGCCCCGCCCCACGTGTCGCGCCACCGGGCAGCAGCCGCCCGCCGGTGGTGATCTGGAACCTGCTCAGGCGCTGCAACCTGACCTGCAAGCACTGCTATGCAACGTCGGCCGACAGCGTGTTTCGCGATGAACTGGACACTCCGGCGGCGCTTCAGGTCATCGACGACCTGCACGATGCCGGCGTGCGCGTGTTGATCCTGTCCGGGGGCGAACCGCTGTTGCGCGAGGACCTGTTCCAACTCAGCGCCTATGCCCGCGACAAAGGTTTTTTCCTCGCCTTGTCCACCAACGGCACGCTGATCGACGCTTCCAATATCGAACAGATTGCGGCGGCAAACTTCGATTACGTGGGCATCAGCATCGATGGCCTGGAAGCGACCCACGATGAATTCCGCCAGCTCAAGGGCAGTTTCGCCAGCTCCATGGCGGCCATCCGGCTCTGCCGCGAACAAGGCATCCGGGTCGGATTGCGCACCACCCTCACCCAGCAGAACCATGCCCAGTTGCCACGCTTGCTGGACTTGATGAATGAGTACGACGTACAGAAATTCTACCTGTCGCACCTCAACTACAGCGGCCGGGGCAAGCGCAGTCGCAAGCTCGATGCCCATCAGCAGATGAGCCGCGAGGCCATGACCCTGATCTTCGAGCGGGCCTGGCGCGACATCGAACAGGGCCGCGACAGTGACTTCGTCAGCGGCAACAACGACGCCGACGCGATCCTGCTGCTGCAATGGGTCGCCCGGCGCCTGCCCCAACACTACGCCGCACTGGAGCAGATGCTGCGGGCCTGGGGCGGCAACGCGTCGGGTAGCGGCATCGCCAACATCGACAATACCGGCGAGGTTCACCCCGATACGTACTGGTGGCAGCACTCGGTGGGCAATGTCCGCAAGACGCCATTCAAGACACTCTGGCTCGATCGCCCCGATGCCCTGCTGCTGAAACTGCGCGAACACCCCCGGGCCGTGGGCGGTCGCTGCGGGCAATGCCGCTGGCTGGCGATCTGCAACGGCAATACCCGTACCCGGGCCTGGGCCGACGGCGACCTGTGGGGCCAGGACCCTGGCTGCCACCTCAGCGACGAAGAAATCGGCTTGCACGCGATCCCCAGCGTTGCGATGCCCTGCGCCTGATCAACCGACGGCGAACCTGATACCGAACCAAGGAAGTCCCATGCCTGCCTCCATCGTTTTGCCCGCTGCCCTGCAATCGCCCTTCAGATCGGGTGAAGTCGCCCTGGTCGGCGCCGGCCCCGGTGACCCGGGCCTGCTGACATTGCGCGCCTGGAGCCTGTTGATGCAGGCCGACGCGGTGGTCTACGACCGCTTGATCAGCCCGCAATTGCTCAGCCTGATTCCGCTGACCTGCGCCCGGCACTACGTCGGCAAGGCCGCCGGTTGCCACAGCCTGCCCCAGCCACAGATCAACGAACTGCTGGCCGACCTGGCCGACCAGGGACAACGGGTGGTACGACTCAAGGGTGGTGATCCGTTCATCTTCGGTCGTGGCGCCGAGGAGCTGGAGTATCTGCTGGCCCGCGGTATCGATTGCCAAGTCGTGCCAGGTATCACCGCCGCGGCCGGTTGCAGCACCTATGCCGGCATTCCCCTGACCCATCGCGACCTGGTCAATTCCTGTCGCTTCATCACCGGTCATTTGCAACGCGAAGGCGACTTGAATCTGCCCTGGCAAAGCCTGGCGGATGACAGCCAGACCCTGGTGTTCTACATGGGCCTGTCGAACCTCGGCACCATCGCCGCACAACTGATAGCGGCGGGCCTGGCGGCTGATACGCCGGCGGCGCTGATCAGCAACGGCACGCGCCCCGACCAGCAGGTCCTGCGCGGCACCCTCCAGCAATTGCCGGAGATGGCGCTGGCATGCGCCGAAGGCCTGCCGACCTTGACGGTGATCGGCAAGGTGGTTGGCTTGTTTGCCCATCAGGTATTGGAACATCCGGCCCGCCTGCACCCGGCCCTACCGCTCCAGCCAAATATCGCGAGGGTGGCCTCATGAGAATCGGCTGGCTTGCCCCATTGCTGTGGATCGGTGCCGTCCACGGCGCCCCGGCATCTGAACCGGACCTGGCGTTGGCCGAACAGAACTACCAGCAACACTGCCAGCAATGCCACGGGGTGAACCGCATCGGTGGTGCGGGGCCGGCGCTGTTGCCCCAGAGCCTGAGTCGGATCAAGCCCGACGAAATCCGCCAGGTGATCGAAAATGGCCGCCCGGCCAGCCAGATGGCGGCGTTCGGTGCGGTGCTGGAGCCTGCGCAGATCGATGGCTTGACCCACTATCTCCAGCGCCCACCCGCGGTCGAACCGACCTGGAGCGAGGACGACACTCGCCGCAGCCATCGCCTGCTGGCGGATGTCGCCAGCCTGCCCGATAAACCCCAGCACAACGCCGACCCGCTGAACCTGTTCGTGGTGGTGGAGGCTGGCGATCATCACGTCGATATCGTCGACGGCGATCGCTTCGAGGTCCTGGCGCGCTTCGCCTCACATTTCGCGGTGCATGGCGGACCGAAGTTTTCGCCGGACGGACGCTTCGTCTATTTCGCCTCCCGGGACGGCTGGATCAGCCTGTATGACCTGCACAACCTCACGCTCATCGCCGAGGTGCGGGCCGGGCTCAATACCCGCAATCTGGCGGTGAGCAAGGATGGGCGCTGGGTGCTGGTGGGCAACACCCTGCCCGGCAACCTGGTGGTGCTGGATGCCCGCGACCTGTCACTGGTCAAGACCATTGCAACGGTGGGGCTGGACGGCCAGGCGTCGCGGGTCAGTGCGGTCTATACCGCGCCGCCGCGCAACAGCTTCATCGTCGCCTTGAAAGATGTGAAAGAGGTCTGGGAACTGTCCACCGGCCCGAGCCCGGACTTTGTGCCCAGGCGGATCGAGGCCGAGGATTACCTCGATGATTTTTCCTTCTCGCCCGATTACCGGCAGTTGCTCGCCACCTCGCGCAAGGCCCAGGGCGGCCAGGTGATCGACCTCGACACGGGGCGGATCGTCACCGACATCGCGCTGCCTGGCATGCCGCACCTGGGCTCGGGGACCTATTGGAAGCGCGATGGGCACTGGGTGTTCGCCACGCCCAACATCAGCAAGGGGCTGATTTCGGTGATCGACTTCGACACCTGGAAAGTCATCAAGCAGATCCCCACGCTCGGGCCGGGTTTCTTCCTGCGCAGCCACGTCAACTCTCGCTACGCCTGGACCGATGTGTTCTTCGGCCCGGACAACGATGCCATCCACCTGATCGACAAACAGACCCTGGAAATCGCCCACACCCTGCGACCCATGCCCGGCAAAACCGCCGCCCACGTCGAGTTCACTCGCGACGGCCGCTACCTGCTGCTGAGTATCTGGGATACCGATGGCGCGCTGATCGTCTACGACAGCAACACCCTCAAGGAAATCAAGCGCCTGCCCATGAACAAGCCTTCGGGCAAGTACAACGTCGGCAACAAGATCGAGTTCGCCGAGGGGACGTCACACTGAAAAAAAAGGGGGGCTGATGCGCAGCCCCCAATATCAAAGGCCTGTGGGAGCAAGGCTTGCCCGCGATGAACGATAACGCGGTTCTGCTGTTCGAC
>Ga0065704_10070574_pt1 | contig 20061 bp, 11 predicted proteins | sample SwiRhicommuniRL2_FD_59091 | JGI IMG/M metagenome (GOLD analysis project Ga0065704, IMG submission 59091) | Switchgrass rhizosphere bacterial communities from Rose Lake, Michigan, USA - RL2 v2 (version 2) | ecosystem: Host-associated > Plants > Roots > Rhizosphere > Soil | place: East Lansing, MI
AGTTATAAAGAACTGACTTACAACATTCCACGATACTTGATTACTTTTTCATATCAATTCATCCTTAACCAAAATTTATGAAAAAAAGTAATCTTTTATTAGCGTGCATTTTCTGCACTACTCTCTTTACATTTTCTTGTAAAAAGACAGAGAATCTTGAATCAGACAAGAAAGATTCGTCGGCCCACGACAGTACTGCAGAAATCATTACCCAAGCCCGAAATGTAAACATTGTTTACTTTGTGCCCAGTGACATGGATACCTTAGCAGGGTATCAAAAAAGATTAAGTGACCTTTTACTATGGACCCAGGAGTGGTATAAACAGGAAATGAATCGTAATGGATATGGCAATAAAACCTTTGGCCTGGCCAACAATGGATCGGGAGGTGTTAAAATCATTACCATAAAAGGTAGTTTGCCTAAAAGCGGATATCCATACTCCGGAGGCTCGGGAGCTGTATCAAGTGAAGTAAATGCATATTTTGCCGCCCATCCGGCAGACAATACCAGTGACCATACGCTGATTATTATACCCAGGTATTCAATTGGTGCCAATGGTACTCCTAGTGGCGGTCCGTTTTACGGCACCGGCAGGTGGTGTTACGCCCTTGATTATGAAGAAATGGACATCAAAAACCTGGGCAAAAGCGACGCGGTTGGGAATAGATTTAGTGTTTGGTTTGGTGGCTTAGTGCATGAGTTAGGCCATGGACTAAACTTACCTCATAACAGGCAAAAGGTTTCGGAAGATGCTACTCTTGGTATGGCTTTGATGTGGGCTGGTAATGGAACATTAGGTAAAAGCCCTACATTTTTAACCGCAGTTGATGCCGCAGTTTTAAATACCAACCAGGTATTTAATAATAATAGCAATACTTACTATGGCGCTGTAACCTCGAGCATTAATAAAATATATGCCAGCTACTCCAGCGCGCAGGCATCTATTATAGTATCGGGTAAGTTTACATCAACCGGTAACGTAACCAGCATTCTTTATTTTAATGATCCAAATGTGAATAATGAAGGTACCGGGGTAAACAGAGACTATAATGCCATCGGTTGGGAATCAAAAAAAATAGGTACAGACAGCTTTAGGGTGGTAATGCCTATTGCCGAACTTGTAGAGAAGGCCGATGGGATTCCTTATGAATTAAAAGTTAAACTAGTACATGATAATGGTACTGTAACAGAGCAGATTTACTCGTATACATTTGCAGCCGGAATTCCTGTTTTAAATTTTAGTACCAGGAACGAGCTTAGCAAAACCGGGTGGAGCATTGCGTCATTCAGTTCAGAAGAAACAAGTGGGGAGGGCACTGTAAATGGCAGAGCAAGTAAACTGATTGATGGCAGTGGAAGCACTTACTGGCATTCGCGCTGGTCAAGCTCAGCAACTTCTTACCCTCATAATGTGGTGATAGATCTGGGATCTTCTAAAACAGCTAACGGGCTTAGCTTAACGCAACGCAGTGGCTTGAGCCGTGCGGTTAAGAATTTTGAAGTTTTGACGAGTACAGATGGAATCAACTTTACATCAGTAAATAACTATGTTGCGGCAAATGCTGACGGCCCTCAATACTTTGATTTTGGAAGTGCTAAAACTTTCAGGTATTTAAAGGTTATAGCCAATTCTGCTCATGATGGACTACAGTTTGCGGCTTTAGCCGAACTGGGATTATACTAATTAGGGAAATTAGTTAATTGCAACAAGCCTCCTGACCAACTGGTCAGGGGCTTGTTTATGTTTTATCTGGTAAATTTTAAAATGGTATAAGAATGCGCCGGAAAGTTATAGACCGGAGCATCACCAGTTAACATTACTTTAGAACTCACTGTTTTATGAAGTTCCGGTTCTGACGGCATGTTCCTCGAATTAAGCTCACCTGCCAATACAAATACATCTGCCCCGGCATTTCTATCTTTAAACCCGCCCAGTTCAAGTGTTGTATTAATGGTTTCTGCACCGGTATTAACTACGTGTAATATTAAGGTTTTTCCATCCTCACTACGCGCTGCTGTTACATCGAGATTACCTTCTGTTTTACTTAAAACACGAAGAGGTAAATAATTCTCTGCCTGCATCTTTTGAGAATAAAATGGAGGCATACCCCATGTTTGGTGAGCGGTAAAAAAGATCTGACCCTGATCCCAATCGTTATCATTTTGAAGATAAGGCTGAAGCGCATTGGCCGGGCTTGAGGTAAGTACAAATTCATTATGTCTCCTGATGGCATTAAGATTTGTAGCATGCCCTAACGCACGCTGGATACCATGTTTACTTCCGTTCTCTTCAAAAACAGCGACTTTCATTTTAGTTGCCGGATCCCATTGCTTAAACATACGCTGCATATCAGCAAGCTGCTTATCAGTATCTAAACCTGCTTTTGGATCATCGCCACCAACATGCAGGTCCCAATAATCGGCTTTACCATTTAGTTCCCTGAATACATATTCCATATTAGGCGACTCTGGGCGCCACCAGGCTGCGTGTACAAATTTCAATGAACCATCTTTCTTTTTCATTGCATTATACAAAAGATTAAAACGGGTTACGTATTCCTCATACGCTTTTCTGTTATCACCATTAAAGATAACTTCCTCATTCCCTATCTCTATATATTTTACTCCATAAGGCTTAGGATGTCCATTTTTGGCTCGTTTAGCCCCCCATTTTGTATTGACGCTTCCATTCAGGTATTCAACCATATCAGCTACATCCTCAGGAGTTTCATAGATATTTATAGCGAAGCAAGGCGTTATGTTTGTTACTTCGCAAAACTTAAGAAACTCTTCTATGCCAAAGCCATTGGTAGTATACCAGTTCCAGTGCCCACGATATGGAGGTCGTTTATCTGGATCACCGATCATTTTTTTGAATCTATATTCGGGTGAATTTACCATGGTTCCGGCATAACGCAGAAAGGTTAGCCCCTGATTAACCAGCATGTTTCCAATATCGGCACGGATTGGCAAGCCTTTAAACTGATCTTTACCAGTTCCCATAAGTACTACCTGATCTACCCAAAGTTTACCTTTTGAGGAAATATAGATGGCAAGTCTGGCATTGATGTCAGTAGTATTGGCTGTCAGCGTAAACGGATATTTCTTCCAGTTAATGCCAATGCCATTTAATTTTTTGATTGCATATGTTTTAGTGCCATCGGCACTTTCGAGTGCAATGGTTACAGGCCCAGTTAGCTTTTCGGCCTTTAGGTATACCCTACCCTGAAAAGCTTGTCCGTTACGGACAGCGATACCCCAGCGGTTTAAGCTTCTGTTAGCTATACCTGCTTTGCCAGAACCTGAAACAAAGTTTATTACCTGCGATTTTTTTCCATTATAAGCTGAATTACTATCGACTGCAAAGCTGGCTTTTGCCTGTCCGGTATTGATGACATCCCAGTTATAACTTACTTGCTCATTGCTTTGGTTGACCAATTTTAAAGTTTCTGTTTTCCCGTTTTCCAGTAATGTAACATTTCTGAATTCGATTGCTGATCTCCAGGTACGTAATCCAATTTTCCCTTTAAGCAAAGGATTATGTTCATCTTTAAAGGAAAGTACTTGCTGGCCGTTAAGATATACCTCAATTAACGACCCATTGAGTGCAACCTTAACCTTATTCCATGCTTCTGGATTGAAGTTTACCGTTGCATCCTTAAGTTGCTCAAAGTTCTGCAAATGTTTGCCTATCATTATTTTTTTACCATCTCTGTTCAGGCTGATTTCATATCCATCAAAAGCATCATTACCTACACCTGCATTAGCTACGCGCACAAGTAATGCACCACTCTCTCCTTTTCCTGTAAACCTGATTTCTGCTTCAACAGCACCATTGGTTAGTTCCTTTGGTTCATAGATCAACTTAGCACTTTGATCTGGTTCTACACCTATATAGTGCGAAATGGTCATGAACACTTCACTATTTGTATTTCGGCCGGGGATAATGGTGACAGCCCCATCTTTAGCCGTCCAGTAACCTGTATACCTACGCCATTGGTTATAATTTACACCGGTTGCGGGCTCTTCAAAACTTTCACCGAATATGTGCTGATCGTAAAAACCTCCATAGATTTCGTGGTTTACATCTTCGATATTTGAACCGTAGATGAGTGAACTTAATTTATTCTGGATTTGGCCTGCATCCACCTTAACGCGCGCCGTTTGAGGAAGTGGTAACCAAACTTTATAGCCTTTTGCTTCCCTGTTACCAACAGCATAGTAAGGAATAGCAGTAAATGCTTTACCCGCAACAGTTTTACCGGTTACCACATTCACACCATTTAAAAGGTCTTTTCTGTACTGCAATTGCAATGTTGTAGCTGTATCGACCTGTAGCTGTTCAACATTTCCATTATCAGCAGCTTCAACACTATAAACGATAGGTCCGGATGCAATAGCGATACTGTTTCTCAAATCTTTTACCTGAGTATTTGCTGTTACAAGACGGGGTGTCATGGGTAGCTGAAGTTCTACCTGGTCACCTTTTTTCCATTTACGGTTAATTACGGCATAACCATTGTTAATTACGGCCTTGGCGACGCTCCCATTTACCATCAGTGTGTATGACGAAGTCAGGTTAGAATTGTAAAGATCATAAGGATTTTCTTTGCCTCTGGCCCATCCTGGAATACGCAAACTTAAGCTGAATGCTGACTCTTTTTCAGGATCTACTTTTACAGTAATTTTTCCTTCCCATGGGTAATTGGTTTTCTGTGAAACAGCTACCAGGGTTTTGTTAGCCAGGCGGATACTGGCATCGCTGCCAATAAACATGTTAACAAACAAATTATCGCCAGATGATGCATAAATATAATTTGGGAGTTCAGAAACCATTTTAAGGAACATTGGCGGACAGCACGGGCACGAATGCCATGCCCATCTTGAATGGTCGTGTGCATTAAGTGGGTTTTGATAAGTATACTGGTCGCCAGATAATGACACTCCTGTGAGTACGTTATTGTATAGTACACGTTCAAACTCATCCATATATTTTCCGTTACCGGTTAGCTCATTCATACGCTGGCTAAAAAATCCTGCTCCTACCGCAGCACAGGTTTCCAGATAGGCATCTGTTGGAAGGTAATAATCTGGTCCGAACTTCTCATCATGAGCAATAGCACCAACACCTCCGGTTACGAACATACGGCGACCAACCATATTATCCCATAGCTGATCTGCAGTTTGTATATACTGAGGGTCATGACTTTCGAGAGCTACAGCTGTGATGCCTGTAGCCAGCAAAGTAGCACGAACCGCATGCCCCTCAATGGTTTTCTGTTTAAACACAGAAATGGAGTCCTGTGCATAATCTCCCCATGTAGGACGGGTAGCATTGGTTACCGTTCCTTCTTTATATTTTTGATCTTTAATCCACTTTTCGGCTTTATCATTACCCCAGGTTTGCCAGAGTGGATAACCTGTATTAACGCCACGGTTCTCTATCCAAAACTTTGCAAGATCGTAATAGGCATTTTCGTTTACCCGGACGCCTAATTTCTTTTTAAGAGCCGGATTTTCTTTATAAAGTTTATACAATTTTAAAACTGCCTCTTCAGGACCCGAATGAGCAGGTACGATGTTCCTTTTAGGAATAGGTCCCATTAGGTTGCTCATGTAATTGGCGAACCGGGTGGCTACAACCAGAAGTTTGGTTTTGCCTGTAGCCTTGTAATAGTGAACTCCCGCTTCTATAAGCATCCCTGCATTGTAAACATCATGCTGGTAACGCAGTAAACCTCCGTTATCTCCCCAATGATGGGTTGGCTCCATAAGGTCGGTATACGTATTGATATAGCCATCAGGATCGGCCTGCTGGGCAGCATAAATACGATCAATATAGCCATCCAAACGTGCTTGCAGCACTGCATCGGGATGCTGAATATTCAGATCACCTATTCCGCGAATACTTTCATAGATCAGACCATCAAACCATGGCAAACCGGCATGCCCTCCTTTTCCTTTTTTTCCGCCAGCTATTTTGTCGAAGTTTTCGAACACATTATTATCTTCCTGTTCTTTTGCAGGTAAGTGCTTTCCTTCGAATTTATTCAGCACATCATTAGCCGTTGTAGTTCTCCAAAGCTCAAATTTAGGGCTCCAGAAAGCATCGTTTATATTTGCTTTAAGGCTTTGAGTGAGCTGGTTATTTTGATCTACTCCAATGCTTTGTGCAAGGCTATCTGTAAAAAGAGCAGTGGTAATGCCAATACTTAATAAGAAATGGTACTTCATTGTGTGTGTGGTTAGGTGTCCAAATATATAAATATTTTACAACTGGTACGAACTGGTACGACTTTTTATTTTTTATTTGTTATTTTTGAAACCTTGAGTAAGTATATTTGCCAGCAACACATTGAAACGTGAAAGAAAATAAATCAAAATATAAACTTGTAGTAAGCCATGTGATTGACAGGATAGCTACAGAGGAATACAAGAATGGAGACCGGATACCTTCGATAAATGATTTTAGAACTGAGTATGGTTTATCGCGTGATACAGTTTTTGCAGGCTTGCGTGAACTAATGGCAAAAGGCATTATTGCCTCAAACCACGGAGTTGGCTATTTTATAAAGAGTACCAAAGTACAATCAGGGCATCATATATTTCTGCTTTTTAATGAGTTCAATGAATTTAAAGAAGATCTGTTTAATTCTTTTGCGGAATGGGCAGGAACTGATGTAACAGTTGACCTCTACTTTCATAACTACAACAGAAAAGTTTTTGAAACGCTGATAAATGATGCCAACAACAAGTATACCGACTACATCATTATGTCGGGAAAGTTCCAGGGAATTGAGCCTATTCTGGAATCTTTATCAGGCAGGGTATTTTTACTGGATCATTTTCATACTGAACTGAAGGGCAAATATTCTTCTGTTTCGCAAAATTTTGAGACAGATACCTATGAGGCTTTGGTTTCCGGACTTCAGCTCATTAAAAAGTACAAACGTATTTTTATGGTGCAGCAAGAAGAAAAAGAGCCTCTGGAAAGATATGATGGCCTTAAAGTTTTTTGTGAGCACAATGGATTTAATCATGATTATTTACCTGCTACATCTGGCAGAAAGATAAAAAAGGGGGATCTTTTTATTGTTGTAAGAGATAGAGACCTGGTAGACCTATTAAAACAGGCTGAGCTTCAAAAGTTGTTACCAGGCAAAGATTTTGGTATCATATCATATAATGACACTCCCCTAAAAGAGCTATTGGCAGGAGGAATTACAACGCTTTCTACCGACTTTAAGCTTATGGGAAAAACGATGGCTGAACTGATTAAAACAAAGGCAATTACCACGGTTGAGAATCCGTGGAGGTTTGAAGTTAGGAAATCGCTATAAATCGTATGATGTAAAGCAACAGTTTTCCTGCTGATGAGAAAACTGTTGCTTACTTAAAAATTATTCCTCAATTGTATTTTTCAATTTCATGAGTAAAGAATAAGCTCCTTTTATCACAATTTTCTTTTCTTTTAACTCCGAATTTACCGCTGTAAAGCCTTGTTCCGTTTTGCCTTTAACTACATTAATCATTTTAAATGTATTGTTGCCATTACTTACAAAAACATAATCCTTGTTTTCAAAGCTGACAAATGCCTCATTTGGTAGTGCATCTATCTTGTCTGTTTCTAATTGCACTTCTGCATTCATGTACATACCCGGCACCAGATTTTTATCGTATTGTTCAAAATTGCAATGCACTTCTGTGCTCCTATCATTATTTAAAGAATGACTAACTAATGAAACTTTTGTCATGTATTTTTGATCTGGCTGTGAATTACTATACGCTGCAACCTGCTGACCTACCTTTATTTTACTAAGGTCTTTCTCAAATACTGTAAGATTTAAATGGATATCAGCAGGGTTTACAAGTTCAAAAATGACATCTGATGGAGTTACATATTTCCCAATGTTTACATTTACCTTACTTACAAAGCCATTAATTGGTGAATAAATATTAATTGTCCGGCTGATGTTATCTTCTGTAAGTTTACCCGGATTTATCCCAATAAGTTTTAGTTTTTCTGCTAAACCTTTGCTTTCGATATTTAGATTTCTAAAATCATTTTCGGCCTGTTGCAATACTTTATCACTACCGGCTTTAGCACTATTCAATTCCTTCTGTCGTTGATATTCTTTAATAGCATAACTTAATTTGCTTTTTGCACTAAGGTAATCTTGTTGCAGTTGAATATACTGAGGATCCTCAATTATAGCTAAAAGCTGGCCTTTACGCACTTGGCTACCTGCCAGCATGCTTGTTGATTTTAAATATCCGCCTAATGGAACACTTACTGAGATCAGATTTTGAGGAGGCACATTGATTTGCCCGTTAAGTTTGAGAGCTGTACTGATATTTTTGGATTGTACTTCGTGAACCTGGAGATCAATTTGCTTTATCTGTTCAGGACTAAGTTTTACTAAGTCTCCCTCTGCTTTAGCGTTTACTTCTACTTCTTGTTTAGCACTACTGCTACACCCATAAATAAGCGTAATAATTAATAATAGCGGTAAATATTTTTTACGTATGGATTTCATTTTTATTTAGATAAAAGGTAATTCAATTGAATAATACTGTTATTTAAGGCTTTAATGGCATCGAAATAATCAAGCCCCAGAGATAGCGCCTGTTGATTAAGTACGGTCCATTCCAGGTAGTTGATCTCCCCTTTCTGTAACTGTCTGTTTAATGTCCTGGTAATTTCTTTTGCGTTTTTTAAGGCGCTATTTTCAAAATCATGTACAATCTCTTTATTCTTTTCAAATTGATTAATTGCATCTGTCATTTCCATCTCCAATTGCTTACGAGCGTAAACGGTTTCATTTTTAGTGACGGCTTGAAATGTTTTTGAAGATCTGATCTTTGCCTTCTGGGAACCATAAAAGATTGGTATCCCTACACCAATTTGGAAAGAATTAAATCTGTTACCTGGGCCATAATTAATGCCATCCCGAATACTCATATTATTGTACCCCAGATTAATCTCGGGCAATAGTTTCGATTTTTCTACCTGTGTTATGGCTTTAGCCACCTGTTCTTCCTGCAAATGGAGTTTTAAAAATGGATGATCCTGCCAGGCAGTCAGATCTTTTGCCAGAAACTCCATTTTATAACTTGCAGATTGCGGCTGCCGTATTTCATCACTATTGATTAACAAAATAAATTGCTGTTGGAGGTTACTAAATTCCTTTTGCAATTCTTTCTTCTGTTTACCGATCTGAATAAGTTGATTTTCTGCGCTGGCTTTTTCCAGCATATTAGTCTCTCCCGCTTTAAAGCGATGATTTGCTACCCTAAAGAACTCTCTGTATGCACTATCTATAGACAATAACAACATCTGCTTTTCTGCAATGATCAACATTTCATAAAAAATTGTTGTTGTTATTTTTTTGATTTCAGATTGCTTTAGATCAACATTTAACATGGCGATTTTCCATTCTTCAGACAGTTTTTGTTTTTGCCTGCTGTAAACAGTTGGTAAACTAAAGCTTTGATTTAAGCCAATCCCGTTATCAATAAAGGCGCTATTGAACTTTCCATATTCACCAGATAAGCTTGTTTGCGGTATATCTGCAGCCGTTTTTATGACCTGTTTGGCTTGTTCTGCCCGTAACTTCTGGTTCTTAACCAAAAGATTACCGGAAGAGGCACTATCCAATGCCTCATTTAAGCTAATTGGTTTTTGAGCGGTAGCTGGCAGAAAAGCAAAAAGAAGCACCGCCAATGCAGCAATGTGTTTTTTATGTTTACGAGGTTTTAAACCTTTTTCAAAAGCGATATATAAAATGGGCAATACAAAAAGAGTAAGTAGTGTTGCAATCATTAACCCACCTATAACTACTGTAGCTAAGGGCCGTTGCACCGCAGCGCCTGCGCCATTACTTAAAGCCATTGGTAAAAAGCCCAGCGAGGCAACAAAAGCAGTCATAAGAACCGGCCTTAACCTGGTTACAGTTCCCTGCATAACAACATTTTTCATATCCATTTCTCCGGATTTTCTAACACGATTAAACTCAGCTACGAGTACAATACCATTTAGTACTGCTATTCCAAACAGCGCAATAAAGCCAACCCCGGCGCTGATACTAAAAGTCATTCCTCTGATTGCCAACAGAAAAATTCCGCCAATGGCGGATAATGGAATTGCCGTATAAATCAGCAATCCATATTTTATGGAATCAAATGCAAAATACAGCAGGATAAAAATGAGGATAAGAGAAACCGGAACGGCTACAGACAAACGAGATTTAGCCTCATTCAGATTTTCAAAAGAACCTCCATAACTAATTGTATATCCAGCAGGTAATTTTATCTTTTCATTTACCTTTTCCTGAAGTTCATTCACGATACTTTCTACATCACGGCCATTTACATTAAATCCTACCAGAATACGACGCTGAGTATCTTCACGTTGAATCTGACTTGGGCTATCAACTAATTCCACCTTTGCTACCTGATTTAATGGAATCTGAATACCTGTTGGCGTAGGAATCAAAAGGTTTTGGACGTCAGTAATGTCTTTTCTATTTTCATTTTCCAGTCTGACCATCAAATCAAAGCGTTTCTCACCTTCAAAAACCAAACCTGTACTTTGACCCGCAAATGCAGCATTTACGTTTCTGTTTACATCTGAAATATTCAATCCATATTGAGCAATAGCCGGCCTGTTGTATTTAATAACGATTTGAGGCGTACCGGTGATCTGCTCTACATAATGCTCAGTTGTTCCAGTAACGCTACGGACGATATTTCCAAGTTGCTTTGCATAAAGGCCTAATGTATCTAGATCTTCGCCATAAATTTTACATACAACATCTTGTCTGGCACCAGTCATCAGCTCATTAAAACGCATCTGGACAGGAAACTGAAAACTGGTTGTTACCCCCGGAACCTCACTGGCCGCCTTACCCATTTTTTCTGAAAGATCATCAAAAGAGCTTGCCGATGTCCATTCACTCTTCTTTTTGAGATTTATAATCATATCTCCCATATCCATAGGCAGAGGTTCTGTTGGAACCTCACTACTTCCTATTTTTGTGACGATGTTTTTGACTTCAGGAAATCTTGATTTTAGAATAGCAGAAACTTTCTGGACATTTTCTATCGTTGTATTAAGACTGCTTCCGGAAAGCACTCTTGTTTCTACAGCATAATCTCCTTCTTCAATTGAGGGAATAAATTCGCCACCCAATCGCGTAAGCAGAAAAACTGCCACGACAAATAAAGTAATAACAGTGGCAATAATAACTTTTGGAATACCTAAGGCACGATTAAGCATTTTGCTATATCCAGATTCTACTCTTGTCATGAGCCGATCGGAAAAGTTTTGCTTATCGCTGATCTTTTTGCTCAAAAAGATACTGCTCACCATAGGAATATAAGTTAGAGACAAAATAAAAGCGCCCAAAAGTGCAAATGCTACAGTTTGAGCCATGGGTTTAAACATTTTTCCTTCTATTCCCTGTAAACTAAATATAGGCAGGTAAACGATGAGAATAATAATTTGTCCAAATACAGCACTATTCATCATTTTAGAAGACGCACTTTTAACTTCTTTGTCCATATCATGCTGAGATAATGTTCTAAGTCCTCCAAATTTGGAGTTGTGTGTTAACTGATGCATTACTGCTTCGACAATAATGACTGCACCATCTACAATCAATCCAAAATCAAGTGCACCAAGACTCATCAGATTTCCACTTACTCCAAATAAATTCATCATGATAATGGCAAATAGCATTGAAAGTGGAATTACTGATGCCACCAATAAACCTGCCCGCAGGTTCCCTAAAAACAAAACCAGAACAAATACTACAATCAGGGCGCCTTCTAAAAGGTTTGTTTGGACGGTAGCAATTGCATTACTTACCATGTCTGTCCTATCCAGAAATGGCTCTATAATTACCCCCTCAGGTAAAGTTTTTTGAATCTCCGCAATTTTAGATTTAATGCTTTCAATAACTACGTTACTGTTGGCTCCTTTTAGCATCATTACAATAGCTCCTGATACTTCACCCTCATCATTATAAATTAAAGCACCATATCTTGTTGCAGCTCCAATTTTCACTTCGGCAACATCACGGATTAGTAAAGGGACACTTGTTCCAGTGCTTTTAATGACTACATTTTCAATATCGTCTTTATTTCCAATAAGCCCTTCACTTCGGATATAGAGTACTGTAGATTGTTTTTCTATATAGGATCCGCCAGTATTTTGGTTATTGCTTTCCAATGCATTAAATACATCAGAAATAGTGATCCTGTGGGCCTGTAACTTATTAGGATTTATGGCAACTTCGTACTGTTTAAGCTTTCCTCCAAAACTACTTACTTCTGCTACTCCTTTAACCCCCAATAACTGTCGCCTTACTATCCAATCCTGGATTGTCCGTAATTCAGTAATATTGAATTTACTTTCATAACCCTTCTTAGGCTTTACTACATATTGGTAAATTTCACCTAGGCCTGTGGAAATGGGCCCCATTTCTGGCTTACCTATTCCATCAGGAATACTTGCCTGAACGGTAATTAATCGCTCTGAAACTTGCTGGCGAGCCCAATAGATGTCTACATCATCATTAAAAACCAAAGTAACAAGAGAAAGGCCAAAACGACTGTAACTCCTGATCTCCTTTATCCCGGCAATATTGCTGCTAGCTTGTTCAAGTGGAAAAGTAACTAACCTTTCTATATCTGTTGCACCATAAGAGGGAGCAGAGGTAATTATTTGTACCTGATTATTGGTAATATCTGGCACCGCATCAACAGGGAGTTTTGTTAATTCAAAAACGCCGTATACTATTAGTGCTATTGTAAATAGCCCTATTATGAGTTTATTCTTTACAGAAAACCCAATGATTTTATTTAACATAAAAATTTAAGTTTGATTATTCTTATTGCGATAAAAGCTAAGCCAGCAGACTATGCAATTGGCTTAGAAGAATAAATCAAATACTTAGGCGGTTGCCAAACCCTCGCAAGAAATGTGAGAGGAATATCATTCTCTTTATATATAGATGAACAACTTAGTGTTATAGTTGCTAATGACTTAATAATAAAACTATTGAATGGTGGAATTGCCGGGCTTGTTAAAACTGGCTTTTGATTTACCGATTTAAATGGCAACTGATTATCGCGATCCTGATCATCATCAGTATGTGGAACTGAATTGTAATGATCAAAAAGATATGTAGCGAAAGTAATATCCTTATTTAAAGCTTTATGCTCGAAATAGTGCTGAAAAAGTAAAGGCAATTTAACAAGCTCCCGCAATTCAGTAGAAAAAATGAGGAGTATGAACATGATAAATATGGAAACCAGCTTCTTCAACGCCTCAAATTTATCTATTTCTTTGCTTTAAAGAAACAGATAAATTAAAAATTATATTTATTCAGTAATTGAATATCTTTAATAAAAACTTTTACCATGAAGCTAGTAACCATAGTTGTTCCGGAAGGAGATGTTAACCTTAGCAGTATAACAGGCTCATTTGAAATTCTAACCCGGGCAAACGATATTTGGCAAAAATTAGGCAATAAGCCCTTGATGGACGTAAGGATAGCCGGTTTTGTACCTGAGTTAAAACTAGATGCGGGCTTCTTTTCTATAAACCCTGTAAATATTGATGATATAGAAAAGACTGACCTGCTTATTATCCCCTCGGTTTCATATGATGCAGACTTACTGCAAAAGAATGATCAACTAATCAGGTGGATAAAAGAGCAGTACCTGAGTGGTACTGAGGTTGCTTCGATGTGTTCAGGAGCATTTTTACTTGCTGCTACCGGATTACTGGATGGCAAGAGTTGCTGTACACACTGGAATTTAGCACCTGATTTTAAGCGGTTGTTTCCAAATATTACTCTTCAAATTGATAAATTAATTACTGCTGAACGTGGCATATATACTAATGGTGGCGGATATTCTTTTTTGAACCTGATACTTTTTCTGGTAGGCGAATATTTTAACAGGGAGGTGGCGATTATCTGCTCTAAAATTTTTCAAATTGACATAGAAAGATCTTCACAATCGCCTTTTCACATTTTTAGAACACAAAAGAACCATGGCGATGATCTTATCAGTAAAGCACAAACTTATATAGAAGAAAATTTAAGTGAGAAAATTTCCTTTGAGGAACTGGCATCAAAACTTGCCATTAGCCGAAGAAATTTTGACAGGCGTTTTATTAAAGCTGTTGGTAATACCCCTGTAGAATACCTACAACGCGTAAAAGTGGAGGTTGCGAAGAGTACCCTTGAAAAGGGTAAAAAGAGTGTTTATGAAGTTATGAATGAAGTTGGCTATTCGGATGATAAAGCTTTTAGAGGAGTTTTCAAAAAACTAACTGGCTTATCTCCATTGGATTATAAAGCCAGGTATTTTAAGGAGTCGGTGTTAGTTTAGCAACTTATGCTAGTACTGCTGAAGTAATTCAAGCATTTTACGGTCCAGCTTATGGCCATTATAATCTTCATATGTAACATCTTGTCGTTCACTATCAAGAATACCAAAACTACCGCGCAAATTCCATAAAGACCAACCCCAGCCGTTCTCTTTCCATATTTCGAGATTATCTTTCATCCATGCGAGCGAAACATCATGAGGTGTATGCTGGTATGCGCCCCACTCACCCACATGTACCCCTACACCCTTATCCATCAGATTTTTCCAGGGATCAAATATATCTCGTTTTAGCCGGTCTTTATCCCACATATCATTACCATCCGGATTTAAAGGCCAGGTTGGAACATTCCAATCCGCCTTAACCCAGGATGCTTTATAATGACTTACCTGCATGGGACCATATCCTCTGGTACTTTGCCCAACATTTAAATCAGCCGCACCAAAAACAGGCTTGGTTCCATAATGAAGACCGTCGATAACAATTAACCGATCCGGATCTTCCTGACGTATGGCATTAACAATTCGGGTAACCACCCTAACATAATCCTGTTCATCAACATTTGAAGGCTCATTTATCAGGTCGAAACTCAATTTCTTACTATTAATGCGCTTGTATCTTTTAGCAAAAGTCTGCCAATGGAAAGCAGCAGCTTCTAGTGCCTGATCATCTTTCCATAAATTGAGCGGTTCATCAGGTGGATTAACACAATAACCAGGAATCCGGTGCAGGTTGAGGTTGACATGAATTTTATATTTAATTCCATGCTCAATTGCCTGATCTATCTCTTTTAAAACATTTTCGTCCATTTGAAGCCAATTATCAGGTTTTGACCAGCAATGATATGACATTGGTAAGCGAGCAAAGTTAAAACCCCACTTAGCCATCATTTGAAAATCTGTTTTCTGAAAAGGTTGATTATGATCTCCATTAAATTTCTCTAACAGATTAAAACCACGCCAAAGTGGTAATTTGTTTGGTACCGTTAAGGGGTTAGATTTAACAAACGCAGGTGTTAAGATGCCTGCCACTGTTAAACCTACTCCCAATTGAAGGAATTTTCTTCTTTCCATTTAATTTTGAGATAGTTGAGGTTCGGTTTATAGCCTTAAATATACCAACATCGAAGGATATCAGAAAGATGTTTCGCTTAATGTTTAGTAACAATTTTACGAAGATTTAGATAATCAATATAGTATAAAATCTTTACAGATAAGCTTGTGTTTTGTGGTGCTGAAAGTATATCCTCAAGATTTCTGTTATATCGCTTGGTATAAAAATCGTTATTGGTTTCAGCAGCCTGCTTATAGGATAAAGTCAATTCGCTTCCTGGTGCAAACTGCCAAACATAGATCAAGTCAATATTAAAAACATTATAGTTCCTATCCATCCCGGTTAATGGAGCACCCACATAAGTAATTAAACCTCCATGATCTGTTAACAGGTAAAATTCCTTGTTCCTCCTGTCACTCCAATAATGTCTCAATACAACTGATACTCCCATTTTATTGCTGAAGGAATATTTTGCATCAATTGAGTTCTCTACTGTATTCCGGTTGTAACGGGAAAAAATTGCCTGATCTCCCTGTGCTTTTATCCAGCTAACATAATTGTAATTTGGATTAAAATTCAAATCCAGACCAAAAGCCACCTTATCATTTAATCTTAAGTTCTGGAAAAAATAGAAATTATATTCTCTTCCATTAAAAAGTTCATTTTTGAAATACTTTACGTTTCCTCCAAAATTATATGCTTTTGCTTTGTTAGGATTTATGTAAACCGCAACACCAAATTTACGTGGAGTTCTGTAGACCTGTCCATTTCTGGCTTCGTAGAAATCATTACCCGCTGATCCGTGTTCTAAATCCATTTCGACCGACCAAAAGCTTTTAAATTGTAGCCAGGCACCGCCAACTATACCAAAACGCTGATAATCTCCTGGATTAACACGTCGGGAATAATCAAAATTTAGCCAGCTTTCTAATTGATTGTACCATGAGGTAGGCTTATAATTATTATAACCGAAACTTACGCGCTGATCTAAAAAATTGTTATTAGTAAAAAAACCAAGATCAGATTTATCAAATTTATCATCAGCATATACCTGACTATAGCTCCATCTGAAATTTCCACTTTGCTTGCCTCCTTTAAATTCATAATTAAAACCGGTTATATTGTTGGCTGCTTTTATATAACTCATTTTACCTGCCCCATTAAAAAAATAAACATTCTTTTTATCATTAAGATTGAACAGTAATGCACTAACATTGGCATCATATGCAGAACCTTGTCTTAAAACATTGGTATTGATAAAGGTTGCGGAACTATTGTTTTTTAAGGATTGATCAAATACTAAAATATTATAATTGGTTAACGGTTGCGTTTCGGCTATCCTGATCTCGCCCTTCTCATCTTTAACCTCAGTTTGCATAGCTTTGGTTATTGCATTAAAAAAACCTATTCCAAGTCCATCTGCAGTTCTGCCTGAAAGCTTTGTTGCATTTAATACTTTAGCTTCACTTTGATCTTTAATAATGGTTTCAGAGCTACTAATAGCATCATGATTGTAGTACTTTGGAATTGAACCTATGCGTTTTGAATAAAACAGATCACCCTTATTAAATAGCTCCGTCCCTTCTGTAAAAAATTGCCGGTTTTCATTAAACCTGACTTCAAATGGTGTTAGGTTTAAAATTCTGTTATCAGATTGTACCTGACCAAAATCAGGCACTAAAGTCATATCTAATGTAAAACTGTTGCTAATGCCATACTTAACATCCATACCACCATTGAATCGGGCTGTTGTATTTTTAACACCTGGAATATTAGATGGATAGTGGTTAATATATGCAGACAGGTAAGGAGAAAATGACAAGCGTAAGGGTGGTTTTATATCTTTGATGCCTATCCATAAACCTTCCTGATTAATGAATCCGTTTACATTGGGATTTACATAATTCCAGAAAGTCTGGACGTTGGAACGCTGAATTCGGCGACTAAAGTTGAGCCCCCAGTTTTGAATCTCTTTTACTGAAAAACGCAAAGCAGAGTAAGGAATTTTCATTTCGGCAGTCCAACCACTATCGTCAATTTTAACGGCACTTTCCCAAACAGCATTCCAATTAGAATCTTCATCACCAATTTGTGAATATTTTGCATCAAACTGAACTCCGGCAGCAGTAACAAAAAAGCCATTTCCATTCATCTTATCATAGAAGGGATCGAAAATGATTGAGATAAAATCAGCATTTCCAATATTGTCCCGCGAAACCAATTCGTGAGAAACACTATCTGGATGATCATACATTCGGGCATAGACATAAACTGCAGCGTCATCATATATCACCTTCATTTCTGTACGCTTGTCTTTTCCCTCTACTCTGCCTGGCACAGGTCTGATCTCGAAAAAGTCAGTAGCAACAGGAACATCAATCCAACAACGATCATCAAGAATACCATCTATTTTTGGACTTTCAGCAGCTCTTATTGCCTGCAATTTCTTTTGTACCGCGGGGTCCTGAGCGTGACAAACGCACGTGTATATAAACAAAAGAAACAGAAATAGATATTGTCTCATTGATGCCGTTCTTGTTCATAAGACACTTACATATTACATATGTTGCACTATTACCTAATATTACTATATTTAGTAAATACTAAACCCGTCTGCAGACCATGTTCATATTTACCAAAAAGCTCATCATACCAGCTGTTTGCTTTATAAGCTTATTCATTTCCAATTGTTTATTAGCTCAGGAAAAACCTGTATACGTAATTGTTCACGGGGCATGGGGAGGTAGCTGGGCTTTTAAAAATGTAGATGAAATAATGTCTAACCACGGTAATGTTATCTACAGGCCTAGCTTAACCGGTCAGGGCGAACGAGTTCATTTAAGTTCTCCAGATGTTGACCTAAATACTCATATTAAGGATGTAGTTAACTTAATACTTTATGAAAATATTAAAAATGTGATACTGGTAGGTCATAGTTATGGCGGCATGGTAATTACAGGAGTTGCGGATAGTATTCCGGACCGAATTAAAAAGTTGGTTTTTCTTGATGCCATTTTACCTAATGATGGAGAAAGCTTAGCTACTTCAAGGGAAGGCGGAGCTAAAAATATCCAGTTTGCATCAACAAATGGTTTTATGGTACCAAGTTGGGTTAAGCCAAATCAGCCGGCACCAAAAGATGTACCACAGTCTATTAAAACCTTCACCCAACCTGTTTCCAGAAAAAATCCTGCAGCTTTAAAATTGCCCGCCACTTATATATTAACCGTTGAAGAAGGTAAAAAGCCTGAACAAGATGATTTTTATACTTATGGTGAAAGGGCAAAAAAAAGAGGTTATAAATACCTAATATTTAAGTCAGATCACAATCCGCAGTTTAATAAGTCAGCTGAACTTTCCGATTTACTTGAAAAAGAAAAATAGTGTAATTCTGAACTATTTCTTATAAACTCCAGAATATACGGCTTTCCTTAATTCTCCATCTTCTGTATCTGCAGTGTAGTCCCAGTACATAGCACCAAGCATCCCCTTTTCAAGCAAATAAGTACATTTTACAGCAATTGATTGGGGTGTCTCATAAGTTAGCACAAACTCGCCGGCATCGTTTACTAAATAAGGAGCTTTAGCTACATCGTCCCATTTCTTTGTATAACCACTTAATTTTACGATGTCTTTATAATCGATATACCATGCTATATCACCTTTGCCATGTCCATAAAATGGCATTCCAAGAACAAGTTTATTAGCAGGTATGCCTGCATTCAAATGAGCCGTAACACCTTCATCTACACTGATGTCTTTAGTATATTGTGAGTGGTAAAGTCCGGCATGATGATTTGGAGGAGTTCCCATGTCATAAGTCATCACGTTTACAAAATCTACTATTGGGGTTATAGCTCTAAAATCTATATACTTTGCATTTGAAACAGATGCCAGAGTTAGTAATTTTTTCTTGCCAATCTTATTCCGGATCTGGGACATCAGTAAAGTGTAGTTTTTGGTATCATCCGGGGAAGAAGATATCCCCGCTTCGGAACTTGTAGGATATTCCCAATCAATGTCTATACCATCCAGGTTAAATGTTTTTACTATTCGTTGGCAATCATCAACAAATTTGCTTCTATTTTCATCAGATGCAGCCATTTCGCTAAACCTGCCACTTTTCCACCCCCCTATAGACAATAAAACTTTTAGTTGTGGATATTTAGATTTTAATTCAACTATATCTTTCAAGCGACCTTCATTTTCTATAGTAACGCCATCAAATGTTTTATTTACATGCCCAAAAGCATAGTTGATATGCGTTACAAGTTTAGGATCTGGCAAGACTTTACCCCACGAAGTTACGTAAGCTACAATTACTTTATTGCTTACATTCTCTTTAGGTCTTTCTTTTTGCTGTGCCAGGGCTGTTGTTAACATACCGGTAAGTAGAATACCAAAAATGGAGTAAATAAATTTCATGGTTTGGTTGGTTTAGGTGTTTAAATTTAGAAAAAATAGTCGCGTACTATGGACAAAGCTTTTTAAGTGCTTCGGTATAATCTTTTGTAATAGGTCTTCCTCCAAGTGATTTGCATTCATTATAATACTTTAAAGCATTTTTACAATCTTGCTTCATAAAATAAACTACTGATAATTTGAA
>Ga0065704_10070575_pt1 | contig 20060 bp, 13 predicted proteins | sample SwiRhicommuniRL2_FD_59091 | JGI IMG/M metagenome (GOLD analysis project Ga0065704, IMG submission 59091) | Switchgrass rhizosphere bacterial communities from Rose Lake, Michigan, USA - RL2 v2 (version 2) | ecosystem: Host-associated > Plants > Roots > Rhizosphere > Soil | place: East Lansing, MI
CGGTTGTCCCCACGGGAGTTCGTCCCGAGGGAGACTGCGCAGCGCCCGACGTATGTGAGTATGCTCCTAAGGGGCACCCTGCAGCGCGTTGAGGGTGCGTTCGATCTGCTTGAGGTGCGCACGTTCATGGCGGGCCAGCCCATCCGCGTGGGACATCAGCGTCTGTTGGAGAGGCCTTCCCGCCCCAATGAGTGTATTCGTACGTGTCCAGTCCTTGGGGGGTAACGGTTCCAATACCGCCAGGAGCCTCCTACGCTGCTTCGTAAAGGCACGCAGCGAGGACTGAAATTCCTGTTCCAAATAGTCGGTATTCTTTATCCACGTGCGTGGATTCATAGCCTTGATGGTCGGCTGATCTTGGGCAAGGATCGTCATAATATAGTAGCCGCCCCAGACCTCATTACATGCGCGCAGGTGGGCAAGCACCTCGTTGGCGGACCACTCACCGACGCTTGGAGCGGTATGCAATTGAACCGGCGCAAGCCTGGCGGTAATCTTCACCAGGCGCGGCGGGGTTTCTTTCAGTATAGTCAGTATCGTCTCAATGGGAAGGTATTTATAGGTCATGTGACCCTGCCTTTCATACAAACAAAGGGGCCAGCCCAACTCGTGAATTAATTGCAGTTTTCCCCTGTTTATATCTTGTGATTGTCAGGATTACTTCCTATTTCATCCATTCTCAGCCTACACTGCAGAACACTCTCACTACGTGGGCGCATGGACTTCCTCTGTCAGCCCATACATTTCATAGACCAGAGTATCAATCTGCCGATCCGTTGACTCGATCTTATTATCCTTGGTGCTTTCTCAACGGCGCGCTTCACCATCTCCTGCGCTTGCGATGTCGTGTTGTTCTGAGATATTGCGACGCCTTTTTATAGTTAACTTGCCAGTTGCAGTTGCTTGAGCGCAATTTTATCAAACACACAAATACATTGCCAAATGTCCAACGGTGTGCGGTACCCGCAAGTGGGCGGGCTTGGATTCTGCTTGGGAGCAGAAAAAAAGTCAAAGCCAGAAAACTGCCTGAAAATGGCGACCAGTCCCCGTTGTCCAGTAACCGCCTTGACATTCAAGACAGTTGCTGCACGCTGTGTTGCTGGTTTTTTGTTTTGCAATACTCTACTTGCTGTTAAGCACAGATTATAAAACTTCAGTAACCCAACTATTCAGACCCTTGAACTTGATGCCCGAATATGTCTCTCCGCTTTCGATCTCTGCCATGGGTCCATCCTGTGAACGGTTCCGGGTCTTGATGGCCTGTGGCTGCATGGCTCGATTCTTGGAGTGATATTTGCGTATCTATTTATAAACCGCATGCCTCTTACTGCTGATCAGTACAAACCTTTGTAAGAACGAAATGTGTCACCCTGGCCCTGCCTTCAGAGGCCCGACACGGCGCGGATATTCATCAACTTCCGGTTGTGATTGCGCCTGCACGCTCGTAATTCACGACAATGACGCCATTCGAGCCGACTATGCTTTCCGTCACTTTGAACGCCGCCGGGATCGTGCCATCGGCAAACAACCGCTTTCCATTACCCAACGTTATCGGATATACCATCAGCCAGAATACATCGACCAAATCATGCTTGATCAGGGTCTGAAGGAGATTACCACTTCCCCAAACGTGCAAATCCGGCCCTTGCTGTCCCTTGATTTTGGCGACTTTTTCCGCAATATCTCCATCTAAAAACACGGATGGCTGCCATTCGTGAGAAGTCATGGTATTCGAGGCGACGTACTTGGTCGCCGTGTTGGCGCCCGGCCATTCGTCCGCATGTTGCGGCCAGTACCCCGCCCAAATGTCAAAGGTTTTGCGCCCTAACAACAGGTCGAATGGCATGTTCATCTGCTTTTGCAGGGCCGTTCCAAGGATCTCGTCGGAGTATGGCCCTGCCCACCCGCCATACGCGAAGCCGCCGCTGGTATCTTCGTCTGGCCCGCCTGGGGCTTGTATGACACCATCAATGGAGATATGTTCAAGCACAATAATTTTTCTCATGACTGAGTTCCTCCAACCTCTGGATTACTATCTGGTTACCTCGTTCAAAGTAGGTAAACGACGTCTCAAAAACTATGTTATATCACGATGCGCAAGGCGTCTATATGTTGGAACGCGACGAAGCCAGCCAACGGCTCGCGTTAGTGCTTGGGTGGGCGCGCGGACTCGCTGTCGAAACGGAATCAAGCTCCTCGCGAGAAAAATGCTCAAAAAACGCGGCGCGTACCCACCGTCAGCTGCACGAATTGTTAGGCTGCGTCTTTTGCTGTGAAGATGATGCTGACCATTTAGCCAAGCGTGTCCTTCCTATGCCACCGCACTAGTCTTTCCTCTCCCATTTGCCGTATGATTTTGCATAATTGTTCGAAGTTGTAATAGTAGTATTGATTGCCATACTCGTGTCGGAAACCTTCAACCCACCAAGGCAATAATTTCTCTGAGCAAGCCGCGATAGAGACGAAATATATGTTCAAGACATGCTCTTTGGTGAGATAGCCATGCTTTATCATATGCCTGAGGTCATTCAAGAAGTCCACGACTTCTCGAACCTGGGCTTGTACTTCTTCTGACTCAGATTTTTTAAACTCATCATAATTGTCATAGTGCAATGCACGGATGATATCCATTCCCTGAGAAAAATGTATATTGCGTGCAGTATTAACGATTGTTACCAAGGTCTGGGCTTGCATGGCCTTGCGATTCAAGTCAGTTTGCCGAACGGCAAAGTAGGTCGCTACCGCCGCGATGATAACTGATATTAGGGCAATAATTTCCGAGAGTATACTTCCTCCTTTATGGGGCTCAATTATGAGGAACTCCTACGTTTGCCTTCCTGAGATTTCATAATGTAATTGCGATTGCGCTCGATCATAAAGATTTTTCACTGCGACGCGCAGGCTAACTCCTTTTTAGGAGTCCTCACGCCGTCTACGCACAGGGTAATTAATATCCAGACTATCCAGGGGGATTTCACCCCGGCACCCATGCTAATTACCGTTCCAGCAACGCTTTGAGGACCTTAAGGTCGTTCTGCATTACTCCTGCATCGCGGGCAAACGCAGTATCATCCATCTCGGGTTGCCGAAATAGACCTAGCATTACTTCACTGCCCTTACCATTCGGCATCACGCGCATGGGCACATAAATCTCGGTTCCGTCTGGCAACACCACCGTGTGATCAAGCACACCATACACGTTGTGCGGTGTAAAGCGCAGACCTACCGTACCTTGCTCTGTTCTCACTTCCCAGTGTTCGCCTGCACGCTGCACGCCCTGCCCCAAGCCCACGGCCCACTGGGGCAGGTTTTCCGGGTTACTGGTGAATGCATAAACTGCGTCCGGTTCGCGCTCAATCGAGACACTCAAGTAGCGCACTTCCTTGAACTTAATCATGACTACTCCTTTGAGATTTAGTTACCTATGAATATTCTGTGATCCACACCTGTTTATTACTTTATGATATATGGGCGCGCCCAACTATGTTTTATATGGAGTCACTCCGCTTAAGTGCCTTTATATTACCAAAAACCGACTCTACTTTCATGTGCTTCTCTCCAAATTCAACACCAGTAACTTCTCCAAAATCTCCTCATCACTTAGGTCGGGGTTCCAGCCATACGCCGCAAAGACGGCTTCGTCGAGGCGCTTGTGGGCGAGGTCGAGCCACGTAGGGCGGGCGTTGTATAGGTTGGTGAGTGTGCGCTTGAAGCCCCTCCGTCCTTCGGACGGCTCCCCAAATCCGACGATTCAGATTTTCATCCCTGGAGGTGGAAGTCCATCCCTTCCACGAAGCGTTGTGGTTTCTTGAATGCAAGATTAACAATTCATTAAGATTTGTCTAAACACTTGACTTTACCTCCCCGCTTTCTATAATAATATCAGCTTTGACCCAGGACGCTCTACCCTGCCCGATGGAGTCAACACCATCACGGTCACGGTCAACGGCTCTTCCTTCGACTGGACCTCGACAATCGGCATTGACGCAGTGATCGTTAAGGGAGGGACAGATTCCAATCTGTATGTGTATGATCCACCCGCTGAATCGTTTGGGGATACGGGCTTGCATGCCCCGATCAATCCAGCGAATGGTCAACCTTTCGGTCTCTGTCATCTTGAGTTATGTTACGATGTCGAACCAGCCACCAACACACCGACAAACACGCCAACAGCCACGGCTACCGATACGCCTACCAATACAGCAACGGACACGCCAACGAATAGACCGACGAACACTCCCACCAATACGCCCATACCTTTCCAAGGCTGCACGCCCGGTTATTGGAAACAGTCTCAACACCTAGACTCGTGGGTTGCCACTAGCTTCTCGCCAAACCAGACGCTCGAGAGTGTGTTTGACGTGCCAAATAGCTTTGGCCTCGATAACAGGACCCTGCTTCAGGCATTGAGCTTCCAGGGTGGTTCGAGTAATACAGCCGCCGCACGGATCCTGCTCCGAGCCGCCGTGTCCGCGCTGCTTAACTCTGCCAGCCCGGATGTGAATTATCCGCTGACAACGGCGCAAGTGATTGCCCAGGTTAACGCAGCACTGGCGAGCAACGATCGCAGCGCGATGCTTACGCTTGCCTCCCAGCTAGACTCATACAATAACTTGGGTTGTCCGCTGCATTAGATCGTGCTCTGTCAGGAATTCCCTTTTCTCAAAAAAGAGAAGCCGCAATTGCAGCTTCTCTTTCATATTCCGTAGACCGTGAACCAAGAGATTCCTTAAAATGTAACTTCTTGCGACCACTTACGACCAGGTTTACGACCAGATTGTGACCATACGTATGCTATTATATGGACATTAATAGTCATAATTCTTTATTATGCACGTCACAGCCAGCATGAATCGTGGGCGTAATATCAATTCCCACATCTGACTACTAAAACAATAAATAAATTTCGACTTAAAAAGAGCTTCAACCTAGGGCTAGGAGAAGTATGCTTAGGTTATTCGCGCAACCTACTATCCCTGATTTTTCCCTGGAAGCAGCCATTACATCCAGTGTATTTTGTTTTCATTTCCATAGGAGGTAACCGTTTTCCATTTGAACTCAATCAATATTTCACAGTAATTTTAAAACGAACCTACGATGTCAGTTTCTTTTTATCTATCGACCTTTCATTACTCTTGAAGAGGAGCAAGCAATGAGCAAGAAATCTATTCTAAGTACATTTTTATTGACTATGATGGTCCTGTCGCTCGTAATGGGCTCACAACTCAATGCCGCGGCGGCGCCCTTACAGGGTGCCGCGCCGATCATCACCAGTGACCAGGGCGATTATCCGCCCGGCGCCACCGTGACTCTCACAGGCACAGGCTGGGACGCAGGAGAAGTCGTCCACATCGTTGTGAACGATACGATCGGTCAGTCCTGGCAGCATATAACCGATGTAACGGCAGACAATGCCGGGAGCTTCACAGATATCTTTCAGCTCCCCACGTACTTCGTGTCCAACTACGACGTTACAGCAAGCGGGCCAACCTCTGGAACAGCCACCACTACCTTTACAGACCTTTCCATCGGTACGTATGATCAGTGCTCCAATGATCTTGGAACCGGTTATACAAGTGGCGACCTTGGCTGTCGCTGGATCAATGGCAACCTGCAGAGCAATAATTCGCGCTACTTTGAAGGTGATGCCACCGTTCAGCGCCTCTGGCTGACTGGCCTCGTACCTGGCAGTACGCATACTGTCACCTTGAAATATGGAACGACCAAGGGCGGCAAGCACGCTTATGACTTCCTGACGACCTGGGACTGGTCTGAGGACTGGATCACAGATGCCGACCGTTGTCAGGATATTACCGGATGCGATACCGCAGGCTCTGAAAGCCAGCTCGATATCCCGCAGGATCCAAACGTTCCCAATTCCTTCGAACCGAGCGCAGCGGGTGACCGTCAGTTTGTGATGCGCGGTGGTGCCCTGATGAGTGCTACGACGCCCGCGATTGTCAGCGGCGATTACTCTGGCGACAGCGAGACCGTAATCACAGTTACTTTCACCGTTGGACCAAGCTCTGGGGCTATGTGTCCCACAAGCGGACCAGACGCGGGCACCTGTGGTATTGCGCTATGGTTCGGTGCCCACGTGGCTGCTCAAGCCAACTGGGGATTAGGTCTGGGCGCTGGCAGTATTTCTGGCTCACCCTATCATGTTGCACTCGACGCAGTAGATGGCGCTTCCGTTGGACAGCGCGATAACCAGATGCAGGCAAACGTGGTGACTACTGTCCCGAATGGAACGATTGTCATCATCAAGGATGCTGTGCCCGATGATGCGCAGGATTTCAGCTTCAACCTGAACAACAACAGCACCATCAGTCAGAATTTCTCTCTGGATGATGATGCCGATGCTACGCTGCCGAACAGCCAAACCTTCAGCGTGCCACCCGGAACCTGGACTGCGACAGAATTAAGCATTCCCTCCGGTTGGTCTTTGACGAACCTTGTGTGTGTTGATCCCACAAATAACACAACGGTCAGTGGTGCGGTAGCAACCATCGACCTGGCCTCTTCCGAGACAGTGACATGTACTTACACAGACACGAAGGCAGCCACGCCAACTCCGACGAATACACCAACCAATACACCCACCAATACTCCGACGGACACACCGACCAATACAGCCACCAACACACCCACTGATACGCCTACCAACACGCCGGTGCCTCCGACCAGCACTCCTACTGCTACCGACACTCCGACCAATACCCCAACGGATACGCCGACCAATACAGCCACCAACACGCCCACCGACACACCCACCAATACTCCGACGAATACTCCCACGAACACACCGGTGCCTCCGACCAATACTCCTACCAACACTCCGACCAATACCCCAACGGATACGCCGACCAATACGGCCACCAACACACCCACCGATACGCCCACACCGACCAACACTCCGACGGATACACCGACTCCTACGAATACGCCCACCAATACACCGACAGCCACACCGACGAATACGCCCACAAACACACCGACACCCACACCAACGATCGGCGCATTCACACCGGGCTATTGGAAGAACCATCTGGCGGACTCCAGTAATGGCCATTTATGGTCTGACACATATTGCAAAAAGGGTCTTCCCAGCGGAACCAGCTGTAGCAGTAGCGGTCCATGGGCCAAGCAATATCTGCCCCAAACTCTGGGCACCTACCCAGTGAATAACATCCTGACTGCTGCAAAGATCTTTGCCGCCATGAACTGCAGCAGCACCAAGGATCAGGATGCAGTGGGTTGTCTGGCAGGTCACCTGCTGGCATCCAAGTTGAACCGTGCGAACAACTCGCTCTCCTGCATCGATCCCGTGATCGCTCAAGCCGATGCCCTCCTGACCAGCCTCAACTACCAGGGACCAGGCTTAAAGTACACTCTGACCGCTGCACAGCGCACGCTGGCGATCAGTCTCAAGACCCAGCTAGACAGGTACAACAACAATATTAGTTGTCCCTAGTTTGATTAGCTAGAGATCCAACAAATAATCAGGGCGATGAGCTGCCTCATCGCCCTGATCCTATTGTAGGAGAGGTACGTTATCCCTTCGCAATGCTTTTGTTCAACTTCCTAATACTTAAAGCAGTATAATTTTTAGGGCAAGTGTACGTCATATAAAAGGTTAATCAACTTCTTCGGAGAAGAATCTGGGAAATGTTGAAAAGGTTTGTTCGCCTGCTCCATTTGGTAATTCGATATTCTGAGATGCGAAACACACTAGTTCGGATGGCTCGCTGTTATGGTTTGAGGAGAGCCGGGTGTCGCGTGGTATCCATTTCGTCTATTTGATATCCCTGTGCGTTAGTCTGCTCTTTATCAGGCTCAGCAGTCACCAGATCAGCTTCTCCTGCTAACTTTATCTTCTAAAATTGCGGTATTCGCTCTCTCATGAATAAAGCTTATCTCCTCAAATCTTCCCTGCTTGGCACGCTTGCATTCGTTTTGGCGCTGCTGGGTCAGATTACATTGAAGGGCCCACTAAAGAATTATTCATGGATTCTGTTCTTCAGCGCTGTCGCCTTATTCGTTAATGTATTCAGACAGCGCTCGCTCTCGCATCTCTCTATCAAGACAAAAGATCTTGAGGCCCAACCCTCTCATCCCGGGACTGTACGATTTACCCCGCTTGTCTTTTCAGTCATCATAACGGTCCTTAGCTTCGTGCTGTTCAACGCCGCCTACAATCCACTGGCCTGGCTGGCTCACCTTCTGAGCATCTGCCTCTTTATCGCCGCTTTTATTCAACTTCCCCGGTTCAAAGTGAAAATTCAAGCGGGCAATACGATCCTGTTGGTTGGCATCCTGCTCCTTGCCAGTCTTGTACGCTTCTGGCAGCTTGACAAGTTTCCCTTCGGCACCTGGTACGACGAAGCATTCAACGGCAATCTTGCCTCGGAAATTTTACATAATCCCGGATTCCGCCCCATATTCTTTGAGGCTGACACTCTGCCATCCCACCTTGCATATCTTTTCGCCCTCTCGTTTAGATTCTTTGGCACCAGCACTGCAGCAATGCGCTATGTGACAGCCGCGTTTGGTGTCATCACGGTACTACTTACGTATCTGCTTTTCCGACGTTGGTTCAATGAGCGTATTGGACTGATCGCCGCATTTCTATTTGCGGTCCTGCGTTATGACCTCACCTTTTCGCGCATTGCCATGCACGGCGTTACTACGCCGGCGTTTGAAGTCGCTGGGTTATATCTATTGGACCGCGCCTTGGAGCACAAACGGTTCGCCGATTTTGCATGGCTGGGTCTAGTGATGGGCTTTGGCCTTGCATTTTATACGCCATTTCGCTTGTTTCCTCTGATTATCTTCGCATTCCTGTTGCTGATTGCGGGGGTCAATCTCTGGCGCCAGCGCGCTTCCAAAAGAGATATTTTAGGATCCTCCTCGTGGGACTGGCAGCTAAGTGTTCCACGTTGGGAGCTTCGATTTATTACAAAATTGGGTGTTATGCTCATTGGAATGCTCATTGCCATCTCACCTGTGATCCAATTCGCTATCCAGAACCGAGAAGCTTTCACAGCCCGCACCACCGCGGTTTCAATCTTTGAACGGCGCGACGAACCTGACTTGGCAAAGGCATTGTGGAGCAATACCGTCAAGCACATGCTTATGTTCAACGTGCAGGGAGATAATAATGGGCGTCACAATTGGCCCGGCCAACCTATGCTCGACACGGTGATGGGCACGTTGTTCGTGCTGGGCCTGGGATATGGGTTATGGCGCTGGCGTGACCCACCCAACCTGTGGATGCTGTTGATATTTTTCATGATGATTCTGCCAGGCATATTTTCGCTTGACTTTGAAGCGCCGCAGAGTCTGCGCTCCATTGGCGTGATGCCCGCGCTCATATATTTCTCTGTATTACCTATCGCACTGCTTTTATACGAATTCAAGCATGCCCTTGAACAATCCGATGAAAAAAGGGGTGTATCAATCGAAACCGCGACCCTGCAGGGCAAGATACCCAGAGTCGCGCAATTGACCATTTTGTATCTAAGCGTTATAGGACTTCTCGCTGCGATTGCCTATTTAAACATCAACACTTATTTTAACAAGCAGGCAGTCTCGTCTGACGTTTGGGCGGAGCATTCTGCCGCTGAGACCCTCGTTGCGAATGAAATGAATCGCCTTGCAGGGAACAACGACATCATCCTGTCTGCGATGTATGATAATTATCCAACCGTGCGTTTTCTGGCGGGCAACATCACCAACTATCAACGGTGGACAAACAGTGACCGCCTGCCGTTGATACGCCAGGATTTGGAGCGAGGCGTCGTCATGTTATTCGATGAGACCTTGTTGTCTGCTTATAACGATGCACGGCGCTTCTATCCGAATGCTAAATTTATCGAACATCACGCCCCGGCTGGGGGTGGCACCGTTCTGTACGAAGTGCTCGTGGCTCCAAAAGATTTGCAGGCCATCAGCGGGGTGGTTGCCTGTTATTTCGAAGGCAATTCTGTGGAGGGTCAGCCTGTCAAGGAAGAAATACTTACACAGGCTGCCGTGGATTGGACAGGAACACAACCCTTGCCAGGGACCTTCATTGCTGAATTTCGCAGCACTCTCTATGCACCAGAATATGGTCACTATCGGTTCAGTGTGCACGGGGCACCGGGTTCCAAGCTGTGGATTGACGAATTTCCTCCATTCCCAGTGAGTGAGGAGCCTCTCACATTGGCGCGTGGTAATCATTCATTGCGCCTGCAAGTGCCAGGCGGCAATAGTAAACTTGAGTTGTGGTGGCAGCCACCGAACACAGCCCAGGAGGAACCTGTCCTCGGCGCGTATCTATTTCGCCCGCCGGTGACGAATAGCGGTCTGCTCGGCGCGTATTATCCCTCCCCAGATTGGAGCGGTGAGGCCGCGTTCTATCAGATTGACCCCGAAATCGCATTTTATTTTCACGTCATCCCACTGCCGCGTCCGTATTCGGTTCAATGGATAGGAAAACTCTTTGCACCTGCCACGGGTGAATATCACTTTGCGCTCAACTCTGTGGATGGCTCGCAGTTGATGCTTGACAACCAACTTGTGGTAGATAACCCAAACGGTCATACCACGATTGAAAATATCACATCGCTAACCGAAGGCTGGCACGACGTCACAGTGCGGTTTTCGGACCAGACCTCCGCGACGCAAATCTATCTCTACTGGACGCCACCAGGTAAAACTGAATCTGAACTTGTTCCAACGCGTTATCTCTCGCCGCCGATGGGACAGTATCCCATTCCCAACGATGCAGATCATTAAAGTATTAGCAAGGAGCATTCCATGAGTTCCACAGATCTTAATCTATCTCCATCGGCAACTGTCCCGGATCGAAAACAATATCCAGGGATAAAACAGTTCGTTGACCTGCTCGACCAGCCACGGGTCATGAATATTGCTTTGGCTATTGTCCTGCTCATTGCTGCGCTGTTCCGTTTCCATGACCTGAATTGGGACGAAGGTCGACATCTGCATCCAGACGAACGTTTTCTCTCCACAGTGACAAATGATCTTCAATGGCCAAAGAACCTGGATAATTATTTCGATCCAAACACTTCAACGCTCAGTCCATACTCACTGCCCAACATGGGATTATATGTTTACGGCACCCTGCCGGTCTATATCGTCAAATGGACGGCTATTCTGCTCGATCGCAACAACTATGACAAGATTACGCTCGTGGGTAGAAATCTGTCTGCACTGTTCGATACCGCCACGATTTTCTTTTTATTCCTGATTGCAAAACGGTTGTACGGCAAAAGGGTCGCTCTGCTGGCAGCCGCTCTGATGTCACTTAGCGTGTTGAATATCCAGCTTTCGCATTTTTACACAGTCGATACGATTGCAAATCTTTTTGTGGTGGGAACAATTTACTTTGTATTACGAGCCAATGAAAGTGGTCGCTGGCTGGACCACGCATGGACAGGTTTACTATTCGGGCTTGGGCTCGGATCCAAACTCAATGTCATCATCCTCATTGTGCCCATTGTCATTGGGGCTGGGCTCAATCTTTATCAGCGCACTCGCCAGGGAAATCTACAGTCTGCACTTGAGCATGTACTTGTCCGTCTCTTCACAGTCTTTTTTATCGCAGCGCTGACCTTTCGAATTGTCCAGCCGATTGCTTTTAGCGGACCAAGCTTTTGGGATTGGTCACTCAACCCGCACTGGGTGGATAACATCAAGGAACAGCAGAAAATTCTTAATGGAGACTCTGATCTACCCTGGCTCCAACAATGGACCAACCGCTCGATCACGTTCCCGCTCTACAATATTGTTTTCTGGGGAATGGGCATACCCCTTGGGTTGGCAGGAATGGCAGGAATGGCTCTAGTCATTTTTGAATTGGCACGGTATCGGAGACTCGAACATTTGTTGCTGGTGCCTTACGTAGCAATCACATTTCTCTATCATGCCAGCATGTTTGTCAAGTTCATGCGCTACTTCCTGCCCATCTATCCATTTTTGATCCTGTTCGCAGCGTACCTGATCCTGTGGCTCTGGAGATCCGCAAATACATCTCAGGAAGATCAGACACGCGCATCAGCATTTCCATCAAATCAATGGAAGCACGTTCTTAGCCGCATCCGACCCAGCCGATCCCTGGTTCTATCCATAGCAGGAATCATCGCGGGTGGGACTCTTATCTACGCAATGGCGTTCAGCTCGATCTACAGTCGGATAAACAGCCGCATCCAGGCCTCGCGCTGGATGTATGAAAATCTTCCGCAGGGCTCAACGCTGGCAAATGAACACTGGGATGACTGGCTGCCCATCGGAGGCCTGGATGGCAACACCTCCTATGGCGACCAGGGCATGTTCAAGTCGGTCGAGATGGCAAACTACGAGGATGACAATCCCGATAAATTGAATCGGATGGTGGAGAACCTCACCCTGGCTGACTATATCGTGCTCTCGAGCAATCGCTTGTACGATTCGATCCCGCGTTTGCCCATCCGTTATCCGATGACCTCGCGTTATTACAAATTGCTGTTTAGTGGCAAGCTAGGCTTCGAGCGGATCAAGGATTTCGCCTCCTATCCTACCTTCCTGGGGATTCAAATTCCCGACCAGGTCGCCGAGGAATCTTTCAGCGTGTACGACCATCCCCGCGTACAGATCTTTCAAAAGACCGCGGCGTTCGATCCGGCAAAAGTTCGCCAGGAACTTGGTGCTGGAATTGCGTGGGAGGATGTTTTACATCTCACGCCGCGTCAGGCCAGCGCAACCTCAAAATCGCTTCAACTTTCTGCGAAGGAAGAAACGTTATATCAACGAGTTGCGACCTTCTCCAGCGCAGAAGTCAATGAAGGGAGCTGGGGAATGCATCTTCCGGTACTCGCCTGGTTTGTCGTCCTGGAGTTGATCGGACTGATCGCCCTGCCGTTTACGTTCATTGCTTTTCAGTCTTTTGCCGACCGAGGATATATTTTCAGCAAAGCCATCGGCCTTCTGATCGTCGCCTGGGGCGCCTGGCTGCTCGCCAGCGTTCGCTTGGCTCCATTTACCTGGTGGACAATTCTGGCAGTGATGATCTTCCTTACTCTTATTTCCGTCCTATTCATCGGACAGCAGAAATGGAATGAATTACTTGCTTTCCTACGCACGCGCTGGCAGTTGGTTCTCCTGGAAGAAGTCTTATTCTGGCTCTTCTTTGCACTCTTGCTCACGATCCGTTTGCATAATCCGGATTTATGGCATCCGGGCATGGGTGGAGAAAAACCGATGGATGTCGCTTATCTCACAGCCATTGTGCGCACGCCCTACTTCCCCTCTTACGACCCCTGGTTTACGGGTGGATATATCAACTACTACTATTTTGGTTTTGTCCTCGCCGCAACGCTTATCCACCTGACAGGCATTGTGCCGACCGTTGCTTACAACCTGGCGGTTCCAACATTTTTTACTCTCACAGCCATGGGCGCTTTCACCGTTGCCTTTAACTTTGCTGCATCTCGACAAAATCATAGCCAGGAAGAAGGCAGAGGCTGGCTGAGTGTGGGACGCGCAGCTTTATGGGCAGGGTTGGCAGGCGCTCTATTTGTTGCGGTGATCGGAAATTTTGGTCAGGTCAAACTCTTATGGGATGGCGTTCGGAATTTGAGTTCAATCCAGCCCGGGGATCACGCCTCCATCCAGGTGATGCTGGCACAGTTCACTGACGGGCTGAGTAAACTGCTCAGTGGACAGCATCTTAACTTCCGCACAGAGTGGTGGTACTGGAACGCAACGCGTGTGATCCCGGCAGTTCAGGGAGAAGCAGGTCCAATTAACGAAATGCCGTTCTTCACCTTCCTGTTCGGCGATCTCCATGCGCATATGATGGCGCTCCCATATACGCTGCTTGCGCTGGGGTTGGGATTGAATTTGATCCGGTCTTCAGTGCGTCATATGGAAAGTACCGGCACGACTGTCTGGTGGCGCGATCCCGTCGAAATTCTCACATTGACATTCCTGGCGCTGACGACGGGTGCGCTCTGGCCCATGAACACGTGGGATTTTCCAACCTATACTGCCTTGATGATTGCAGCTTTATGCTGCCGGGAATATGCCCGCCGCGGTCGGGTAGATCTGGCCGGTCTTTGGGCCGTTACATGGCGCACCGCGTTGATTGTCGTTGCCGGACGACTCTTCTTCCTTCCGTTCCATCAAAACTACGCCAGTGCATACTTTGGCGCCGAATTATGGAAGGGTTCGCGCACGCCCTTATGGGCTTATCTCTTGATCCATGGATTTTTCCTGTTTGTGCTCACCTCCTATCTCATCGCTGAGTTTTTCAAGGGGCATGGTCATAATGCCCTGGTGCGCTCATTGAGATTGAACCTGCGATCCTGGCGTCGACACGCGCGTATGCAAAGACTTTTTGACCGCCTCGCTCATCCTCCGTCCGGTTACCGTTTGATGAGCGATATCAGCCAATTGACATTTGTGCTGGTCCTGATTGCTTTCCTGATGAATCATGTGATCGGACTGATCCTTGCACTAACTTTGCTGACTGCACTGTTGCTCTTCGGCGCGCGTCCCGATCCGCTTCGCCAATTTTTGCTTTGCATGATTGGTTTGGGTCTGGTATTCACGGCGCTTGTGGAAGTAGTGGTTCTCAAGGGCGATATTAGCCGTATGAACACTGTTTTCAAGTTCTATCTGCAGGTCTGGGTGCTCTGGGCTGTTGCCTCCGCGGGTGTACTGCCAAAACTTGCAGCATGGTTTGGGTCAGCACATCATCAAAAGAGTGCGCTATCACCCGGGATGGCAAGGGAGGTTGAGAGGCAACCCCGTATACCTGCGAAAGGCTGGTCGCGACGCTGGTGGTGGGCGTTTGGCATTTTACTTGCCGCATGCTTCCTTTATCCACTCACTGCGGCGCCCGTCCGCATGCGCGATCGTTTTCAGAATAGCACTTCCACGACAATCGACGGGACTGCTTATATGAAAACGTCTGTCTATCTGGACGATAACAGACCTGTCACATTAAGCTGGGATCAGCAGGCATTTAAATGGTTGCAAAAGAATGTTCACGGGATCCCAACCATCCTCGAAGCGAATACACCCCTTTATCGCTGGGGTTCGCGGGTCTCGATCTATACCGGTTTGCCAACAGTCATCGGTTGGGATTGGCACCAGAAACAGCAGCGCTCGATTTTGCCCGGACAAACCATCGATCACCGTATCGAAGATGTCCGCACGATCTACAACAGCACCGATCTTGCACAGACGAAAAAACTGCTCAATCTTTACCACATACAATATATCTATGTGGGGTCACTTGAGCGGCTCTATTACGATGCGAACGGGCTAAACAAGTTTGATCAGTCCAATCAACTATGGAATCTTGTGTATCAAAATGAACAGGTAAAGATTTATCAGGTACACTAAACTGGTTTGAACAAAGATCAGCGCCTCCAAGTTTGGAGGCGCTGATCTTTTATATACCTATTCATTCTAATTCCAAATATGGAGCAGGAATGGCGATCCTCAAAAACTGAGAGTGTCTAAATGAATGAGCTAAATCTTCCTTTGCCACACACTCCCTGGCACCGCCCGAAGGGGCCAGGACGGGTGTGTGGCCAGCCCACGAAACTGGATACTCCTCAAAAACTCGCCATGCAATTTCACATGTATTCTTGGATTTTTCCAAATGAGATATACTTTCGATATGCCTGATCCAGCATATGAGCGTGTCGGCCTTTTTGGCGGTACCTTCGACCCCCCACACGTAGGGCATCTCATTCTGGCCTCTGAAGCCCAGTCACAATTGGAACTGACCCGTTTGCTTTGGACTGTGACGCCAGATCCTCCCCATAAACAAGATCAATTTATTACACCCCTCCAACACCGGCTTGCGATGGTGAAGCTTGCCATCCAGGACAACCCATCCTTTGAGCTTTCAGGTATTGAGTTGGAGAGACCAGGCCCACATTACACAGTAGATACAATTAAATTACTGGCAGAGCAAAATCCAAACGCTGAGATTGTGCCAATCATCGGTGGGGACTCATTGCATGACCTTCCAAACTGGCACCAACCCCAGGAAATCCTGTATGCTGCCCACTGGGTGGGTGTGATGCGCCGTCCCGGAGAAGAGACAAACCTTCAAGCCCTGGAGCGCGAATTACCGGGAATTAGTTCCAAGATCCATTATGTGGATGCGCCTCTATTGGAAATCGCATCCCGTGAGATAAGAGAACGCGTCGCAACAGGGAAGCCATTCCGTTACTATCTGCCACTTCACGTGTACGAGTACATTGAGCAACATCACCTTTATCAGGAGTCCAACGATGATGTTGAGTCTGTTGAAGGGCCGAAATCCAAGACCGTGAATCCAAAATCGTAAATCCACGATCATGTCATTACTTTTCGACTCGCTCTTCTCTTCCGTCGCTCTCAGCCATTTCATCGTAGACATATTCAATAGCAGTCGTCCTGTGTTATTGACCTATCTCGGACTGAGCGAAACACAGATCGCCTTGATCTCTACAATTTACATCTGGGCTTCTGCCCTCACCCAGCCGTTCTTCGGCTGGATCTCAGACCGCCTGGGTCCGCGCTGGCTGGCGGCTGGCGGCGTGTTGTGGATGACGATCTTTTTTTCAGGTGCGGTCTTCATCCCCGGCGCGGGAGGACTCATTTGTTTGATTATCGCCGCGCTCGGTTCCTCCTCCTTTCATCCGGTGGGTACCGTCCAGGCCACGCTGCAGGGACGTCATCATCTGGCGGGCCGCGAGACGACCGCGACCTCCTTGTTTTTTATGGCCGGTCAATTGGGACATTTTGTGGGTCCCATTCTTACGGGCCTCATCCTGGCAAGATTGGGTTTGCCGGCCATGATCATTTTGCCAGTGGTTTCGATCCCAATTGGATTCGCGCTAGCTTATCAATTGCGCGCCAATCATCCACACCCCAAACCCATCCATGGAGATGAAAACGTTCGCCTGCAAGCCAGCGTGGGGTTTATCGTCACCCTGGCGATTGTGGCTACGCTGCAATCCTGGTCACAGGCGAACATGATCAATTTTGTGCCGAAATACATTAAGGATTTGGGGTTGGGCGCCGTGACCTATGGGAATATGGCGGGTTTTTTCATGGGTGGTTCTGCCCTGGGCAATGTGATCGGCGGCTACTTCGGAGATCAATACGCCAAGCGTAAAGTGGCGGCAATCGCTTTGCTATTCGCGGCTTTCCCAATTTACATTATGAGCCGTATCGGGTGGTCACCCTGGTTATATTTGCTCATTCCACTTGCAGGGGCTTGTACGGGCGCTGTTCATAGCATCATGGTTGTCCTGGCGCAACGGATGATTTCAGGTGGCATGGCGTTGGCATCAGGAGTAATCCTGGGTTTTATCTTTTCTTCCGGGGCGCTGGGAATGTTGCTGACCGGGCCATTGGCTGAGAATTATGGCTTTCCGACCGTGTTGGTGTTGACGACAGGACTGGTCCTGCTCGCCTCCCCACTGGCCTTGATACTGAGGGAAAAAACAGAAGTAAAAATTGTTCAGACAGCCATGATAGGGAGAGAAGAAGTCATCTAGCCCGGGAATTGTCAAAACCAGTGACGATTGTCACCTACCTATTTCCTGAAATTTCCTGTACTAAAAATTATATATAATTTATAATGACGGGCACTGTGAAAGGTGCCTGATGCTCATTTCCTCCCAGACAACTGAAGATAATGAATTAATTCAAAAAAGGCCTCTTAAAGAGGATATTTTTGATGTGCTGCACGAGAAAATCATCTCTGGCGTATACAAACCCGGCGACTGGTTAAGACAGGATGATATCGCCACGCAACTCGGTGTAAGCATGACGCCCGTCCGCGAAGGCTTTGATTTGCTGGTCTCCGCGGGACTGGCGGAGCGTGTCCCCTATCGAGGCGTGCGCGTGCGTGAAATGTCCACGAAGGATATGGTGGAAGCGTACGGCTTGCGGCTTGTTCTCGAAGCGATTATTGCTCAGGAAGCAGCCAGGAACATAACAGATGAGCAGGTTCAGAGTCTGGAAAGAATGCTCACTGAGATGAAGAAACACGATACATTGAAAGAAATGTCGGATGAACGAAAATTGAGCCGTGAATTCCATGCAGCCATCGCGGAAGCTTCAAGAAATGAGCTGTTGATCAAGCTCTATGCGATGGTTGCCAACGCATTTCCTGACTGGCTTTTGTATGAGGCATTGTTCCGAAACCCGGAATTGCTTGCCGATAGCACAGCCAACACTCTCAAGGAACATATTGCGATTGTGGAGGCGCTTAGAAAAAGAGATGGGGAAAAAGCGGCCCAGAAATCCATTGAGCACTTGATGGACTCGGGCAAATGGCTGGAGGAATATCTGGGTATCCCCGCAAAATTATTACAGGAAAAAGAACAACAGGTTTCATCCCTGATGAAAAAATGAAGACAAGGAGCTGCAACATGATGGAAGAAGTAGTTATCGAAGAATTATATAAGGAAATGGCCCAAAGCATTATTGATGGCGAATCGGAACAGGCGGTAGAACTTGCGAAGAAATCCATCGAGCTGCAAATGCACCCATTAGATACGATTACCAAAGGATTTGTGGTGGGTGTCAATTACATCGGTGACCAATTTGGCAAGGGCGAAGCTTTTTTGCCTGAATTGGTGATGGCCGGCGAAGCCATGAAGGCCGCGGTGGCTACCCTTGAACCGGAATTGCTCAAACTGGGTGAGGCGCGTGAAGTGATGGGACGTGTGGTCCTTGCTACGGTGGAGGGTGATATTCACGAAATTGGCAAGACGCTAGTGGGCACTATGCTCAGCGCTTCAGGCTTTGATGTGTTTGACATCGGTGTCGACGCGCCCGCTGAGAAGATCATCGGTAAGGCGCTTGAAGTGGATGCACAGATTATCGGCATGAGCGCGTTGCTCACTACCACCATGGTCCGTCAGCGTGAAGTGATCGAAGAGTTGGATAAAGAGGGCCTGCGGCCGCGTATCAAAGTGCTGGTGGGTGGCGCGCCGATCACAAAAGATTGGGCGGAAAAAATCAAAGCGGATGGCACCTCTGAAGATGCTGTGGGCGCAGTAAAACTGGCGAAGCAATTGCTGGGGAAGGAGTAATCGCCGGAGTCAACGTCTCCAGACGTTGAAAAATATGATGAGTTTTCTCCAAAGTCGGGAGACTTTGGACTCCTAATATGACCAACAAAGAGAGAGTAGAGATATAGTCCTCGGGAGGGCACTATGTCCAAAAATATCAAGTCAATTAGTAATCCGAAATTGAAGCTTGAAGTATTAACAACTGAAGAGATCAAAAAAATCCACGAAGCCACGTTGTGGATCATCGAACACGTGGGGGTGCGCTTTCCATCCAAGCGGGCGCTGGACATTTGGGAAGCCAATGGCGCCGCGGTGGACCGCGAAAAGAAGATCGTGCGCGTGAAAGGCGATGTGATCGAAGAGGCGTTGAAGAAATGCCCGCCAGTCTATCCGCTCGCGGCCCGCGATCCAGAGCAGGATCTGCCACTGGATGGCAACCACGTCTATCTGGGAACGGATGGCTGCGGCGTGGAAGTGATCGACCTCCAAACCGGTCTAAAGCGGACCTCCTGCCTGCGGGATGTCCAGGAGATCGCTCGGGTGGCGGACGCGACCGAGGAAGTCGCGTTCCATTGGGTGGCAGTCTCCGCCCAGGATGCACCCGCAGAGGCGCGTGGCTTGCACGAGATCAAAGCCGTTTGGGAAAACTCCACCAAACACGTGCAGACCGAAAGCATCTACAACATCCACGAAGCGAACGCCGCGATGGAGATGGCCGCGTTGCTCGTCGGCGGCAAGGACAAATTGCGCGGGCGGCCTATCCTCTCGCTGATGCAATGCACGGCTCCCCCACTCGGTCACGATGGCGGCAGCCTGGATGCGGCCTTGATCGCAGCGGAGCACGGCATCCCAACGGGATTCATGACCATGGCCTCCTGCCTGACAACCGGTCCCGTCACTATGGCAGGCAACCTCGCTGTCGGCAATGCGGAAGTGATCGCCGCCACCGCGCTATTACAACTGGCCTATCCTGGCGCACCCGTTTTC
>Ga0065704_10070576_pt1 | contig 20031 bp, 17 predicted proteins | sample SwiRhicommuniRL2_FD_59091 | JGI IMG/M metagenome (GOLD analysis project Ga0065704, IMG submission 59091) | Switchgrass rhizosphere bacterial communities from Rose Lake, Michigan, USA - RL2 v2 (version 2) | ecosystem: Host-associated > Plants > Roots > Rhizosphere > Soil | place: East Lansing, MI
TGTCTAGCCAGTAAAACATTATATAAAACGAAAGCAGATATTTGGAAAAGCTTTCTGCTAAACATCTCCAGTCCAAAAAATACCCAATCAATCTTTATTCACCGGATAATAGCTAGAGCTTTGTAATCATACGATTGATTACTTCTGCATTACGCTTGTCTACATCGAACTCTTTTGACAAATCTTTCCATTGGTTTAATGCATATTTAGTCTGTTCAATAACATTATCGATTAGACTCTGTGGGAGTTTAGCTTCCTGACCTAACTTTGCCAAATGTTTTATGCTTACATTTCTGCCCTCTCCTAGGACCATTGTACTCTGCTGTCCACCAGGACCTGTCGAAAATGTTAAATCGTATGCAGGCGAAAGTTTCCAGTTACCTGTTTCGTCCATTAAAAAGCTAAAGTTCTTTGCATGGTCATCCCTATTGTGAGCCATAACATTGAAAACCGCCAATCGATACATTTTTTCGACTTCACGAATATCTTTTGTCAGGGTCGCAGTCAAATTCAGTAAATCTTCGTAATCAAGCGAAGGTAACCTGAAATTGCTATGCAACAATCCGCTTACGGTATGCATATGTATTCTCCTATTACCGTCCCTGTCGAATCTCTTCACTGCGAAATAACCGCTCCCACCATTTTGAGAAGGAAATAAATGCACATCCGGCATTGCGATACCCGCTTCTGCAGCCATCAGTGCATAGACATATTCAATAGCTCCGGAATCCGGACCGTCCTGTGAATTGGAAAACTTAACCAACCAATGTTCAAAAGTTTCGTCTAAGTTCTGGGCTCCGTATAAAATATTTTTACGTTCGCTATCTACGCCAATAAGTGCTTTAGGCCTGGCACCTGCTGATGAACCATTTAAAGCTAACAGCTCAGTAATTACCTCTTCCGAACTTCCTTCCAGGACTTTTTCAGTTTGTACAGCCAGCACGTCCAGGTCAACTTTATCTTGCGGCACTTCAGGACTATTATCCGGCTCGTAGACTAATGCTCCCATTCCGTGCATACCTACGTGAGCAAGGCGGTCCAGTGACGAAACATCTGAAGGCATCAATCCAAAGGTTCTGATCATTCTGTCAAACAGCAATCTTCCCCAGCCATCCGGCAAGCTGTCGCTGAATACTCCTGCCAATCCGTCAAATGGATGCAGAGGCAATTCACTAACGCCCCTTTTCAGAGGCAGCCTGAAAGGAGATATTTCGATTCCTGCGTCAAAAAAATTGTCATCGTATTGGAAGTAGATGACACCATCACGTATTGCAAGACGTCCAACAGGCTGGACTGCCAAGCCAAAATCTAACCCCACTTTTATTTCTGCAACAGGCTTAATCATTTTCTTCTACCTCTTTTTTTAATTATACTATCATCTTGTTTTAAAACATCATCTATTGAATTGAAAGCTGGCTTATCTGGCTTAAGAGCATCTAGCAATTCTTCCAATCCTCCAACCACCATCAAGATCTTTAGAAAAGAGTCCAGAGAAATCAATCCTTTTTGCTCAAACTTCCTAAGGGTGGAAAGTGCTACACCTGAACGTTCAGCAAGACCTTCCTGAGTAAGCTCCATCAGAAGCCTACGGTCACGAACGTGAGTAGCAATCATCTTTTGCGTCTTAGACAATGACATAAGTAACATAACTGTATTATTTAAATATCTTTACAAGCAATAATTATCATTATTGTATTACAAATATATAAAATTATAAGCGATCCAATCAGTTAAGGTAAGATATATTATCTCTTTCTTTTCATTTCGATTTGTACATTAGTTTCATTTTGATATTTCATTCCAGACGTCAAACTTTTTTCAACAAAATCTGTTGTGAATATAGATCTGAATAAATATTTATTTTCATCTGCTCGCTCTTGTATAATATTAAATGCTTTATAAGTTTTCATTTGTTCATCTTTCTCCTGCTTATATTGCAGAATCAGCTGTATTTTGGTTTCTGAAAGTTGTTCTAATCTTTTATCCAGTTCAGCAATTTTCGCTTCTGTATCCTGTGTCTGTCTTTCGATTTCATTCACATTAACACCTTTCATTGCCAAATCTTCTATTGCTTGAGAGACCAATATCTTTGCCGCATCAATGGTTTTTTGATAATTGGGAATCTGACCTGACCAGTACTCCGCATTCTCTCCTTCTTCTTTAGCATAACCCTCAATTCTTTTATAGCTCTGCTGTGCTTTAACTACCTCCTGCTGAACCTTTAAGAAACCCTCGTATTTTCTCAATATAAAAGCAGAATCTGCCAAATGCTTATTTTTTTCACTTTCAATTCTTTTTTTCAACAACTCGATTTCGATATTAGCCCTAGTTTCCGGATTTGTAATGATCGAGGTCTTTAGTTCCTGCGTACTGATATCGGATATGTCCAGTACATCCGCTCCTTTCTTCATCGCTTCCAGGTATCTCGCCTGTTTCGATTGTAACTTTTGCAGCATAAATACATCAATACTGTCATTGGTGAGCATAAAGTTTATCCTGACGTTTTCGTGCTTATTTCCCTGCCGCCAGGCACGACCTTCCACCTGTCTCAATGTTGTAAAGTTGTATGGCAGTGAAAGAAGGTACAAATCTGTAGTATTCTCCTGGAGGTTCATTCCCTCCTGAATGGCTTCACTGCCGATAATGATTTTAATTTCCCCGGAATTAAAGTTGTTTTGAATGGATATCCTTTGAGCCTTGGATGTTGCACCAGTGATGATCCCAATTTCATTAGGATTGTAACCAATGTTTGTCACAAGGTATTCTTTGATCCTTGGAAATTCCGAAACAGCTAATTCGGAATAAATAATCTGCCCTGCTTCCGGGATGTCTTTTTTATTCTGCCTAATGAGGTTCATCGTCTCGTTCAGCTTCGGGGAGTTCTCAATAAATTCATCTAAGGATGGAAACTCCCCGTCGTAATAAGGCGACAAATACGGAGAAATAGCAATTAACCTTGCATTTAGAATATGGGTGAGAATTGCCCCTTTCTCTGTTTCGCTGAAGTTTTCCGTCAATACATCATATTGCTCGCGCGTCAGATCATTTTGCTCAATCTTGAACTCTTTGTTGATCTTATTAGGACGGATGAGTTGAGGATTATCCTCTTCGCCTTTGATGTCAATAAATTCTGATAATAGCTGCTGAAACAGAGAATTGTTCTTGAACCGACGAACATTGGCTTTGAACTTCACATCCCCTTTCGCATCAATTTCCATATCTGTATCCGCTTCCATAAAAGTCTCAAAGAATGTATTGACATTGAAATAGCCGGATTCTTCCAGCCGTTTATTGGCGATCAGGGACAATATGGAATAATATTCCAGCGGTTTGTTGGTGAATGGTGTTGCGGAAAGCAGGGTAACATTTCTACCGTCATATTTTTTCTGAATGTACTGCGCCGCCATCCAGGTATTGATTCCCAGCTTGGATGTCTGTTGATTCTGGCTTCTGAAATCTGAAGAAAATCTTCGGTCTTCAATTCTGACCTTACCCACAATATGATTGGCATTATGCACTTCGTCAAAGGTCATATGGTCAAAACCGAAATCTTCCCAGTCGTAGATTTTACCACGCTTCATTTTACCCTCCAACTCTTTGGTTTTTTCCAAATCTTTCTGGAAGTCCCTTTCACTGATGGAGTTCACGCTGCGCAGTTCGCTTTCGGAGATGTAAGAGAACTTTGCGGCCAGATCCTGGGTAATATTTTCAGAAAAACCAATGTTATTAAATCCTTCATAGGTAACAATGGTAATTTCTCCATCCTTGTTGTCGAATTTTGAAAGGTCATAATCTTTGCCCAAATTGCCCAGCACATTGACTTTAGCATCGGGAATGGTTTCAAAGATGGTTTCTACCCACTGCCTGAGGATACTGTCATTGGGAACGACAACCAGTGGCCTCTTGGAATTTCCCCGCTCCATTGCTTCGTGCATTGAGAGGATTCCGGATAAGGTTTTTCCGAAGCCGACCTCGTGCGCCAGCAAGCCGACACCTTTCGTCGTCAGTCTTCCGATTCCCGCTTTCTGAACCTCGGTTAATCTTAACTCCTGTCCTTTGAAATTTCTATAAATTTTAGAGAACAGCGGAAACCTGGAATAATCCGGAACATGGATATTGTTGTACTTTCTGTTAAAGTCGTTAACAAAACGTTCCCGGAGTTCAACCGATAATTCTTCTCGGATAAATTTTTGAAAAAGATCACTGGCAGCGGCCTTTCTCCTGTCACGAACCAAGGCATTTCTTTCTTTATCACTTCCCGTCACGGTCTCATTATCCACAAACTGTCGGACCTCCCAGGCTGAAGAACCCTGAAAGGCATCACTCGATAAAGTCCCCACAAAATCTTTGAATTTTTCAGCCAGGTTATAATCAACTAGAACGACTTCGCTTAGTTTTGTGTTATAGTTGTAGCTTTCTTTTTCTACTTGCCCCAATGCGAACTGATGGACGAACTCGTGATTAGGACTTACAAAAATTTCATCAAAATTTTTTGGTTTGGGAAGCACATTAAGAAGAAGATTCAGCTGCTTATCATACTGGTCTTCAGTTCCTCCGACAGCAAATTTATCCTTGAAATCTATTTCCAGTTGTTCCAGCTTAGCATAGATGTTTCCCTCTGCATAATAAAAGTCATGTACCCATATTCCATCAATATAGTTGGCAAACTGGTAATGCTTCCCGTAGTTGTTCAAGGTGCCATTATAAGACGCATCCCGAAATGCTTCTATCTGCGGTTCTAAAATATCCGAACTATTCTGTAGCGAAGAGTTGACAATATCATCAGTTTTGGAGAACCTGTATTTTAGAATTCCTTTTTTAAGCTCCGGTTTGACCAGAAGCCTGTACTCACTATTTTTACCTTTGTGAGTAAGGATAATCTTTTCTGCTTTTTCCAGAATTTCATCGATTCTGTCTTTTGAAAATTTCTTCGGTTTATCTGATATCTCGGCCTGAAGCTTTTTGTATTTATTAATTTCTTTAAGAACCGAAGGTGATTTGAATTTAATGGCCTTCAGCATTATGAGCACCGTTTCAATTTTTTCCCGTGCTTCCTTATAATTAACCGCATTACTTTCTTTCCCATCAATTTTATCCCTTTCGTTTTTAGCCAAAGCTTTCGGTTGTAACGATGACGTTTTATTTGTGGCCAATGATTCTTCAATTTCAAGAGACAAATCTTCAAAAAGATTTCCTATCCTTTCAGTTTCTTTCCTGTTTTTTAATTGTTCGATCTTATGCAGGGCTTCATCTAAATTGCCGTATACATATTTTTCCAAACGTCCGAAACGATTGGTTTTTTCCTTTATTTCACCAAGAATTTTCGTAGGATTGATCTCAAAATAGTTGGAGATGTCCGTTGAAATATTACGGCTGCTTTTTTCCAGAATGATGATATCGGTTCCGATTTTCGTCCCGGCAAAAGAGCCGACCGGCAAACGGAAAGCTTCAGCAAGCACAGCATTGTCAAGATTTTTCTGCCGGTTCAGCCAGCCGGACGGAAGGACCATCGCCAGAATTCCATCGTCTTTCAAAACATCCAGGCTACGCTTGACAAAATAATCTTCGTACTTTGATAATTTTGGTTCTTCTCCCAAACCTTTATAAAAACCACGATGCTCCCCGTAAGGCGGGTTTCCGATGACAAGGTCATATTTTTCAGAATAATTCTTTTTAATACCTTTATCGTCGATGAACTCAGTTTCAAAAGAGCGGAGATTGACCTCGACGTCAGGATATAAGATCTTAGCAATTTTTGCAGTCGTATCATTGATCTCAAATGCCGTTATAATAGACTTTATTCCAAGTTCTTTTGCGGCGGACAGAAAATTACCTGTACCTGCACTGGGTTCCAAAACCGAAATATCATTATTGCCTTTAAATCGGTCTTTGATAAGATTTCGGACAGCACCCACAATTCTGGGATCGGTATAGTATTCATCTAAAATCCCTCTGCCTTCCTTTGCCATTCCGCCACTCCTGAACTGATCGCAGATGTTTTTCAGATCATCTGAGATGTTAAGATCTTCCTTAAGAACTATCTTGTTATCACCTGAAACAAAACAAGCTGCTGAAACGACTTCTGCAACTTGCTCGTTGGTCAGCTTGTGACCTTTATATTGTTCGATAAGGTTTTCTACATCGGAAACCGCTCTTCCCCGATCGGATCTATTTCCCCGGGGTAAGATTCTGCCCACGGAATGTTTTCCTCCCTCATTCTTTTCATCATCTTGCGGTTGTGCTCTGTCATAGGGTCTTTTTCCTCGCTCTCCAGTTCCCAAATTGCTCCGTTCTGCTCCTTCAGGTCCATTTCGAACATCGTTGCCGCCCATAGCTTGTCCTCTATCGTAATCTCTGTGTTGTTTGGATTGGCTTCTCTGGAAAGGGTCTCCAGAACTTCGTTCAGAAAATCCTGGTCCCAAGTACTGAGTGTCGGAAAATCGATTTTGTCCAGGTGTAGTGTCTTCATCTTCCGGATATTTTTGCTGGTCTAAATTACTATTTTTATTGAGATGATTTAGTTTGTTCTGAAGATATTGGGTCAGATCTTTATTTCCGTTCCTATCTATCTTGTACATTGGCCGGATGTCTTTGATATTCTTTTCCTTAAGATCCATCATAATTTTAAGCGTTATGGCATCGCCTGCTCTGTTTCCTTCAAGACACAGAAACATTTTGCCATTATAATACTGAAAGCGATTGATGAATTTCTTTGTGTTAGTAGCAGAATTTAAGCTAACAATGGTCCTGCTATTGTTCTGTTGGCTTTGCCTAACAAGTTCAAAAAATGAATCCACATCCTCCTTTTTAGAAAAGACAATCAATTCCATTTTATTCCCATCGATAATTGAGATGTCATCTGCGTTGTATAACGGGTCACTCATCTTTTCTGCTTTTTACGAAATGATTAAACTCAAATAATTCCTTAGCCAGTTGATCCCAGTTTTTTCTGGGAATCAATTGAAGGGTAACGAAAATGTCATCTTTCTTATTGTAGGAGTCAATACGTTCCAGTCTGCCTTGATAATCGGTTTCAGCGTGTTTATATAGAGAATAAGGAAGAATAGTATCTGTGGGGAAGATATAAAACCGGTTATAGTTCCAGGGCGAATTGATTTCGAAGCGTTTGAATTGTTTTCCAAACAGAACGGTATCGGAAAGATTTTTTCTGTTCCTGTAATTGGGAATCAATTCCTTTGAAAAGACGGCACCTTCACGCTTCGCCCACACCAATAGTGGCTTTTGTTTTAGAACAATATCAGAAAGCAGGAAGGTTTTCCTTTGGAAACCCAATGGATAGCAAAGAGAATCGGTCATATAGTAAAGCTGCTTGTTCATTTCCGGGAAGCTTCGGTCGGGAATGATCTCGATCAACTCATCTCCGGAATAGCTTATTTTAGAAATATGGAAACTCTGCATCTGCTCCAATCCTTTAGAAGCGTTGAAATATACATTTGAAACGAGATCGATCCCCCCTTTTTCGGATTTGATTTCCTTATTGCAGGAACTTAAACCGAAAGTCATTGCAAAGGATAATAATGTGAATTTTAATTTCATCATGTTGGTTTTTAAGAAAAGCGGTAAATCGTTAGACCTACCGCCTTGGAATAATAGTCAGGTAAAATTTATCGTTTGATACTCTGTTCTTTCACGTTATTTTTTTCGTGCTTGTTATCCTGTTCCAGCCCTTCCAATGGTTTATTGCTGTTCAGCCTGTTCATCTCGTTGTCATAGAGTTTAAGGTTTCTGTTCTGTGGGTCCAGAACTGCTCTTCCTTCGATAATGGAATCGTCCTGTTTAAATTTTACTTTAACGATATTTCCTTTTTCCAAAGATTTTATAGCATTATCCTTCCATTCTGGTTTATCGAAGACCAAATTTGCTTTCTCAACGATCTTATCCGTGTCGACACCGTAATTTTTGTAGAAGTTTTGAAACATATAGTTTCCTTTTTCTGTTTTAGGCTCATTGAAATCAAATTGCGCAAAGGCATTTTCCCGCTGCCCGCTTTTCGGATTATCGAATTCAATCTTTACACTGCGTCCTTCCAGAAGATTGATGGCCTCTTTTGCGGTAAAACTGTTATCCCTGCTGACAGGAAAATTATGGGAACGTTCCTCATTTTTTTCATTAGTCAGTTTTGCATTGAATGAATTGAGAAAAACGCCGCCGCTATCGGTTTTGTTGAATTTTAGCGTAAAATCAGCTTTGTTTCCGGGTAAAGCTTTATCGGAACCCGTCTGAATTTCAAAATGTTGCTCTGTAGATTGAAGGCCCTTTTCTAAATCTCTGTGAAGTTGTTCACTTTCGCCGAAGCCAAGATATTTCATCTGGTCTTTCAGGTATTGTACCCTGTCGAATTCTTTTTCTGTTTCCATAATTTGTGGATTTTGATTGTTAAACTTTATATCATTGTTTGTTAGTGTTTTATATGAGGGCAAATTATTTTCATCCAAATAAGTTTTTAATATTTCACCATTATTTAAGACGGTGTAAAACTCACCATATTCGCGTTTTTCCAAATAACCAAACGCCAATGCATATTTATCACTTGGTGTTAAAGAATGACCGTCGAGGATATCAGGGATGGTGTCCATTTGCTTTGCTGTCAGTGAATAATCGCCGTTAGTTGTTCCAAATTCCATTTCTTCCGCAAAAGCCTTTCTTTGGCTCGCTGTAATCATTAAATCTTTCAGTTTATATTCGTTTTCTTTTTTCAAGATTCTGTAATCTAGTAGCCCCTTTATCTCTTCTTCAGATAGTTTTGGATAAAGATTATTTTGTGCCGCTGATTCTTTTAAGGCTTCTTCAGAATCGCTTTTAAATTCATCCAAACTTTTAAAATCACCCATATTTTTCCATTCATTTTTTCCATAAGGTGATCGGTACTCCTGGGTTTGCAGATCATAGCTGTAATAGGAATGACCATCCGGGCTTCTCAAAGAACCGCTTCCATCGTCATAATCATACCACACCCACCCCTCCGGAAGGCCGGACGCAGCAACCAAATTCTCTTTTTCGTCATATCGAAAAAATAATTCAGATGATATGCTTTCCAGTTCATTTATAAAATCTTTATAGGCTGTGGTTCTGGAACTAATCATTCTTTCGAACCAAGATAATTCCTTTCCATTGCGTTTCATTATTTCTTGTGACAGTTATTTATCGTTCGATTAATTTTTTCCATAACTATTTGCTTTGGCAGGAAATTCCAGCAATAATAACTGCTGCTGTAAGTAATCTTATTATTGACGAGTCCATTACATTTAAATTTGATTCTTTGATCGAACATCAGTAATTGTAACTCTTTTTGCATAAAAAGTTGTTTCGGTGCGGCATCATTTAACCAGGTATTGGACATTAACAATGCAAAAGGCTTATTGAAATTCAGACATCTTTCAAAAATTTTTCTTTTATTGGTAAAAGGAGGATTTGATATGATGATATCCCAGCTTTCAGGTTCGTACCTGTAAAAATCCTTACCATCGTCGATATGCGAAAACACAACTTTATTTGTTTTGCTGATTTCTCCTACAAATTCGCTTTTTTGTGTATCAAAGGGGCACCAGACAATAGCATTTTCCGGTATATATCCAAGGATTGGTATTACTGCGTATTTAGGAGTGTGACATTCATCATTATTGCCAGCGGAATATAAAATTTCATGACTTTTCATAATCGTTGATATATAAAAAATTATCTTCCTCTAAGTTTTGCCTTTTGTAACTCTTCTTCCTGTCCTTCATATTCCTCGCTCATTCTGCTAGCCTGGTCGTATAGATCTGAATTGATCACATCAAACAAAATATTAGAATCACCATTCCGAAACCTTTCATCTTCGATGGAGATTCTCGCAACGGCATCGAGTTCCCTGGAAACTATTGTGATATCATTTGAGATTTCTTTAGCAATTTCCGGGTATTGGTCGATTTTGTCATAGATATAATTTTTCAGCTTTTGTAGTTCAGCTTTGTAGCGGTTTAGTTCCTGCAGATTCTTTTGATCGGCTATAATAGCGGTAAGCTCAGTAGCATTTTTAATAAAGTCAAATTCAACTACTTTTCCATTTTGCTTATCAAAAATGAAGGCTTTCTTTTCGATACCCCAATCTTGTTGAGATTTTGAAAGATCTTTAATGTCCGTATACTGGAATTTTTCTTTGCTTTGTTCAAGAATTTCTGTAAGGTTCTTGTCCCTCTCAAGAAATATGACTTTCAGCTGGGTGTTATTATCAGTAAGTTGGAAGGTTGCCCTGTTTCTCTCATTATCTGCAACAATTGTATAACCCTGAAGAAATTTCTTAATATCGTCAGAACTTAATTTTTTGGAAAAAGTTAGATCATCATTAATAATTCCATAGTTTTTCAAATCTTCTGTAGGTAAATTTTGATGTTTCATAATTGTATTTTTTATTTTTGGAAATAAGAAGTTGGTTCGTTACCATAAGATGCTATTAGCAAATGATTCGCTCTGATCAGGTCATTAAGAAAATGCATAGGATCGATAAATTTTTCATTCTTCTTCACCGCAAAGTGCAGGTGAGGTCCGGTAGAGTTCCCGGTATTGCCACTTTTTGCAATGATGTATCCCGTTCTTACCAACTCTCCCACTTTGTAATAGCTTTCTGAAAGATGTAGGTAAGCCGTTTCAAAACGGTTGAAATGTTTTACTTTAATATAATTTCCGCCACCTTTGGGATCCCAGCCACTGGCTGTAACTATCCCGTCCATTACAGCATACACATTCTCAAAGTAGGCTTTAAGGTCAATGCCATTATGCATTCTCACTGTTCCGGTAATGGGATGTATTCTTTTTCCGTAGGAAGAAGATATTTTAAAAGCATTGCTCAAGGGCATTGCGATCTTTGAGAACTTTACTTGATCATTCATATTCTCAAAGTCTCTCTTTTGTTGATGGATAAGTCGTCGGCTCTGTAAGTCTAAAATCAGTGAATCCTTAACTTCTTTCACATCCCATTTTTTGTCTTTTTTATCTGAATTCTCCATAATCCATCTTTTCAAAGAGTCCAATTCTTTTTTTAGCTCAGCTTTGGATGTCGCATTAAAAATGTCTTTCCAGAATTTTTTATCCGTTTTCTTTTTAAGATCCTTGGCCTCTTCAGTTTTTTCCAAGATTCGAACGTTTTCTGTTTTCTTTGGCATTGCAGGTGTAAGCGTATTAAATTGTCCATAAAGCGACGAATGAAAAGAAAAGAGCAATCCGATCAGAAAGTATGTTTTAAGTGACTTCATGATGCTGATTTTATAAATTCATTCACAATGAGTTCGACTTCCTTGTTGATCTTCCGGAAATTGCTCATCAGTATTTCTTCTTTTCGGTTAATTCCCCGTTTGTCAATAAATGAATAATAGACCGGCATCTGAGGGTATTGCTTCTCTTCTTCCTTTAGGACTTTCATATCCAAATTGATCTTTCCATGAATTGCAGATGTTTTATATTCATCTGCGTCGTTTTCTTCTCCTTGTGCAATCATTCCAACCATTTCACCTGTCCTCAATGCTGCTATTTTTCCAGCCGGGATCATATAATCCATTTTTTCATTGATGCTCGTTGTCGTTCCTTGCTGTGATATGGATTGGGAATAGGATTTCTGCTTGATCTTTCCGAACAGTTTTTCCAGCCATTCTAGTGTATTTTTATCCCTTGCCGAACCGGAAAGAATATTTCCGACAATGGCAGAAATGGTATCTGCCACCTCCTTTTTATAAAACTGCCGAAGCTGAGGAATCTCCTGAAGGCCAAGCAACACGGCAACCTTGTTGCTCCTTGCTGTGGCGACTACATTGTCAATCTTATGGATATAAATAGTTGGAAACTCATCCGCAATAATACCACCCGGCAGATTGTGCTTGGAATTGATCAGTCGTAGGGTTCGGTTTAACACGGACGAATACAAAGCTGAATTAATATCCTGTGTTCCCGGATCTGAGGCTAAGATCAGGATTGACGGATTTTCCCTGTCGGTAATCTTTAGTTCAACTTCATTGCCGGAAAACACCCAGAAACTTTCTTTGGTTGCTAACCTGGACAGAAATATCTTTAATGTTCCGATCTGCCCTTCCAATTGGTCAAAAGCTCTGTTGTCATAGGCCGTTTTGAATGGTGATAGAAGGGAGCCTATCTCCTCATTAGTAAACAACGTATCAAAGATCTCCTGGTAGCTACGGTTCATAAAGGAAAGGATATGCGGCAGGTCTGAGTATTTTCCGTTTTCCAGGGTGGCAAAGAAGTAGATACAGGATGAGAGGAAGTTGATTGCGGATTGGGTAAAGAACGCATCCGATCCTCCCCCTGAACTACTTCCGCCTTTCTGTAGTGAGCATACCATCGATTCCGCCATTTCCTGTGCTTCTGCTAGTGTTTGGATATACTTTTTATGAAAAGGATTGACCCGCTTTGATCTTTCGACCTCATTGAGGTTGATCACATAGAAGCTGTAATTATATTCAGACGTTTTACTTTTTTTCAGTAGATAATGATAATAGGCGATCTGCGCTAAATCCGGAAACTTAAAATCATAAATGCATAAACAGAAGCCTTTTGCGATCATCTGGCGGATAGCCGGATTGATCACCCCGAACGACTTCCCGCTTCCCGGTGTTCCGATCACCGTTGTTCCTCGGAAGGGATTGATGTTGATCCATCCTTTGTTGATCTTGCCCTTATAACGAAACAGGTAGGGAATATTAATACTGGTGTCGGTATTGACAAGCTCTTTGTTCTGGTCAAAGGATTCTTCTTCCACATTCCATCGGTCTTTCCCCATTTTCTGCTGCATCAGCTTGGAGATGCTGTCTGCGCCTATTTGAAGGATAACAGCACCCAGAAAAGAGAGAACCGCATAAATGACCTGGTACAGGTTCATCCCAGGGAAGACTTTTGGAAGCTTGGTGTCTCCTGCTTCCTTCTGCCATAATAGGGAACAGAACATCATTATCAGTCCCAGAACCATTGGAACAATGATCTCCTTTGCTACATTAAGGTCTTTCTTTTTCTTAGCCTTCGTGCCGATAGCAACCAACCCGATCAAAAGGAGTGTGGCAAACTTGGCATTAATGGGTGGATAAATAAAGCTCATCTTCGAGAAGTTCTTTAATAGATTGGAGATTACCGGAACTTGAGCATTCAGGTAAAAAAGAGCAGCACAATCCAATGCAACCACACCATAGACTGCCTTTTGCAGGAATCCATAGATCTTTATCTGATGTTGTTGTTCTTGCATTTCTTTTTATTTAAAGTTTAGAAAAATGGAAGCGGAACTTCCGCTAGAAGGTATCTGCTCTAAGGATATCCGAATAGTTCACTTTCATTTCGATGGTCCTTCCGGATAGCTGTTGCTCAATCATCCGGATCATCATCACTTTGGAGTTCGGATAGGTAAATTTTTTAAAGATGTAAATATTCCTTAGGTTTTTCCTGAAATGCTTTTGAGCATTTAGCTGAAATACCGGTGTCATTTCAATACTTTGATTGTTGGTTGCCTTGTGGATCTTTTTATCCTCTATTGAGAACTTGAGCGCTTCCAAGTCGTAACTCAGGTTGGAAGTATTTTTAAAGGTCATATCCAGAAAGATGTAATCACCCATCACATACACATTGTTAAGCTGTATACTGAGATTCAGATTGTTTTCAGTTCTGACCGGTTTTTTATCGGCCTTCTTTTGAATGATGCCCAAGGCAAATTTCTTAAGCTCACGGTTTGAGAAGACCATTCTATCGAACTCGATAGGCTGCATCGCTTCGGGCTGAATGTGAATATTGATAACCGTATTGAGATTATCTGCGTTTCTATAAACCGCTTTATACTGTGCGATGAAAGATTGCCCGACAACCGTGATGATACCCACAGTATCTCCGCTGAAAAAAGGCGCGGACTGTTTCTTTTTATCTTTCTCAGAGCTTGGGTTATCGGTAATTTTAATCCTTGCGATATTGTTGGCTGGAAGATCCCCGGTCAGTTTATCGGTGGAAAGGTCTACATACTGAATCGGTTCGGGTGATATCATATGCAGGTTTATTCCTTCCGTGATCTCAAGTTCCGGCAGATCAGAAATGATTTGTTCAGGAGTAGCGGTTTGTGCGGTTAACAAGTTTACTGTAAACAGCATCAGACTGTATAATAAATTTCTCATCATTTTATTTATTTTGCTGGTTTTGTGATTCTTTAAGTTGTTTTTCGTCGATCAGGAATACATAGGAATTGTACTTCAGTTTGGCTTTATTGGTTTTTATCAGATTGGCTATAGATTTTGAAGTGGAAGTGAACAATTTGGAACCGATGCTGGTGAAGAAGCCCTGTCCACCCATATCCATTTGCGTACCCTGAACCGAATTGCTTCCCATTTCCCGGATCATATCCCGGAACACGCTCTGGGGAACATATAGCCCTTTCATCCCGTCCACATCATAGATGGAGAGGTTAACAGGAAAGATCTCTCCCTTGGTGAATACCGAGACGATCTTCAGATCAACCCTTTGCATAGAGAATCCGGAAATCTGCCCATAGAGAATGGAACCTTTGCTGATCTTTCTGTTTCCGACGAATATATCTTCTAATAAACGGAACCTGATCCTGCTGCCGAGGAACCCTTTATTATTCTCATCAATGACCGCTTTGATAAAGCTGTTTTCCTGTTCTTTATAAAAGGCATTGAAAACATTGTTGATTCCTGATTTGCTGACATTGAATGTTGAGTTCAGAAACTCGTCCATCTTTTCCTTATTGGCTTTGAGCCGTTGTTCTGCCGCCAGTTTGCTTTGGTATTCCGGATCTCTTGCCTTTTCCAGGGAATCCATCACTAGCATCTGTTGCTTCAGATATTTGACCGGGTCAGGTTGGACATTTTGTGTCTTTTCCTTCGGTGTCCCGGCGAAATTGTTTCCCTGATCACCGTATGATTTCTCATTCAGCATCCGGATAATCTCAGAAGACCTTTTGTAGTCTTTGTCTTCATTTTGCTGCTTTGGATTATAATAGGATGAAGAATTTCCTTTAGCCTGGTATTGATTCTGTCTTGACGATACCGCTTTCAGCGAATCAATTTTTCTCTTTTGAGCCAGTGATAATTGATCGTCATAACTTAACAGGCTGTCCCGTTCCTTATCCAGTCCTTCCAGCATCGTACGGTTGTCATCTTTTTTGAAAAATGCATCATAGGCATCATTCTTATTCAGTATTGAATCCTTCGTTTCTCCCAGTGAAAGGGACAGCTCTTTCGGCTTTTCTTTGGGCTTATCCTCTTTGGTGAACTCCGCACCGACGTAACCGAATAGAAGCAGGAAAGGCAGAGCCAGAAGAGGCAGCACATATTTTTTCTTTTTGAAATTAATTCTCTTCATTGCATTTTAATTTTTATTACATTCTCCGGTACTACCGGCTATTTTTCAACTGCTGGAATCGGTTAAATAGAAACTCTATTCTCAGGCTGTCTTCTTTTTGCAGAGCATTCCGGTCTCTTTTGTCTTTCAGCAATTTCAGCTCGCTGACGATCTTTTCCATTTCCGTGTCCTGAACGGAAGCCGTATTCTGGCTGATCCTACTATTAGAATAAAGAACAGGCGGTTTAATGGTAAAGGTCTTTTGGGAAGGAAAGAAGATTCCCTGTATCAGCGATCCGATAAATGAGACCGAAAGAAAGATCATAGAATAGGTAAAGAACCTTTTCGGATTTTTTGCCACACGGTCCAACCACTTTTTGCCGGTTTGTTTTATAAAAGCATTCATCTTAATACGAATTTTTGGTTTGATTAGAAAGTTCCTCGTTATCGATGATGCGCCAGTTCTTCAGCAGCACACCATGTGGATTATTGGTGCTTCGGATAATGTCCTCGAAGAATCCTTCAGTAATCAGCTTTCGGGTGATGACCGATGATTTCCTCGTGATCATCTGCTTTCCGAAGAATTGAAATTTTTTTCGATCCATATTGAGCGTGATTGAATCAGCATGGATGCTGACCATTGAGCTGGAAGCAACGATCTGGTTATAAAATCCTTTTTCCCGGAGATTGGTGTATTCCTTTTTCCCGCTGTCGTCAATCAGATAGAGTGACTTCTGAATATTCTCCTTGATATAAGCATCGTCCGGAGCCAGTGTGAAAAAAAGGCGGTGAAACAGTTCAATCTGGGCTTTGTATTCTACCGGGCGGTTCAAAAGGACATCAGTCTGCTTAGCCAACACCGGAACGCCATTATCGAGAATGTAAATGGATCTTCGAGAATCCTGGATTATCCGATAGGAAAAGAAAAATCCGGCAATAACGATGAATACGGCAAAACCAATGGCAGATAGAGAAACGATCTTATTGATTCTAATTCGCTGTTCTATATTTTTTATCAGCATATTTTATTTCTTTTTGTTATTCATTGCACTGTTAACCCTACCTGAAGCGGAACCTGCTGCGGCTGATTTGGCAGCTGACGCCGCTGCAGCAGCTCCGCCTGTTTTCACAGTCAGTACGGCTGTTTTCGCACTGCTTGCCACTTTTCCGGCGGCTTGTTTCATTTTCGTCATAGCACCGGCCCCGCCTGCTGAAACAATACTGTCTGCTATTGTTGGAGTCATCAGAACACCAATACCGGTTACTATATATGCAACACAGGTAAAAAGTCCATTATAGATCATTCCTGAATTACTAACATAGACCATTAAGGCATCAAGGTTGGTAACAGTTCCGTTGGTCAGTAAGCTATCATACCGTTCGATTTCCATCGTGTAGCCTGAGGCGATAAGCTGTTGTCCAATGTTGATGACAGTATAAGCGACAAATGTGTACAGATTAATATTGATGAACTTGGATACCCAGCTGTAAAGCGAGTTTTCAAATCCCGGTACAAGGGCCATTCCAATAGCGATCGGACCTAAAATGATTAGAATGTATGCCCATATTTTCTGGATAAAAAATATCAGGTAAACACAGATCCTCAGAATGGAAAGACAGACAAACTCGATCACTTCAGCAACGAGTTTCTGCATTTGGAACTGCATCCTGATCTGCCATTCCTTGATGGGCTGCAGCAGCTTATCGATCCCGTCGCTGATATCAAACCACGAATCATCTGCATCTTTTGAAGTATTGTTAATCACTTCCTGCTTCGCATCTTCCTCCGCATTAAGCTTAATGACGGCATCCAACAATTGCTGTTGTTTTTTGAATCGCTGAACCCGCAGATCATTGACCTCAGATTCTATATCGCTGAAAATCGCAATGCCGGGTTCCGCAATAGCTTCAAAGGGTGCCTGTATAAGATTGACAAACCCCGTCCAATACACCAAAGTAAAGCCAATCAAAATCGGCTTAAGCATCGGGGTAATTTCCCATTCCCTGTCTCCGGCAGCCATCTGCCAGCCCATATAACCGAGGTACATCAATGCACCCAATCCTCCGATCGCCCTTCCGACCAATGCGGAACCTTGAGCACTGTCCTGAATACTGGTGTCCAGCTTGGTAAAGACCTCCATAAACCACTTTTCAAAAGCGCCATCACCCTTCAGAAACTGAAGCAGATTGCTGTAATCGCCATCGGTTTGTGCAAGGGTGATCACCGGTAGTAATATTGCCAAAAGGCAAAGCGTTAGTTTTTTATTCATCTCTAATATTTGTGTTTATATTGCTGCATCACGTTTTGAACAATTCCTTTGTCTGAGGTAGGTGTCCATTGTGTAGGCAATGCAGTTGGCAAATGGCTGTTCAGGATACTCCTATAATCCAGAAGCAATGTCGTTCGGTTATTGTACCTTCTCAGTTCCTGCACAAATATCCGCCACCGGATCAGCGTTTCGTGGAACATAATGAAGCGTTTTCCTCTCGGCATATCCATCGTCCGGGACCATGTGTATTTCTCTTTTATAAGATCAAGTTCTTCCTGAAGCCGTTTTAATGTTCCCGTACTATTAAGCGTTTCGAAGGTCTGCTGGTCTTTCAGTCGCCATTCCATAAAATTCTGTGGGTTGTCCGGAAATTCCGTTATCGGTTTGAGCATTCGTTTGTAGTACAGTAACCATAGCGGGTCCGCATCGACTGTAGCAGAAGTCCAGTGTGCAAGGTCCTGCACGCTTCTTTTATAGATCGTATCGGATGCAGCCTTGATCTTCTTAACTTCCTCGTCCTGGAATTTCAGCTGTGCGAACCGCAGATTTTGTTCTCCTGTAGATTTTAATGGACGGATATCGTCACCGTCCTTATAGTCCCTGTTGATCTTGGGTGCCCACATTCCCCAAACCGTTGCATAGGCAAAATTGGTCTGGATACCCAGGAAATATTTGGGGTATGGCCGCCAGTCTCCCCAGCTCTCAAAGGTCATACGTTTATGTTGGGCAACAATTGCTGGATCATTCAGTCTTTTGACACTTATTTGTGCTGATGCCAAAATAGCGACACATAGAAAAACCAAAAATGTCCCTTTTTTCAATACTATTTCCATAATTCTTAATTGAAGATGTATTTATATTTGGTGATGATATCTCCGACAATAGCTCTGTCGATATTGATATAATTCCTGAGGATCGGAACCTGGTACAGGTATGGGATCTTTTTGGCGTTTTCAAGTCTCATAATAATGTAGAGGATGTTGCCGTGAATATTCCTCACCCAAGTAAAAACTTTTTCGATCAGCATTTCGCGATCCATGGCATTCATCAGGAAATCATTATCCTCTTTCAGAATATCCTGCGTAACCTCCTGCTGGAGCTTTATGACCTGTTTTCCGATTTCAACATAATATTTGGAGACCAGGGAGGCGTATTCAGGATGCTGCACAGAAAGATCCAGCATCTTGTTAGAATTGCTGACGATCTTTCCCAGATATTGATACAGATAGATCAGCTTTTTGCTTTGGCTAAGTGCGGAATTGACATTCTTCAGCTGCTGGTAGATATACTCCTGAATGGCGATCACCTGCATTGTTTTATTGTTGATCTCGTCGTAAAGTTCTTTCTGCTTTTTGTAAGAATCCAGGAATGCCTGCTCGCTGGCCAGACGTACCCCGTGATTGACCGTGATCTGTGAGAGCAGTTTATCGTTGATTACGATCTGCTGGCTCGTAGCAGGAGTTACACCAAATAGGAATGTTCCAAAGATTATTATTTTCTTCATCGCTAAAAGGATTTAATGTGATTCATAATGTTTTCCACCACCTGGCGGTCCCTGTTGACATAATACTGGAAGGCTCGTTTGTTACGCAGTACCTTGGCTTTGATATCCCGTATTTTTAGAAGCATATGGGTTGAATTTCTACTGAGCGACTTAACCTCGCGCAATGCATAATCCAGTAATACCTTGCGTTCAGATTGTTCCATCTGGTTGATTGCACCGTAAGACAAAATAATTCCGGTGAGTAGCCGTAAGGTCATTTGCAGGTCATCCACAAACTGTACTTGTGCCGGAAGAACAGTAATGATGGAATAAGGCGCTGTATTAATTTCATTGATAATGGCAGTTTGATTATCCGTTATTTTGGTTATTTCCCTGCTCATTGCTATGCCTGCAGGTATTACCTGGATTGCAAATGAGACAACACGCAGCCTGTCCTGGATCTTGGTCACCTTGTCTTTGAAATTCTTCCATTGGGACTCATTGGCCGTTTCCACAGAGGCATTGAGCGTTTGCTTTTGCCGCATCTCTTTTTGCCGGTCGTGTTCTTTCATGGTAGCATTGATCTCAATATCCATCATTGGGAAAGAAACATTTTCCTGTTGCCAGGCCGGTGTAGAACTACCGCCGGATGAAGTCAGCAGGAAATAGGCTGCCACAACGAAGAGAAAAGTGATCAGTTTCTTTTTCATCACTTTTGATTTAAAAATTTCTTTTATAGCGGTTCATAATGTCATTCACAATGGCCTTATCGGTATTAATGTACCCTGCAAAAGGATTGATGGAATTCCAGAATCCCAGCCTGTTGGCTTTCTCCAGTCTCAGCTTGATGGCCAGAAGCCAGAGCTTGAGGCTTTTCACATTTCCCGAAATGTTATGCAGGATCTTGTAACGATCTCCTGCTGTTGCCAGGTTTAATTC
>Ga0065704_10070579_pt1 | contig 19940 bp, 19 predicted proteins | sample SwiRhicommuniRL2_FD_59091 | JGI IMG/M metagenome (GOLD analysis project Ga0065704, IMG submission 59091) | Switchgrass rhizosphere bacterial communities from Rose Lake, Michigan, USA - RL2 v2 (version 2) | ecosystem: Host-associated > Plants > Roots > Rhizosphere > Soil | place: East Lansing, MI
GCGTTCGACGCGGCGGGTGCCGCGAGCTGGCCGCTCGGGTCGGTGATGGCACCGACGGGCAGGTTCGGCGCCGCAGGCCGCGCGGGCGTCATCAGGCTCTTCATCAGCGGCCGCACGACGACGAGCAGCAGCGCGATCGCGACGATGGCGCCGAGCAGCAGTCGCGCGGCGTCGCGCGCGAGCGGGTGTTCCCAGAACGGCTCCGGCTCGATCTCGCCGACCTCGTTGCCGTCGTCGATGAACGACGCATTGACGACGTTGACGCTGTCGCCGCGCTGCTCGTTGAAGCCAACGGCGTCGCGCACCAGGCGCGTGATGTCGTCGAGCTGCTTAGGCTCGAGCGGCTGCTCGACCGGCTTGCCGTCCTTGTCGAGCGTGCGCGGGTTGTCGACGAGCACCGCGACGGTCAGGCGACGGATCTGGCCCGCGGGCTGCTTCGAGTAGGACAGCGTGCGGTCGATTTCGTAGTTGCGCGTCTGCTGCTTCGACGCGTTCTCGGGTGTGCCCGCCACGGTGGCCGTCGCGGCGGGATCCTGCGGCGACGCGCCGGCAGCGGCGTTCGCGCTGGCCGGGGTGTTCGGCGGCAGGGCCACGCCCGCGGGCGGCGGCTGGTTGGTCAACGCGCCCGGCACGCCACCGGCGCCGTTGCCGGACTGCGTCATCTGTTCGGAGAGCTGCTCGCTGCGGACCACCTGGCCCTGCGGGTTGTAGACCTCGCGCGCCTCTTCGGTGGCGCTCGCGTCGAGCTCGGCCGTGACCTGCGCGCGCACGCGTCCCGGGCCGACCAGCGGCGTCAGCAACTCCTCGATGCGACCGATGTAAGTCGCCTCGAGGCGGCGCGCCGCCTCGAGCTGCTCGTCGGCGGCCTGCGCCTCGCGCGACTTCGGTGCCGAGAGCAGCCGACCCTGCTGGTCGACGATGGTGACGCCGTCGGCTTCGAGTTCGGGGATGCTCGAGGCGACGAGGTGCACGATGCCGCTCACCTGGTTCGCTTCGAGCTGGCGGCCCGGACGCAGCTTGACGAACACCGAGGCGCTGCCCGGCTTGCGATCGCGGACGAACGCCGACTGCGCCGGCGTGGCGAGGTGCACGCGCGCGCCTTCGACGGCCTGCAGGCTCATGATCGTGCGCGCGAGTTCGATCTCGAGCGCGTGCTGGTAGCGCGCGGTCTCCATGAACTGGCTGACGCCGAAGCCGGGGTCCTTGCGGATCAGCTCGAAGCCGCCGCCGTCGCCGGCCGGCAGGCCCTGCCCGGCGAGCTTGAGCCGCGCGTCGTTGATGCGCTCCTGCGGCACCATCACGGCGCCGGTGGCGCTGTCGACCTTGTACTCGATGTCCGCCGCCTGCAGCGCCTGCACGACGTTGGCGGCGTCGTCGGCCGCGAGGCTGGCGTACAGCAGTCCCCAGTTCGGGCCCTGCGACCAGAGCGCGACGGTGACACCGGCCGCGACCGCGGCGGCGATGCCCATCAGCACGAGGAACGGTCGGACGCCCGCGCCGAGTCGGGCGAGCTGTGGATTGGGGAGTGCGGCGGCGTTGGTGGCCATTGGGTTTTAGTGGCGTGCTGTTGACGGCTGCGACTGCGGTCAGATCGGCATGTTCATGATGTCCTGGTACGCCGCCACGAAGCGGTTGCGCACCTCGACGGTCGCGCGGAACGCGACGCCGGCCTTCTGCGCCTCGACCATGACTTCGCCGAGCTCGACGCCCGGCGTGCCGCGCGCGAACGCCTGCGCCTTCGCGTCGGCGCTCTGCTGCGTCGCGTTGACCTTGTCGAGGCCCTGCTTGAGCACCTGGGCGAAGCTGGTCCCGCCGGACTGCTGCGGTCCCTGTCCGATCGCGGACGTCGGCGGCGAGATCGCGTTGCGCTGCGTGGCCTGCAGCGAGCGGATCTGCGACAGGACCTGGTCGATGGCGAACTGGCTCATGTGGCGACGGGCTCCCGGCAGTCGATGGCGAGACCGAGCTCGCGCAGCCGCGCGAGCTTGTAGCGAAGCGTGCGGGCGCTGATGCCGAGACGCTCGGCCGCGCGGCCCTTGCTGCCGGCGTCGCGCAGCGCACCGAGGATCAGCTCGCGCTCGGCGAGCGCGAGACCGCCCGCAAGGTCCGACGCCTGCGGCGTCGGTGAGGGCAGCGCCGTCACCGCGCACGCGGCCGGCGCGTGACGCGGCTCGAACGGCACTTCCGGCTCGAACAGGATGTGCTCGGCGCCGACGATGTCGCCGCCGCACAGCACGAGCGCGCGCTGCACCAGGTTGTCGAGTTCGCGGACGTTGCCGGGCCAGTCGTAGGTCAGCAGCAACTGCGCCGCGGCCGCGGCGAGCGCCGGCACGCGCGTGCCGGGCCGGCAGTGCGAGGCGATCAGCTGCATCGCGAGCGGCAGGATGTCCTCGCGGCGCCCGCGCAGCGGTGCCAGCGCCAGCGGAAACACGTTGAGCCGGTAGTAGAGGTCCTCGCGGAATCGACCCGCCGCGACCTCTTCGCGCAGGCGGCGGTTGGTGGTCGCGATCACGCGCACGTCGAGCGCGATGGCGCCGCGGCCGCCGAGCCGTTCGACTTCCTTCTCCTGCAGCACGCGCAGCAGCTTGGCCTGCAGCACGAGCGGCATTTCGGAGATCTCGTCGAGCAGCAGCGTGCCGGTTTGCGCCTGCTCGAACTTGCCCGCGTGGGCGGCCTGGGCACCGGTGAACGCGCCGCGCTCCCAGCCGAACAGCATCGCTTCGAGCATGTTGTCGGGGATCGCGGCGCAGTTGACCGCGACGAACGGGCCGTCGCGACGGGCCGAATGACGGTGCACGTACTGTGCGAGCACTTCCTTGCCGGTGCCGGACTCGCCCGCGATCAGCACCGTGCAGTCGGTCGTCGCCACGCGCCGGGCGATTTCGGCGACGCGCAGCGACGCAGGGGCGCAGACCACGAGGTCGCGGTCGGCCACCCGCGGTGCGGGCGGGGCGAGGGGTCGCGGCGTTGGGCTCGACAGGGTCATGCGGGCGTTCTCGGCGTCTGAAGCATGGCGCCCGAAAGGCCTAGCAAGTTCCATGCCGCCGGCGGAAACCGCCCGTGTCGTCGCGGGTCAGGGCCGGCAACCGGCCCGGAGAGTCAAGAATCCGTCGCGCCGTTCGAGTCGACCGCAACCAGCGCGAACTTGCGCAGTTTCTCGACCAGCGTGGTGCGGCGCAGGCCGAGCAGGCGCGCGGCGTGGGCGACGATGCCGTCGGAACGGCGCAGCGCCTGCTCGATCAGCTTGCGCTCGATCGCGTCGAGGTGCGCCCGCAGGTCGAGGCCCGCGGCCGGCAGGACTGCGGCGTCGAAATGAACGTCGGCCTCGGCGATGCCCTGCGTCGTCTCGGCCGCACCGAGCAGGCCGAGTTCGGATTCCGGCGACAGAGCGACGGCCGCGGGAGCCTCCATTTCGATGGCCAGCTCACGTTCGTCCGCCGCGAGGTCCGCGGCGCTCGGCTGCCAGTCCGCCGGTCGGTAACGCGACGGCAGGTCGCTGACCTGCACGAGGCGGTCACCGCACTGGATCGCGAGGCGCTCGAGCAGGTTGTGCAGTTCGCGCACGTTGCCCGGCCAGCGATGCCGCTGCAGCGCCGCCTGGGCGCTCGTCGACAGCCGTACGCGGACGCCGTCGATCGCGGCGAGCCGGCCCGTGATGTCGGCGATCAGCAGTCCGATGTCCTCGGTGCGATCGCGCAGGCTCGGCATTTCGAGCGGAAACACGTTGAGCCGGTAGAACAGGTCCTCGCGGAACGCGCCCTTCTGGATCGACTCCTCGAGGTTGCGGTGCGTGGCGGCGATGATGCGCACGTCGCAGCGCTGCGGCGAACCGCCGCCGACGCGTTCGAAGATCCGCTCCTGCAGCACCCGCAGCAGCTTGACCTGCATGGTCGGGCTCATGTCCCCGATCTCGTCGAGGAACAGCGTGCCGCCTTCCGCGATTTCGAAGCGGCCCTTGCGCGTGCTGATCGCGCCCGTGAAGGCGCCCTTTTCGTGCCCGAACAATTCGCTTTCGAGCAACTCGGCCGGGATCGCGCCGCAATTGACCGGCACGAACGGGCGGCTGGCTCGGGGCGAGGCGTCGTGGATCGCGCGCGCCGCCACTTCCTTGCCGGTGCCGGACTCCCCGAGGATCAGCACGGTGCTGTCGTGGCGGGCGACCTGGTGGATCTGGCGGTTGATGTCGCGGATCTGGCTCGACTGTCCGGTCGGGTATCGGACGCTGGGCGAGCGTGCTGCGTGCTCCTGCCGTCCGCGCATCAAGGCTTCCAAGACGTTGGACGATGGGCGCAGCCACCGGCCGGACTCGGATGTCTCGAACGCTTCAACTGGCATGCCTGCGCTCCCTTGGCCTCAGTCTCGTTGTTCTGCGGACGATATTGCCCGTCGGAGCGGAGCTGGATACGTGGTTGTTCCCTATTTGGTTGAGATCGGGCTGTGGCTGCCGTCACACGCTAAGTACAAATGCGTAGGTTCGGGCCGTCAGCGCGGTTTGCGCACGCCGGCCACGTGTCGCCGGTGACGCCGGAATGCAAGCTTTTCGATCATGTCCGCGACCGGTTCGGACAGCGGCATGAAGCGCAGCTTCACCTGCTGCGCGTCGACGGCGACGACGCGCGCCGGCAGCGACAGCGGCTGCGGCAGCGCGTTGCGCAGGAAGATGTGGGCGACGCCGGACGAGCCGAGCTCTGGGCGGATGCCCGGCGACGCGAACGTCGCGCCGATCGCGTTGAACCGGATGCTGACGGGGTCGGGCCGGCGCAGGTCGCGGCTCGCCAGGTGCACGACGAGGTCGAGCAGCAGCGTCAGCTTGAAGTCGAGTCGCGCGAGCTCGGCGCCGAGCGGCGAACCGTCATCGAGCTTTTCGCGCGCCACGAGCGGCTGCTCGTCGAGCGCGGCGCAGGCCTGCAGCAGGCGCAGGTTCGGCTCGTCGTAGCGGGCGGCCGCGGTCGCGTCGAGCGGCTCGCGCGCAGGTACCCAGCTCACCGGCAGGAGGTCCTCGTAGGCGAGCTCGTCGTAGAGGATGATCGTGTCGGTACCGTCGTGCATGGCTTCCTCAGCGCGGGCGCCCCGGTGCGGCAGCGACGGCGGTCCACGCCGTGCGCAGCTCGCGCAGCAGCGAACTCACCTCGTCGAGCAGCTCGACACGATTGGTGGCGTTGGCGAGCAGCAGCCGGCGCGTGACGTAATCGTACAGGTCGTCGAGGTGCACCGCGATTTCACCGCCGCGGACCAGGTCGAGCGAGCCGCGCAGCTCGCCGACGATCGCGACTGCCCGCGTCAGCAATTCGCACTTCTCGGTGACCAGGCCGTTGTCGATGCAGCCACGCGCGGCCGCGATGCGTTCGAGCGCACCGTCGTACAGCTTGACGATCAGCTTCTGCGGCTCGTCCTCGGCGAGGCTGCTCCACGCCGCGACGCTCTGGTACGCCCCCGCCTTGCCGTACGCCAACCCAGGTCCCATGGCCGCTTCCTCGTTGCCGGGCGCGCCCCTGCGCGCCTCGTACCGGCTGTATCGGCGCGGGCGCGGCATGCTTGAGGAACCGGGCGCGGCGTCGCCGCGCTCAACCCTTCGACGATGCCCCGAGCTGCTGCGTCAGGAAGCTGCTGGTCGACTGCATCTGCACGAGCAGGGTGTCGAGTGCCGTGAACTGCTTGAGGTAACGCGCCTCGACGGATTCCATGCGGCTGTCGATCCGCTCCTGCTCCTTTTCGAGACGCTTGAGCGTGTCGTTCAGCGTGTCGGTCCGCGTCGCGAGCTGTGCGTCGGATTTGAGCGCGGCGTCGAGCTTCGTGTGGATCCGGGTCGCGATGCCGTCCGACGCCGCGAACATCGAGGCGATGCCGTCGAAGTCCGCGCCGAGCGCGACCTTGAGCTTGGCGTCGTCGACCACGAGCTGGCCCGTCGAATCGGTCGTGATGCCGATCGACGCCAGCGTCGTGTAGCTGCCGGTCCCTTCGGTGACGGGGTCGCTGATCATGCGTCGCACGTCGCTGTGCAGCCCGCGCACATACGCGTCGCCGAGCATCGCGCCGGCCTTGCCCGTCGTCGCATTGTAGGACTGCAGACTGCCGAGCACCTTCGCCAGCGAGTTGAAGTCCGTCACGAACTTCTTGATCTTCGTGATCGTGCCGTCGACGTCGTCGGCGATCGTGACCGTGTATTCGGTGCCCGCTTCCGCCTTGACCAGGTTCAGCGTCAGGCCGTCCACGGCGCCCGTGACCGAGTTGGTCGGGCCCTTGTAGTCGTGCCCGTTCACGCGGACGTGCGAGTCCTTCGCGGCCGTTTCGGTCAGCGTGTTGGCGCCCGGGTCTGCCGGGTCGAACACCAGTGCCGCCAACCCGCCGTCCCCGCCCGACTGCGTGATCCTCACGGCGTTCTCGATGCCGGTGTTGCGCGCGGTCAGCACGAGCCGGCTGCCGCCGCTCTCGTTGATGATGCTGGCCGTGACGCCCGAGTTGCCCTTGGCGGTGTTGATGGCGTCGCGGATCTCGGCGAGCGTGCCGTGGCCGGCCGCGATGTCGACGTCGAACGACGTATCGCCGTACGACACGGTCAGGGTGCCCGTGCCGACGACCGCGGTGCGGCCTCCGACGAACGCCTGGCTGGTGAGTTTCTGCGCGGTCGCGAGGGCCACGACTTCGACGTCGTAGCTGCCGGCGGGCACTTCCTGCGTCGCCGTCGCCGTGAAGACGTCCTTGTTCGAGGACGTCGCCGTGCGCAACGCGAAGGCAGAGGTGGTGCGCAGCCCGGCCACGGCGTCACGCAGGTAGCTCATGCTGCTCTTGAGGCTGCCGAGCGCGGAGATCTGCGTGTTCGCGGACGTCTGCTCGCGCGTGATCCGCGCATCGAGCGGCTTGCGCTCGGCCGCGACCAGCTGCGAGACGAGTGAGGAAATGTCGGTTCCCAACCCGAGGCCGGACGATTGGATGGTTGCCATGCGTTGCTCCGTTCGGTCGGTGTCGGCGAACCGACACATTGCATACCTAATGCAAGTGCCGGGCCACGATCACGCCTGTTCGCGGATCAAGGTCGGCAACGCGCGGTCGAGGTTGCGTGCGATCCGCAACGCCTCCTCGCTCGGCACCTGGCGGATCAGTTCTCCGGTCGCGGGGTCGCGCACCGAAATGACCGTCCGGCCCGTGTGGTCGTCGACCGCGAACGACAGTTCGTGGCCGGCGTCGCGCAGGAAGCGCTCGATGTCCTCCGCCGCCTTGCGCACCGCCTCGACGGAGGGCGGTGGCACCTGCGGCAAGTTCTTGCCGCTTGCAGGCAAAGCTGTGCCGCGCGCCACGGGCAGCGGCTGCACGGCTTCGACGGCGCCGGCCGTCTCGCGTGGCTGTTGCACGGATTCCAGTTTCATTCCGACGCACCTCGCGTCCCGAATGGGCGAAGGCGGGTGAGAGCCTCGAGGCCCTCACCCGCCGCTCGATCGACCACCGGGCCCGAGGGCGACCCGGCCACTGCCCTTAGCGGAGCAGCGACAGGACGTTCTGCGGGACCGAATTCGCCTGGGCGAGGATCGCCGTACCGGCCTGCTGCAGGATCTGCGAGCGGGTCATGTTGGCGGTCTCGGCGGCGAAGTCCGCATCGAGGATGCGCGAACGCGAGGCCGACAGGTTCTCCGACGTGGTCGACAGGTTGGCGACGACCGACGAGAAGCGGTTCTGCACGGCGCCGAGCGAGGCGCGGGCGCTGTTCACCGACGAGAGCGCGGCATCCATCATCTGGATCGTGAGCTGCGCGTTCGCGAAGCCCGAGACGTCGGCCGCAGCGACGCCGGCCATCGGCGTGCTCGCCGGGGCCGTTGCGTTGGCGAAGCCCGCGGTCGTGGCGTCGTCGGCCGTGCCCGTGATCGCGAACGTCGCGGCGCCGCGCAGGGTGATCGTGCCACCTGCGAGCGAGGCGCTGACGCCCGACTGCGGCGACACGCGGTTGAACGCGTCGACCAGCTGCGAGGCGCGTTCCTGGGCCGTGCCGGCCGCGGCGATCGCACCGATGTTCTGGCCGTTGACGAGCACGCCGCCCGAGGCGATCGCACTGAGGTCGGTCAGCGTGGCGACGCCGACGCTCGCCGTGTACGAGGTGACCGTGCCGCCGAGCTGGGCGGTCTGGGCGTTCGGCAGGCCGCTGACGGTGATGACTTCACCGGCGTCGGCGCCGACCTGGAACGTGAACGAGGGCTGGCTGCCGTCGAGCAGCGCGACGCCGTTGAACTTCGTGGTGGTGGCGACGCGCTGGATTTCTTCCTTCAGCTGGTTGACTTCGACCTGGATCGCGTCGCGGTCGGTCTGGCTGTTGGTCGCGTTCGAAGCCTGCACGGCCAGTTCGCGGACGCGCTGCAGGTTGTTGCCGATTTCGCCGAGGGCGCCTTCGGCAGTCTGGGCCAGCGAGATGCCGTCGTTGGCATTGCGGGCCGCCTGGTTCAGGCCGCGGATCTGGGCGGTGAAACGCTCGGAAATCGCGAGGCCGGCGGCGTCGTCCTTGGCGCTGTTGATGCGCAGGCCGGACGAAAGACGCTGCAGGGACGTCGCGAGCTGGCTGCCGGACGTGTTCAGGTTGCGCTGGGCATTCAGCGACATCACGTTGGTGTTGATGACTTGGGGCATGACGATCACTCCTCAGTTTGTTGAGCCCCGGGCCACGCCTGGAGCGTCCACTTCTGCGGCATCGATCGCGTGATCGCACCGCCTACGTGCCCTGTATCGGAGGCAGCGCGGGCAACTTTAGGAGTCGATTGAGCGAGGCGGGCCGTGGAATGTGCGAAGGGTCACGGCGGAGGGGTCGCTCGGGCGCGTCCGACGGGCGCCCGAGACGTTCGGGCATTGGTTCAAGCGTCAGCCCCGACCGGCGGGCGCCCGTTCGGGTCGGGCCACCGCGCGGGACGGACCGCACGGCGGCAACGGCGGGGGGTCAGAGGTAGTCGAACAGCGACAGCTGACCGACGTTGGCGATCGCCTTCTGCGCCGCCTGCAGTCCGGTGTACTGGACGTTGAGACGCGTGACCGCCTCGGAGTAATCGAGGTCGCGGACGTCCGAGATCAGCGTCTCGAAGTTGAGCGCGGCGTCTTCCTGCGCCGCCTGCGCCACGTCGAGCATGTTGAGCCGCACGCCGACGCTCGAGCGCATCTCGAGGATCCGGTCGAACGCCTGGTCGAGCTGTTCGAGCGAGCCGTCGACCGCGGTGCGCCACTGTGCCTTGGTCGCAGCCGTGTCGGCGCGGTCGCCGAGCGTGCTCACGAGCTTGTCGAGCGCCGAGAACAGGTCGGTGGAACCCGATGCCCGCACGGTGAAGCTGTCCCCGGCAGCCGGGCTGCCGCTGATCGCGATGCTGGCGCCGCCGAACACGATCGCATCGCCGCTCCTGTACGTGCCGGTGGCGACGACGTTCGGCGTCGGTACCGTCGAATCGACGACCTGCCAGTCGGTCGTCGAAGTGAACTGCACGGTGTAGGTCTGTCCGGTCCAGGCGGCACGGTCGACCAGGTGGCCGACCGACACCGAACCGGAGCCCGTGTTGCCGGCGGCCGCGCCCGTCACGAACATGCCGTTGCCCTCGTCGATGCGGCCGAACACCTCGGCCCCCGAGTCGCCGTCGGCGATGCGCTGCGTCTCGCCGACCTGCTGCATGCGCTGGGACTGGTCGCCGAAATAGGTGACGACGCCCGCGACGCGCGCGAACGGCTGCGTCAGCGTGGCGAGGCCCGCGAACAGGTACTCGCCCTGCGCGTCCTTGCGGTTCGCGATGTCGAGCAGTTCCTGGGCGCGGCCCTCGATCTCGAGCCGGACCATCTGCCGCGACTCGTAGTCGACCGTGTCGGTGCCCGCCTGCACGAGCAGTTCACGGATGCGCGTGATCGAGGTCGAGACGTCGGCCAGGGCCTGCTCCTCGAGTGCGAGACGGCTGCGCGCGATGTCGTTGTTGGCGAGGTACTGGTTCGACGCCGACAGCTGGCGCGCGAGGTCCTGGATCCGCGTCGCGCCGATCGGGTCGTCCGCGGGCGTCTGCACGCGCCGGCCCGTGGCGATCTGCTGCTGGGTCTTCGCGAGCTGCGACTGCGCGTTGAGCAGCGCGTTGAGGGAGCGATAGTGCTGCCCGGCCGTGGAGATGCGGGTCATCGCGCAATCGCTCCGAGCAACGTGTTGAAGGTCTCGTTGGCGACCTGCACGACCTGCGCCGCGGCCTGGTAGGCCTGCTGATAGCGGATCAGGTTCGCGGCCTCCTCGTCGAGGTTGACGCCGGACACCGAGTCCTTCGCCGCGATCGCGTCCTGCTGCACGGCCGCGAGCGCGTCGCGCGACACCTGGGCCTGTCGCGTCTGCACGCCGACGTCGGCCACCACGCGCCCGATGGCGCCGCTGAGCGAAGTCTTGCCGTCGTCGAGGTACGGCTTGCCCAGGCGGTCCGCGAGCGTCAGGAAGTTGCGGTTGTCGCCGACACCGGTCGAGTTGTCCTTGACGCCGAAAGTGTCGCCGGCCGCGGGCGTGCCCTCGATCATGAGGCTCCAGCCGTTGGCGACGATCGGCTGGCCCGCCACGTACGTCTGTGCCGGGCCGCCGTCGACGCTGTAGCTCGTCGGCGAGCTGAACACGATCGACGCCGTCGTGCGCAGACCCGGGTTCGTCGGGTCGACGACGCTGAGTTCGCCGAGCCGGCCGCTGCCGGTGTTGGCCGAGGCGGTGCTGGCGATGACCGGCAAGGCCGCGGCGAGGCTGGACGGGTCGGTGAACAGCACCTTCATGCCGATCGCGGCGTTCTGCGTGGGCCGGATCTGGAACTCGTCACCGTCGACGGCGCCGGCCGGCACGACGATCTCGAGCCCGTCGGCCACGAACGGGTCGGCCGCGGTGCCGCTGCCGGTCATGGCGACCGCGGCACCGGTGTCGGCGTTGCGCAGCGACCACGTGCCGCCCGCGAGCTCGAGCCGGTAGTTGGACGTCGTGATCTTCGTCGCATCGACGCGCGTCACGCTCGGCGACCCGGTGCCGGTGTTGTTCGCGCTCCGCAACGTCTCGACGCCGCCGACCGCGAACAGTGCCTTGCCCATCGCGCCGTTCAGGTCCATGCCCTGGGCCTGCTGCTCGTTGACGAGCGCGGCGATGCCGACGGCGAGCTGTCCGAGCGAGTTGCGTGCCCCCTCGAGCATGCCGTCGCGGAACTGCAGCAGGCCGCCGATCTCGCCGCCGGTCAGGCTCTTCGTGACGTCGACGGTCCCCGACGTCGTCTGCATCGACACCTGCAGCCGGGACGCGTCGAACTCGTCCGGGCCGGTCACGAGCTTCGACGCCTGGCGACCGAGCACGAGCGGCTGGCCGGTGCCGATGAAGACGTTGATCGATCCGTCGTCCTGCCTGAGCGTCGTCACCGCGACCTTGGCGGACAGTTCGTCGAGCAGCACGTCGCGCTGGTCGAGCAGGTCGTTCGGCGGCTGGCCCGTGCGGTTCTGCGCCACGACGATCTTGTCGTTCAGGTCCGCGATCGCGGTGGCGAGCGAATTCACCTCGTTGGTGGCCGAGGTCACGCGCTGGTTGAGTTCGCTGGCGATGCCGTTCAGCGTCGTGGCGTACGAGTTCATCTGTGCCGCGAGCGTGTTCGCTTCCGACAGCATCACCTGCCGCGCCGACGACGAGGACGGCGCGTTGGCGACGGCCTGCAATGCGTTGGAGAACTTCTGCAGCGTCGCCGACAGGCCGGTCGTGCTGCTGGCGTAGAGGTTGTTGATGCGCTCGGCGAGCGAAGCGTAGGCGGCCTGCTCCTCGTAACTGGTCGTCGACGACCGCGACTGCATCGTGACGAACTCGTCGTAGACGCGCCGGACCGTGGAGACGTCGACGCCGGTCCCCACCCAGCCGTTGCCGTACGGCATGGCCTCGCGCGTCGCGGTCTCGATGCGCTGGCGGCTGTAGCCGGCGGTGCCGACGTTGGCGATGTTGTGGCTGGTCGTGTCGAGGCCGCGACGATAGGTCTGCAGCGCCGAGACGGCGGTCGAAAGCAGGTCAGCCATGGTTCATTCCTGGCGCGCAGGCGACGTCCGGCCGCGTCACGTGGCGCTCCTCGTGGGGGTTATCGGCCCGGCCGCCGCGACCTTGAGGCCGTCGGTCGGCGCGAGCATGGTGTTCACCTGCGCGGCGACCGCGCGCAGCTTGTCGGCGTATTGCGGGTCGGTGGCGTAGCCCGCGCGTTGCAACGCCCCGGCGAAGGCATCGACGTCGGCACCGGTGTTGCGGGCGGCCGCGTAGCGCGGGCTGCCGCCGAGCAGGCGCGCGTAGTCGGCGACGCCGTCACCGAGCGAATCGTAGGCGCGAAACTGCTCCCGGCTCCGGACCATCGCACCGCCCCGGAACTCGAGCGTGCTCGAGGGGGCCGAGGCGCCTTCCCACCGGCCGCCGGTCTTGATACCGAACAGGTTGTAGCTGGTCTGGCCGTTGGCCTGCTGCGGCAGCGAGCGGCCCCAGCCGGTCTCGAGCGCGGCGTGTGAGACGATGGTCGCCGGCGAGACACCGAGCGCGCGTCCCGCGGCCTGTGCGTGCGGCCAGAGCTGCCGCACGAACTCCTCGCGGCTCGCCGGGCGCCAGTCGGTGCCCGTCTTCACTTCGCCCACGCTTGCGGGGACGAGGGCGGCCGTCTGGCCGGGTGAGGGCGTCACCTCTCCCACGCTTGCGTGGGAGAGGTCGGCCGCCGGGCCGGGTGAGGGCCCGTTCGAGGCCGAACCTTGCGCGAGCTGCCGCACGAGCATGTCGGCGAGCCCGAGGCCCTTGCCCTCGCTCAGCTCGACCGCGAGCTGCTGGTCGAACATGTCGCGATAGAACTCGCTCTGCTCGCTGTCCATGAGGCCGTCGCCGAAGCTCGTCTCGCGCATGCTCTTGATCAGCATCCGCGCGAACAGGCTTTCGAACTGCTTGGCGACCGCACGGAGCGTCTCCGGCGAATCGTCGCCCGCGCGCACGTCGCGCTTGAGCCCGTCGATCCCGCGCGGGTCGATGCTCAGCGGGCTGCGTGCGACGTCGAACCCCATGCCCTGCGCCTCAGATCACGATCAGCTGCGCGCGCAGCGCGCCGGCTTCGCGGAGCGCTTCGAGGATCGCAACGAGGTCGCCCGGCGCGGCGCCGACCTGGTTCACGGCACGCACGATTTCGTCGAGGCTCACGCCCGCCTCGAACTTGAACATGCGCGCGGGTTCCTGTGCGACGTCGATCTGCGAACGCGGCGTAACGACGGTGTCGCCGCGCGCAAACGCCTCCGGCTGGCTCACGTCGAAGCGCTCGGTGATCGTGACCGACAGCGAACCGTGCGCGACGGCCGCCGGCAGCACGCGCACGTACGAACCGATCACGACCGTGCCGGTGCGCGAGTTGACGATCACGCGCGCCGGGCCCTCGCCCGGCTGCACCTCGAGTTCCTGCAGCGCCGAGACGAACGCGATGCGCTGCGTCACGTCGGCCGGCGCGGCGACCTGCACCGACACGGCGTCGAGTGCCTCGGCCGTGCCCGGCCCGAGCAGCTCGTTGATGCCGGCCGCGAGCCGGGTCGCGGTCGTGAAGTCCGGCGAGTTGAGGTTCAGCGTGACGCGCGGCTGCACCGCGAAATCGTTCGGGACCTCGCGCTCGACCGTCGCGCCGTTCGGCACGCGGCCGGCACTCGGCACGTTCAGCGCGATGCGCGAACCGTCCTTGCCGTCGACGCCGAAGCCGCTGACGACGAGGTTGCCCTGCGCCATCGCGTAGATCTCGCCGTCAACGCCGTACAGCGGCGCGACGAGCAGCATGCCGCCCCGCAGGCTCTTGGCGTTGCCGATCGAGGCGACCGTGACGTCGATCGTCTGGCCGGCCTTCGCGAACGGCGGCAGGTCGGCGGTGACCGTGACGGCCGCGACGTTCTTGAGCTGTGGATTGACGTTAGGCGGGATCGTGACGCCGACGCGCATCAGCATGTTCTTGATGCTCTGGACCGTGAACGGCGCCTGGCTGGTCTGGTCGCCCGTGCCGTCGAGACCGACGACGAGGCCGTAGCCGACGAGCTGGTTGGGTCGCACGCCCTGCACCGAGGCCAGGTCCTTGACGCGTTCGGCGCGTGCGGCCGACGCGAACAGCGCGACGAACAGCGCCAGCAGCACGGCGAGACGCTGCAGCGCCCGCTGACGCGACTCGAGCCTTCCCCACCAGAGGTCGCTCGCCGTCGCGCGGCGCAGCTGTCGCGTGTCGCGTCGCCAGGCCGGTGCCGACGCGGGTGTCCCGAGACGTGTCGTGATCATCGGCGGTTCCTCAGAACGGCATCAGCGGCGACTGGAAAAAGCGCGCCAGCCAGCCCATCGAATTGGCGTCCTCGAGCGCGCCGCGACCGCCGTAGGCGATCTTCGCGTCGGCGACCTTCCACGAAGGGATCGAGTTGTCGGGCTCGACGTCGATCGCGCGCACCACGCCCTCGACGCGGATGAATTCCTTGCCCTGGTTCAACGCGAGCCACTTCTGCCCACGCACGAGCAGGTTGCCGTTGCCGACGCGACCGATCACGGTCACGGTCACGCTGCCCGACAGCTGGTTGCTCTGCGCGCTGTCGCCCTCGCCGTCGAAGGCGTGCTCGCTGCCGAGCTCGGTCTCGAGGATCGGCACGCCGTTGAGCGTCACGGGCCGGCCGCCGATCGTCGGTCCAGGGATCTTCGTGCTCGTCGACTTGCTGGTCGACGTCGTGGCGCTCTTCGAGGCGCTCGTGCGTTCCTCGAGCCGGATCGTCAGCAGGTCGCCGACGTTGCGCGCCGTCGCGTTGGAGAACAGCGAGGCGTCGCGTCCGGTCTGGTAGATCGAACCGTTGGCCGCCGCCGGTGCGGTCGGCACGGGCTGGTACGGCGTGTCCCAGTCGCCCGGCTCGCGCGGTGCCTGGCAGCCCACGAGCGCGCACGCGACGAGGACGAGACCGGCCGAGGATAGTGGTCTGACGTTGCAGAACATCTGAAGTCTCCGTCGCGTGCGCCCCGCAGCCTTACAGCTGGTTGTTGACGTACTCGAGCATCTGGTCCGTGGTCTGGATCGCCTTGGAGTTCATCTCGTACGCGCGCTGCGTCTCGATCATGTTGACGAGCTCCTCGACGACGTTGACGTTGGAACTCTCGAGCGAGCCCTGGGCGATCGAGCCGAGGCCGTCGAGGCCCGGCGTGCCGACCTGGGCGGGGCCGCTCGCGGCCGACTCGAGCAGCAGGTTCTCGCCACGCGCCTGCAGGCCGGCGGGATTGACGAAGTCGACGAGCTGCAGCGAGCCGACCTGGGTCGGCGACGCCTGGCCCGCGAGCTTGACGCTGACCGTGCCGTCGGCGCCCACCGAGACGCTCTGCGCCGCGTCGGGGATGCTGATGCCGGGCTGCACGCGATAGCCGCTCGAGGTCACGAGCTCGCCTTCGGCGTTGACCTGGAACGAGCCGTCGCGCGTGTAGCCGATCGTGCCGTCGGGCAGCGCGACCTGGAAAAAGCCGCGCCCTTCGACCGCGAGGTCGAGCGGGTTGCCGGTCTGCACGAGGTTGCCCTGCGTGTAGAGCTTTTCGGTCGCGACGACGCGGACGCCGGTGCCGAGCGCGAGACCGCTCGGCGCGAGCGTGTCCTGCGAGGTCGAGGCGCCGACCTGCTTCACGTTCTGGTACAGCAGGTCCTCGAACACGGCGCGGCCTTTCTTGAAGCCACTCGTGTTGACGTTGGCGAGGTTGTTGGACACGACCGTCATGCGCGTCTGCTGCGCGTCGAGTCCGGTCTTGGCGGCCCAGAGTGCTGGATTCATGGGAAGTGGTTAGTGGCTAGCGGTTAGGGGTTAGTGGGAGCGCGTCAGCCCATGCGGAGCAGCTGTGAGGCGGCGGCGCCGTTTTCCTCGGCCGTGCGCATCGCCTTGACCTCGAGTTCGAACTGGCGCGACAGCTCGATCATCCGCACCATCGCGTCGGCGACGTTGACGTTGCTCGACTCGAGCGCGCCCTGTGACAGGCGCACGTTCGCGTCGGCCGGGGCCTCGCCGCCGTCGCGCAGGCGGAACAGCCCGTCCTCGCCCTTGACGAGATCGCTGTCGGGCGGCGCGACGAGCTTGATGCGGCCGACCGTCGCGAGCGTCTCCGGCCCCTGGCCGAGAGGCACGACCGAAATCGTGCCGTCGACGCCGACCTGCAGGCTCGAGTGCGGCGGTACCGTGATGGGGCCGCCGTCGCCGATCACCGGGCGGCCGGCGCCGTTGACGAGCTGGCCGTTGGCGTCGAGTCGCAGGTCGCCGGCGCGCGTGTACGCTTCGGCGCCGTCGGCGCCCTGCACGGCAATCCAGCCGGTGCCTGCGACCGCGACGTCGAGGTCACGCCCGGTCGACTGCAACGCGCCGTGCGACGCGTCCCAGCCGTTCTGGCCGGCCGTGGCGTAGGCGCGCGTCCCGAAACCCGGCCCGACGACGTTGCGCGTCTGGAACGCGGCGAGGTCTTCGCGGAACCCGACGGTCGACGCGTTGGCGAGGTTGTGGTTGTTCGTGGCCTGCAGCCGCAAGGTTTCGCTTGCGCCGGTCATCGCCACGTAGAGGAAGCGGTCCATCGTTCACTCAGCGCATGTTGATGATGGTCTGGGTGATCTGGTCGGACGTCGAGATCATCTGCGCGTTCGCCTGGAAGTTGCGTTGCGCCGTGATCATGTTGACGAGCTGCTCGGTGATGTCGATGTTCGACGCCTCGAGCGCGCCCGACTGGATCAGGCCGAAGCCGGAGGCGCCGGCCTGGCCGCGCAGCACCTGGCCGGAGTCGAAAGTCTCGGCCCAGTTCGTGTCGCCGAGCTGCTGCAGGCCCTGCGGGTTCGCGAAATTCGCGAGCGCCACCTGGCCGAGCGGGATCGAACGGCCGTTGGTGAAGCGTGCCTGCACAACACCGCCCGAGCCGATGTCGATGCCGATCATGCGTCCGGTCGTGTAGCCGTCCTGCGTCAGCGAGCCGACGCTGAAGGCCGAGCCGTACTGCGTCGTGCCCGACATGTCGATCGTCAGGTCCATCGGCGCGGCGCCGGTCGTCGGCGTGTAGGTCGGGAACGTGAGCTGGCCGTTGCCGGGCGGCGTGACCAGCACGCCGGTGTTCGAGTACTCGAGCGTCTGCGGCGTGCCGACCGCCGTGCCGTCGACGTAAAGCTGCGCCGTCCACTGGTTGGCGGTCGCGGTCTTGGTGAAGTACAGCGTGCCCGTGTGGGCGGCGCCGAGCGAGTCGTAGAGCGTCAGCGACGTGGCGTTGTTGTAGCTCGTCGGATCGTTCGGGCTGAACGTGCCGTTGGCCGGCGGCGTCGCGCTGGCCGGCAGCGTGGCGACGAGCTCGGCCATGGTCGTGGCCGAGGGCGGGCTTTCGGTCGTCACGATGCGCAGGTCCGACAGCGCGCCCGTGTTGAAGCCGCCGCTCGCGACCGGTTCGTACACCTGCAGCCGCTTGCCGTCGGCGTTGACGATGTAGCCGCTGCGGTCGGCCTGGAACGCGCCGGCGCGCGTGTAGGCCAGCGCACCGCCGTCGTTGAGGATGAAAAAGCCCTGGCCGCTGATCGCGAGGTCGAGGCTCGAGTCGGTGAAGTCGATGTTGCCCTGCGTGAACTGCTGGGCGACGTTCGAGACCTTGACGCCGTAACCCGACTGCGTGCTCGCCACGCCCATGTTGGAGACCGCGAACAGTTCCGCGAACTCGGCACGCGAGCCCTTGAAACCGGTCGTCGAGCTGTTGGCGATGTTGTTCGCAGTGACGTTGAGGTCTGCTTGGGCGGCGTTGAGCCCGCTCAGTGCGACGCGAAAGGTCATGGTTCGGTCTCCGTGCGAATGCTTGCGTGTCAGAAAATGCGCCGCACCTGGGCGAACGCGACGGTGCCCTGGGTGGCGGTGTTGAGCACGAGGCTCTGTGTCCTGGAATCGAGCGTGACGCTGCCGACGCGATCCGCGAGCAGCATCTCGAGCGATGCGGTGGTGGTGCCCGCGATGCCGGTGGCTTCGAGTTCGTAAGTGCCGGCCGGCGCGCGCGTGCCGTCCTCGAGCTTGCCGTCCCACTCGAAGTCACGCAGGCCGGCGTCCGCGGGGACGCTGAAGCGTCGCACGAGCTGGCCCGTGGAATCCTTGACCGCGACGACGACTTCCTGCGCGCCCGTGGGCACCTCGATCGCGCCGGTGATCGTGCCCGTCGCGCCGAGCACGGCCTCGTTCGAGGGCACGAGCACGTTGCGACCGACGAGGCCGGCGCCGGTGAGCATCTGGTCGGAGCGGAAGCTGTCGACGAGGCTCGCGAGCGAGGTCTGCATGCCGTCGATGCCGTTGACGGTGCTGAACTGCGCGAGCTGCCCCAGGAACTGCGTGCCGTCGACCGGCTTGAACGGGTCCTGGAACTGGAACTGCGTCATCATCAGCTTGAGGAAGTCCTTCTGGCCCAGCGACTCGCGGTCCGCCCGCGCGGCGGCGGCGCTGTTGCCGGAGTTGGTGACGTCGTTGACGGTGGTCATTCAATGTCTCCTGGGCGCGTCACTTACTGGCCGAGTCGCAGCGTCGCGAGCATCAGGTCGCGCGCCGTCTTCATCACTTCGACGTCGTTCTGGTACGAGCGCGACGCCGAGATCATGTCGACCATCTCCTCGACCACGTTGACGCCGGGCGCGTAGACGTAGCCCTCGGCGTCGGCGAGCGGGTGGCCCGGCTCGTAGCGCTTGACCGGCTCGTTGTTGCTCTCGACGATGCCGCTGACCTGGACCGAGGCGCCGGCGACCGCGCCGGGCGTCGCGTTGCCGGGCTGCGCGACCGCGAAGACCGGGTGTTTCGCGCGGTAGACGCTGTTCGGATCGCCGCTCACGGCGTCGGCGTTCGCGAGGTTGCTCGCCGTCGTGTTGAGACGCACCGACTGCGCGCTCATGCCGGAGCCCGCGATGTCGAAGATGTTGAACGAAGGCATGGCTGTGCTCCGTCTTACTGGCCTGTGATGGCCGTCATCAGCGAACGGAACTTGCCGTTCAGGAACGTGAGCGTGGACTGGTAGCGCACGGCGTTCTCGGCGAACGAGGCCTGCTCGAGGTGCGCGTCGACGGTGTTGCCGTCGAGCGAGGGCGCGAGCGGCGTGCGGTACTTCAAAGAGTCGTCGGTCGCGGCCGTACCGCCCGCGGTGCCCAGGTGACGTGCGTCGGTGCCCGCGAGACGCAGCGTCGAACCCGGCGCGCCGGCCTGCGCCAGTGCCGCGCGGAAGTCGACGTCACGCGCCTTGTAGTTCGGCGTGTCGGCGTTGGCGAGGTTCGCCGCAATCACTTCGGTGCGTCGCGACTGCAGCTTGAGCGCTGCAGGCAGGACGCCGAGGTGCTTGTCGAAGTCGATGGCCACGCGGCCTCCGCGGTCGGGTTCGTTGCGGAGGACTGGTGCAAGGGGCGTGCCACGGCGGAAAACCGGCACGCGCCGGGCGCTCGCCGCGGCGGCGACCGTTGCGGCGGACCCGCAACCGGCAAGCTGTTGCCGCCGGCGGCAGTCGCTCGCCGCTGGCACGACACTTGCTCTATACCGTCATCGGCCGCGACGACGGCGGGTTCAGGTCATGGTGCGCAAGTACATTGCAGGGTGGTTGATCGCTGTGTCGCTGCCGCTGGCAGCCGCGGCCTCGACCACGGTTTCACGCACGGATCCGCAGCAAATCCGCGCGGTGGCCGAGCGTTTCGTGACGGGTCTCGGCACGCCGGGCTCGACCGTGCACGCCGCCGCCGGCCACCTCGACCCGCGCCTGAACCTGGCGCCATGCGTCGAAGAATTGACGCCTTACCTGCCGACCGGGGCCGCGGTCCGGCCGCGCACCATGGTCGGCGTGCGCTGTCCGGCCGCCGGTGGGTGGTCGATTTTCGTGCCGGTCGCCGTCGAGTCGGACGCGGCCGTGCTCGTCGCCCGGCGGACGCTGTCCCGCGGCGAGAGCCCGGGCGCCGGCGACGTCGAGGCCGTCACGCGCC
>Ga0065704_10070580_pt1 | contig 19891 bp, 29 predicted proteins | sample SwiRhicommuniRL2_FD_59091 | JGI IMG/M metagenome (GOLD analysis project Ga0065704, IMG submission 59091) | Switchgrass rhizosphere bacterial communities from Rose Lake, Michigan, USA - RL2 v2 (version 2) | ecosystem: Host-associated > Plants > Roots > Rhizosphere > Soil | place: East Lansing, MI
AATTAATGGAGAAGCAGGGATGGAAAATAGCAATATCCTGCCAAACCAGGAGATGTTTCCGATAAGAGTTAAATACTAAAACAGGTGAGGTGTTACAAAATTATCATTTAAGATGGAAATAAAACATATATATTTAGATAGTAAAGTCACGTTCAAACAATTTGGTGCAGATTTTCAATTAAAATTTAATATTGACTTAAACAGTTGCACAACTCTTTGTATGGGATTTTTCCTTTTAAAAGAAGAGTTATCAAGAAGTTTGAGTATTCAATTTAGCAACTATTTGCTAATCTTAAAATTAACACCAGGTAAATATTCCTCATTTGAAAACTTAAACTCTATTCAAAAAGTATTTAAAGGTAATATTGCTATGAACGAATTGGAGTATCTGCTATTTTATCTTTTAAAGATATATCGTGATGGGTTTGCGGAAACAGAACATATAGATATAAGTTTTGCTTCCTCTGATAATGCTGAAGTGATGTTAACCGTTAGTTGTGAAGATTATTTAGAATACTCCGAGGAACAAGTGAAAAATATGTTAAAGTAATTTTCATAATTAAAGTTGTATATAATAAATATTATATCACTTTTTTGTAATAGAGTTAAACAGAAATTTAAAAATGTGTGAGTGTTATCTTAAATATATTTTGTCAACGATGTAACTTTACGATATACAAAAAGGCGAGATAAGAAAATACAAAGCATGGAATGTAAAGGGTAAAAGCCACTGATTCAGTGGTTTTTTCTTGAATATTGAATAATGCAGCTGGAAGATGACATATTCTCTGAGCAGCAAAATAGTAACTTATGGAGCATAGCACACTATTACAATAGAAATCAGCTTGAGTTTTATACCAGTTATACCGTGCAGCCCTATGCCGGTGATCTGAGCCTCCAGGAATTTGGCTGGATATTGAATATGGTCGTTCCCGATTTGAATCTGCCCCTGGACAAACTGGACGAAAGTAAAGAGGGAGGGGCGATCATGAATCAATACCTGCAAGACCATCTTGGGTTTACACCCTTATCGCAAGGCGACATGGACAAACGTGCAAAAGTGAAATACAGTCGAGATTATCAATAGACATATCATCGAGAATAAGTTGAATCTATATTTGACCTGAATCCCTAGTTGATTGGCGCATTGGTTTTGCTATTCATGGATAAAATAAAATCCCAGCCCAATTTTCATTGGATTGTGATTTTTATCTAGATCGCCTGCATCTGGCTCTTATTAGAAACGCATCGAGCAGGGCGGATACGCGCTTCTGTTCACCTTCTTCGAGCTGTTCCATTAAAATTCAATAAAAGATGCCACAATGTTTAGACCTATATTTTCTAGTTGATAATCGAAAAACGAGTACTATTTATGAGTTTTTTGACCACTATGCCTTTAGAAAAAGCGAGCTTGCGGATGAGTATCCAATACCTCAGTTTTCTGATTTTGACTATCAGACCTTTTATTCAGATAATCACCTGCTTGAATATCTGGAGGGGCATACTGATTGTAGTTATATTGTATATTGGCAGAATCTTAATGAACGATCAGATATTTATCAATTTGTAGTCCAATATACCAGTGATGGTAAGATGATTGTAGGTATTACGGTAAAAGGTACAGGCCCGTCAGATATCAAGGTTATTTCCACCTTTAAAGAAATGAAATATTATTTTAACGCCGATTTGGGATGTATTACTTCGGGAGAAGCTCCTCCCGAAACAAGCAAAGCGTTTAAGCAATTTTGTAGGATAAGAAATTCTTATTGAGCTCAATTCGACTGCCCCCAAAGTTCATTACGAGTGAATCTCATGTTTATTTTGGGTCAGGCCCCGAAATACGGCTTTAATTTTTTGCGTATCATTGTGAGTGAATAGAGATTTTCAAGAATATATGGGGAGATATCTAAATAATTAAAATGAAAAAAAATACGATACGATGGATTATTACAAAGTATTCTTTGATACTAGTTTCTTTCTATACAGTTTTGGACCTAATTAGTGGAGGAATTAAGTTTTCTGAAATTCCTTTGCATATACTAAGTCTTATAATACGACTTTTTGTGACTGTTTTTATTTGCTATATTTTATTTTATATAGTTGTTAAATTATTTCGATTTAAATAGATTTTGAGTTGAGTAATATGGCACAATACAATATTAAATGGCTTTTGGAGGAGGTTAGATGAAGTCACTATACAATTTGAAAATTAGTAAGAGGAACAAACGCTTATGAAACTAACACTATGCAAAAGAAAAAAATCAGATGTTTAATAAAGTATGAAAATGTTGCGCTAGGTGTCTACAATTATAAAGTTTTTTTACCATTAAAAGATGGCTGGAGCAATAATAGCTTAGTTACTTGTACAAATTGTGGGGAATTGTTCGTAATTGATTGGGAAAATCCAGAAACGGAAAATCTTAGTGTAAAACAAATTGCTGGTTCAACTTTATGTCCAACTTGTAATGTTGTTTTATCTCTATATTTAGCAGATTATCCTGCTACAATAAGAATTTCAGAAAATCAATTTGTTAGTTTTAATGATGAAGCTATTTCCAATCAAGAGGAAGGATCAGAAATAGTAGAATTTTATGAATTAAGACCATTATAAAAGGACTTAGATTGATGGTTTTTTTTCAATAGGAATGGTAGTTTTGCAATTCATTTTCATTTTTCTCGTTAGACCTTCTGTTGTAATTTCAGGAAGTTCATGAGAAATTATATTACTTATCTTTTTCAATTTAGTATATCTTATTGGGAAGTGGAACAAATTTTAAAAGTAATGAATCTTGTCCTTTAACGCTATGAACAAGACAAAGTAATACAATTATAAATAATTTATTCATGATAAATAAAAAGTAAAACCTACCTACAGTCACCAATTCAATACTTGAATATCTGGAGGAAATCTACTACGAAAATAAACAATTTAAGTAAAAACAGGCTATCATTAATTGCTATAATAGTTGAATGGCTAGTCAATACTTGGTCATATGATTTTTTTTTAATTATTGTTTTTATACTCTATTTTTTTTGATCTTTTTGCTTGTTTAATTAATATTTTAATGTTGTTATTTAAAAATGTGAGAACTGTAATTGGCAGTTTGGTTATATTAGGCTTATGGTAAAAAGATCAGTCTTAGAAAAGTTATCCAATAAGGAACTGTTACGCTATACTTCAGAAGATACCCGATCAGTCTCTGAGGCTATAGAAATGGCTCTCGACATTCTCAAAAAAAGAGGCTATATTTTTTCCGAAACAGAAATTGCTCAAATAAATCAACTTATAGAATCGAAGAAAAAAGAAGAACCTGATTATACCGCCCTTAATACATGGGATATTGATGAAGATGCTAAAAAAGCTACTGTCAGTTTCTATTCACAAAGAGCAATCTGGTCTTTTAGTATACTTTTCGGATTATTTACCGGCGCTATATTGCTTGCAATCAACTTATTCACATTATCCAAGAAAAAAGAAGCATTGGTAACACTCCTATTTGGATTTGGTTATACGATAGCGCTAATTTTAGTATACAAAGAATTTAAAGATTATTTTGATCAAAGCAGGTTCACTGGTATTTTGTTATATGGAATAGGTGCAGCAATATTGCAGTTTGGGTTTTGGGATCAATATTTGAAAGGAATAAAGTATAAGAAAAGAAGCATAATTGCTCCGCTTGTTATATGTTTAATTGTTGTAGGTCTAATTATATTACGTATCATAATTTTTCTAAGGTGATTCTCCTTAATAATCGGGTCCGATTATTCCATTGAAATAATTATAAACGACAAAGGAAATATTTAATTTTATTAAATGGAAAAGATTTCGGTCATCGCCTTTAATAATAGGACATATCATTTAACGGAAGACGTTATCATGCATCTATATCCGTGGCTAAATAACTATTTATTAATACATAAGGTTAAAGAGCGGGCTGGTATTTTTTTTATCGCAGATGATAATTTAGCTCGGCTCATTGAAGAGTTTACATGTTCTCTTCGAGCGCTTCTTAAATCAGGATATACAGAGCCGATTCTAGATGAGTTTCAGAAATATCCGACAAGGTATGAGAAGATTTTGTTCGACGATCACGTTTATCGCGTCAATTATAGAATGTCCTCCTATGGTCACTCCGTTTATTTTATACATTGTATTTTAAATGATTTAATTATCTCGGCATACAATAATTTAACTGTTAGGTTGTACTGATTCAATACCATCGATCGGATCTCCTCCAAAATGGAGTATACAAAATAATCTACTTTTATATTCGCCTCCCCATTCCCACCATTCACCGAGTTTTCCTGATCGTTAGTCTAAAGCCCATAGGCTAGGGGCATATTGTGTCGTAGTTTTGAGTCAACATATAAGAACAAGAATACTAACACAATAAAAAAAAGACATTATGAACTCATTAGTAAAAACATTCGTAGCAGCAGCTTTAGTTGCAGTATCCACTTTCGCTATGGCCGCTGACAAACCAGTATCAAAATCAGAGAAAGTAAACGTTAACCTTTCAACAGCAGACTTTGCTTTAGAGCACTATGTTGCAGTTACTACCGAAGGAGAGTCGGCTGGTGTAGAGCAATTATTTGCAGAAGATTTCAACCAAAAAGTTCAATCGGCAAATGCCCAGTCTCATAGCCGCGAAGCAGTGGTTAAATCTTTGAAAAAACAAAAAGGAGAGAAGTTGAACTGTGAAGTAAGCACAGACATCTTAGAAGAATCAGCTGACTATATGGTGGCTAAAGTGACTTTAAAATTTGAAGACTTTACCAAGACCGATCTTGTGACTTTGGTACGTGAAGGTAATAACTGGAAAGTATCCAGTTCAGTCAACTCGTATAAATAGTATTTAATAACTGGTGGTTTGCCAGTAACAGAAGACAGACCACTAGTGAATATATGTTTATTAAGGCCACGTCGTGAGATGTGGCTTTTTCTGTTTTATGTTGTTTTCAACTCCGAAGAAAGCAAAAAACTTCTGTGCAAAATTGGAGGCTGAAATAGTTTAGAAAATTATGTATTATTGTTAGCGTACATATTATGCAAAGTAGTTTTACGATGAGACTAAAAATTCTCCTTGTTATTTTGGGGCCAGGCTTTTTGCTTTTTTCTTGCAAAAATAAGAGTTTAACAAATTCCATGTGGAAAAATTGTGGCGATAATAGTGACCTACAGGATATCCTTGTATTTAATGATACGTATAATTTCGTACGGAATGATACCATCTATAGCAGGCTGGTTATTGATTCCCCAATCGCAGTAATTAACCGGATTGATAGCTATTATGGCGAAAGAAGATTATATTTAAATAGGCTTTCTGATCAAAAGACCTATAGGTACTGTGAGCAATAGTCGATCATATTAACATGTTTTTAATCTATGCAATTCAATAATGATCATCAGTACACTATCGGGTTAAGAGTGAAAAAAACTAAAAATTGGCCATTCTTATTTATTGTATTTTTATTGGTTTTGGCAATCGTATATTCACGATTAATTACTCATTCGATGATTATAGGGAAATATTATTTTAAATATTACGCATGTACTGCTATGGGGGATTTACCGAATAGGGATGATATGCTTACTTTGCTTGATGAAAATAAATATAGAAGTTCTTACTGGGGAAGTGGAGAGTATCGAATAGAATATGAGATTTTTAGAACAGTATTAGTTTTAAGCAATTCAGGTGGGACGGTTTCAAATGAGCTAGAAATAAAAAAAGTTGGAAACAGGATCAATATTGTTTTGGATGATACCTGTGATTTTTTTTATGAAAAGACTGATTGGAAGATCTCGGATTAAATAGGAGAAATTATATTACCATCAAAATCTAGTTGGTAACGATGCGATCCGAAATCGACCAGTTGTATACTTTTCGGTAATACAGTCACTTCTTGATGGCCATCATTATTTACCCAGATATCGTGTCCTTCAAATCGCCATTTTATTTCTCCGAGCTTTGTTATTCTTGTGATTTCGAGTTCACCATGAACGAGCAAATCATCTTCTAATTTCTGAACACTGAAATTTGTTGCGTAATCTACTTGTCCTGACCATCTGAGCGTTAAGTCTGGTATATTTAAATAGTACAGTTTATTCCCCGCGCAAATATAAAGCACACTATCTTCGATTATAAAGGAGGATTGGCTCAGTCCTGTGAATACCCCTGTATCACAAAGAATAGCACTAGCCACTTCATCTTGACCATGCTTTACTAAAATGGCAATGTTAGATACATTGCTATATCGATCCCAAGAATCATCGACATATACCCGTTTGTAACGTCTGAGATTATCGGCAGATTCAACTGTATATTGGTGATCGGTATAGACTAATACTTTATATTGTTGATGGGCAATTTCAATCATTTGGACTTGTAGATGCTTTTGCTATTAAAGATAGCTGTTATAGCCTGATTATCGAAAATTCAGTGCGTTATTCTAAGTCCTTCCACCTACCCATTGCCGCCATTCACCGAGTTTTCCTGGCCTATGGTCTAAAGACCATAGGCCAGGGGCGTATTGTGTTGTAGTTTTGAGTCAACAAATAAGAACTAAAAAACTAACAATATAAAATAAAGACATTATGAAAACTCTAGTAAAAACATTCGCAGCAGCAGCCTTAATCGCAGTATCCACTTTCGCTATGGCAACTGAAGGACCCGGTTCAAAATCAGCAAAAGCAAACGTTAACCTTTCCACAGCAGACTTCGCTTTAGAGCACTATGTTGCGGTAACTACGGAGGGAGAATCAGCAGGCGTAGAGCAGTTATTTGCTGAAGATTTCAATCAAAAAATCCAAGCTTCCAATGCACAATCTCATAGCCGTGAAGCGGTGGTTAAATCCTTAAAAAAACAAAAAGGTGAGCGCTTGAATTGCGTAGTAAGTACCGATATTATTGAAGAGTCAGCAGATTATATGGTGGCCAAAGTAACTTTGAAATTTGAAGACTTTACCAAGACTGATCTCGTTACCTTGGAGCGTGTGGGCAATGACTGGAAAGTATCCAAATCGATCAATTCGTATAAATAAGGGCCATCTCAAATAAATATATAAGTTTTGAAGCCATGTCTACGGATGTGGCTTTTACTGTTTTAGCTCCTTCCCATTCTTTTAATTTTTTTTACAGCAAATGGGATTCAAAGAGGGATCAAATTTGGTATTTAAACAGAGCTTATTCAGTACTCATTCAGTGCTTGCTCAGTGATTACTCAATGTAGACTGAATAACAAGTGACTAATTACTGTCTAAATATTGATTGAAAATTGTAATTAGAGATAAGTTGGTACCTGCATGAATACATTTTAACGTCAAAAGGGCCTGATTCTCATCAGGCCCTTTCGCTTAGCGCTTACTTGTACAGTAATTTTTATGTTTCTTATCGTTTCCTCTTTTTTGTTTCGTCATCCAATGTTTTTAAGGACTATTGGATTTTCACCGTACTGCGCCAATTTTTATGTTGATCCTTTCTCTCGAAAGGTAGCCAATAACCGTTTTGTATAATAGGAACAATAGTCGATTTGAAATAGTTTTATTGGAGTAAATTATTTTTGATAACTTGAGCAGACCTATTAGGATGAAAAGGAATAATCAATAATGGAAAGACTGAAGTTGATCAGGTGTAATGTTGTATTAACAGGAATAATTGTTGGCGGGGTTTATTGGGTTGGGGCTACTGGTGAAAAAGAAAAAGCTGCGCGGATTGAGGGAGTAAATAAGAATGATAAATATGCTAGGGGAATAATTACTTCCTACTTTTCTTCTAAAGGAAGAAGTGTTGGAGTTAAATATACCATCAATAAAAAAGACTATGAATATTCCGGAGGTTGGGATATTAATCCGAATAATATTCAAAAAGGAGATTCAATATGGTTTAGGTACTCGGTTGAAGACCCAAGTTTAATTATTACAGAATTGGAAAAAGCTTATTAACATCAAATGAATCTTTAATTAAATAAAGTATAAATATGGTAGATGATAAAAAATTAGGAGACGCTATCTTGGCAATCCATGATTTAATTATACGTGCTCGAATAATGGCTTTTGAAAAGGTATCAAATGAAGTTATGTTCGATTTTTTGGATGAATTAGAATATCTTCCTGCCTTAATTCTAGAAAATAAAAGAGAAAATACAAAAAGATTTGAAGAATATTTGGAATTTATTTGTAATAGATATAATTGTCCGGGTATATTAATTAAATATAAAAATGATGGTCAATTATAGCAAGCAAACCCCGTATTCGTGGGCGTTGCCTGTTATAATCAAATGTTTCAATAATGGATTTTGGTTTTAATGTTTCTACTCAATAGTAACTATGAAAAGAAAATAATTATGTTTAATAATGATTTAATTACCGCCATGTTGTTCTTTGTTGGTGGAGGCCTTCTCTATTTGATTTTTTTGAAGGGTGTAAAAAATCCACTTTCTCATGATAGTGGTCACCAAGGTTCAACACCTTCCAACTATATCGGAATGTGGGGAGTTGTAATTATGTGTATTATTATGTTTATAGTTCATATTGGTAAGTGGTTGTCTTAAGAGGGAGTACTATTACTATAAACTCTTTTCTTCACCTTCCCATTCCCGCCATTCACCGAGTTTTCCTGTCCGTTGGTCTAAAGGTCATAGGCTAGGGGCAGATTGTGTTGTAGTTTTGAATCAACAAATAAGAACAAAACAACTAACACAATAAAATAAAGACATTATGAAAACATTAGTAAAAACATTCGCAGCAGCAGCTTTAATCACAATATCCACATTCGCTATGGCAGCTGAAGGACCAGTATCAAAATCTGAGAAAGCAACCGTTAACCTTTCAACAGCAGATTTTGCCTTAAACCATTATGTTGCGGTAACCACCGAAGGAGAGTCGGCAGGCGTAGAACAGTTATTTGCCGAAGATTTCAACCAAAAGATCAAGGCTTCCAATGCCCAGTCTCATAGTCGTGAGGCAGTGATCAAATCTTTAAAAAAGCAAAAAGGCGAGAAGTTAAACTGTGTAGTAAATACAGACGTCATCGAAGAGTCAGCAGATTATATGATAGCCAAAGTAACTCTAAAATTTGAGAACTTCACCAAGACGGATCTTGTGACTTTGGTACGTGAAGGTAATGTGTGGAAAGTGTCCAAATCGATCAATTCCTATAAATAAGAGCCATCCCTTACAAATATATAAGTTGTGAAGCCATATCTACGGATATGGCTTTTTCTGTTTTTAGGACAATAAAATAGCGACTTTTCGGTTGTTTCATCCTACCGACAACATTGCCTTAGTTTCCCTCATTTAGACGCCCGATGACGCCTACGTTTGTATAAGAATTTAAAACAACAACATTATGGCAAATCAATTTCTTATTAAAAACACCATGGCAGATATGCGCGCTTTATCTGCAGCTGAAATTACAGCACTAACTAATGGTACTTATTCAGGTGTACAACTCTTAGGCTATTACCAAGCAGGGGACACACCTGACTCTATTGTTTATAGTTTATCGAATACAACAGGTTTAGACGATGGTGGAAGTTTAATTGTCATCGGAAACATTAAACTAGTGCATAACTTTGTGGATCAGATTGATATTTCGTATTTCGGAGCAAAGAAAGACCTACCTGTAGATAACTCAGGTATTATTAATACTTGTATCGACTATCTGTACGCCAAAGGAGGGGGAAAGGTAATTATAAGCAATACCTACCATGTAGCTATCACGTATAATGGCGGATTGGATCCAGTTGATAAATATTCAAACTGTATTCGAGCAAAATCCAATGTTGATATTGAAATCAACGGACATATCAAGTTGCTGAATTCTAATCTTAGCGATTACTCTATTATATCTATATTTTCGCAAAGTAATATCAAGGTGTTTGGTCGTGGACGTATCCAGGGGGATGTAAGAGAAAATGTTAATACAACTGGCCAGTCAGGGATGGGGATATATATTCTCGAATCCGAAAAGATTATTGTGGAAGGTCTCGAGATCTACGAATGTTTTGGCGACTCAATTTATGTTGGTGGTCTGGAGAATAACAATGCAAATACAAATACGCAGATCACACTCACCGGTCTTAAAATACATTCCTCACGCAGGCAAGGCATAACCTTGACAAAATGTGACGGATTGCTTCTCTCTAATAATGAAATCTACAATATCGGAAGAATAAAAGGAACTATGCCAATGGCGGGGATAGATATAGAACCTAACTTCGGACAGACCGTAATGCATGTTACTATAGAGAATAATACAATTTATGGATGTGCGGGAGTTCAAATCGGAATGTATGCACTGATTGATAATTCTGTTATTAATACCATTGTATTGCGAAATAATAGCATTTCATCAAAGGGTAAAGTCGCAGAAGATCCTTCTCAGGGATTGATTCATCTTGCTCCTTTAAAGACTAAGCTGACCGCAGTAATTGACAATATCGTCATCGAGGAGAATAAATTTGAAACAATCCAACCATTTATCACCTCAGCATTGAATATAACCAATAGATCAAGCAATATCCATATTGCTAAAAATGAGTTTAGCGGTAATGGAATCGGGATCAATATTGCCGAAGCCAATGGTATCAAGATCTGCAATAATATTGTACATTCATTGAACACTTTTATCAAAAGCGGCGGCGGTATTTCTACAGGGCTTAGCATCTATTCCAATGTTGCCTATAATACCGCGGTATTTCTGTGGACTGTATCAGCGATGTACGGAGAGGTATACAATAATACCTTGGATAACAGTGAATATAAAAACGAGGATTCCACTTTTATGCGCGCTTATGGCTGTAAATACTTTGGCGTATATAATAATATCGCGAAGTATGTGAGTAAAGAATTCGCGTTATTTAGCGAAGGATCCAATGATAATCGTATTTATAATAACATCATAACCAATTCTTCTTATAAATCGCTCTACAGTATATTTATTCATGGTACGCCCAGTTCTTTTAGTTTTAGGGATTCAGTGGAGAATAATACTTTCATTTTTAACGATCCATCATTATCCAGTGTATTGGTAAGTTTTGTCTACCTTTCTCAGAATACTAGGCAAGGGTTTGTAAGCCAAAGTAACATCTATAATGATGTTTTGACTGTACCCGAATATCTTTTTGATAACAATAGTGGAGCGTATTATTATCCGCGTATGCGCAGGTCTGTCGCTGTAAATAATATTGCTATGGCAGATGGGCAAAATGTTGCGGTTGCAAATGCCAATGATCTGAATACAGCAATAGCGTTAGTGAATGACCTGAAGGCAAAATACAATCAGATGGTTAATCTTGTCAATGAGAGTAAATCAAAGGTCAATGCCAAACTCGATGCTGATCGTGGCAGTGTACAACAGGCAAGTTAATCAGATAAGATAATGGTTTTTTGAAAGCCACGTCGTGAGATGTGGCTTTTTACGTCAAAAGGACCTGATGATTTCAATTATTTGAAATTTTAAAAGCTTTTGATATAGCTGTTATGGCTGATAACTTAGGGAAATTTTTATCTTTAGCTATTTAAGAATATTGAGATAACTATTTTATGAAAGCGTATTTTCAAATCTTGGGTAAATCAACATTATCGTTTGCCGCTTTTTTTTGGCAACTGTTTTTTGGTCTATTACCTTTTACATTAATTGCATCGGTAATGGGTTATACCGGACAAAAGGTAGCACAATTAAATGGAGAATATTTTCAGGGTATATACGGAGCTATTATTCCCATAGTCACACATTTCTTTATTGCTATTGTTGGAGGAATGATCCTATGGACTGTTTTGTATATAGGGCGAAAGTTGCTTGAGTTTTTCTTTTAACAATACAAGATTAGCGCGTTTTATGACTTATTACTTTCGTTTGTTTGAATTAATAAATGATAGGCCGCGCTCTGAGAGTCTCTAATTTAAGCACAATGAGGGTTAAATTGGTAACTACTTTATGAAATCTAATGTTTTACCCAATGGTAATTATGAAAGTAAAATAATGATGTTTAATAATGATTTAATTACAGCCATGTTGTTCTTTGTTGTTGGAGGCCTTCTCTATTTGATTTTTTTGAAAGATGAAAAAAATCCTTTTTCTCATGATAGTGGTCACCAAGTTTCAAATCCTTCTAACTATATCGGAATGTGGGGAGTTGTAATTATGTGTATGATTATGTTTATAGGCTATCTTGGTAAGTGGTTGTCTTAAGAGAGACTGTATGCGGAGAAGGACAAGGAGACCGGTTGGAATAATTTTGAACTTAGGAACTACGATCCGGCAGTTGGAAGATGGTTAACAGTGGATCCGATGGGTCAATATGTATCGCCGTACATAGGAGTGGGAAATAATCCTGTGAATGGGATAGATCCTGATGGTGGTTTCTGGCAGGAACTTAAGAATTTCGTCATGGGGAAAGGATGGAATACGAATAAGGCTCTTGAGTTTATGAAAAATAATCCAGGTTATAATGACTTAGGTTGGAAAGGAGATAGGTTGACTGGAAGTCAGTCATTTGGTACTATTACCAAAGATGAAAATGGACGGGAGATGGCAACTATAACAGCATTTAAGGCAGTTCAGGATTATAAATTTGGAGGAATAGCAGTTTATCTCGATTTTGAAACAAAGGTGACAATAGGAGCAAGAATGTCATATTTTGCTGAAGGGATAGCAGGATTTGATGCTAATCTAGGAAATATTACTCTTACAAAATATAGTTTTGTGGATAATGCATTCTCCGGCATTCTCCAAGGAGATCTCGAATATTCTTTTGGTATGAGCGGTGGGGTTGGATATGGAACTTTGGAAGTTGGATTTGGAAATTTACGGAAAAATGGAGTTGAAACAGAAAGAAAAATGTCTCTCTCTGGTGGAGTATTTGGGATAGTAAATGAATATAGTTATGATGCACTCAATAAAAAATTCGCAAGTGAAATAAAAGCCGGCGGTTCATTAGGAACCGGCCTTGTCGGGGAAGGAAATCTTATTTTAAAAATAATACCATTAAAAAAATAAAGTATGAAATTAACTCATTCAAATACCCAGTTATATAGATTATATCCAGTCGCTTTAGTATTTTTTATTATTCCACTTCTGTTTTTTCTTTTTTTATCTCCTTATCCGTTAAATTTAATATCTTTTATCTTTTATTTTTTCTTTTATTTTTATTCCCTGGTTATAAAAAAGGTCTGGTTATACTATAAATTGGAGGACTTGTTTTATAAAAAACCTTTATTTTTTACATCTAAAATATCAGAACCTTTCGCAGTGCAAGACATTGAAACAATTAAAGATTTTAAAAAAGGTAAGATTACTAAAATTAGCTTAAAAGATAGAAGAATTATATATGTATCATTCAGTTCAGACGAATTTAGGCAATTGTTAATACAGCAATAATCTTTAATATTGTCAAGTGGAATATAAAGCTTTTGGTAGTTGAGCTTTATTACTGTGGACAGGATTTGATGGAATTAATAAGTTCCTTCGTTTCTTTCGAATCCGAGGAATTATGTGGCGTTGATCTAAATAGTCGCTTACATCGATATAAAAAGAGAGTCCATTGGTACTAAGCGATGGACTCTCTTTTTATGTTATTTTTGTTCATTTTAAGGATAAAAATCAAGAAGATTACTTTTATATATTAATCGTAATTTCTAAATTTTTAGCGCCAGAAGGAAGTTCTTTTATTAACCATTTTTCGTTTAAGAGTTTGCTGTTTATTATTCTACTATATTATATTACGTTCCAAGTTATTTTACAATCTATTTCTGTCACCTTACGTAGATTTCGGATAAACTGACCATGAGATTCCGTCAAATTTGCAAGTGTCCCAAAAATCAAACAGCTTAAAACTGGACATAAAATGATGAAGAGGCAAGAAGACAGGACTTCGAATGGAACGATTAATATTATGTTATTAGCTAAAACTTCTGGAATGATAACGAACGGTGCGACATTAGCGATTGTGGATTTTTTGATTATGCCTGCATCAGAAGGTATGAGTTCTGGAGCGATTGACGACGTATACTATAAGTTTAAATTGCGTAGTGTACTTAATATAGATGCCGGGAAGCAGATAAATTCAAATTTTATTGGTGCACAACAACTAAGGCTCATTTCAATGAGGATACGGCGGTTCTTATAGCTGTGCCGGACGGCGATTTTGTAAAGCTAATACTATCTACATTTGTAGCACCATCAATCGACAACTTTGGCAAGGCTGATCGACTGCTGTCATTTCAGACCATTCAGATCAATGCCAGCAATAATTCTTATAATGTAGGTTATACAGTACTTTAATAAAAAAATAGGGGCTGGCAGGTCTACCGGCCCCTATTTTTTTACTTTATTTTAAGATCATTCCCATATTATCCTTCGCCCCTTTATTTCTGCCATTCACCGAATTTTCCTGATCGTTGGTCTAAAGCCCATAGGTCAGGGGCATATTGTGTCGTAGTTTTGAGTCAACAAATAAGAACAATATAACTAACACAATAAAATAAAGACATTATGAACCATCATGAGTGTATTCGAAAGGCACTCATGATAGCTTTATCATCAAATAAAAAACAAATCATTTCGATAAAAATCATTAGTAAAAACATTCGCAGTAGCAGCTTTAATCGCAGTATCCACTTTCGCTATGGCAGCTGAAGGACCGGGTTCAAAATCAGCAAAAGCAACTATTAACCTTTCCACAGCAGACTTTGCTCTTGAGCATTATGTTTCGGTAACAACCGAGGGAGAGTCGACAGGAGTAGAGCAATTATTTGCCGAAGATTTCAGCCAAAAGATCCAATCTTCCAATGCACAGTCTCATAGCCGTGAAGCAGTAGTTAAATCCTTAAAAAACAAAAAGGCGAGAAGCTAAACTGTACAGTAACTACAGACATCATCGAAGAGTCAGTAGATTATATGATTGCCAAAGTAACCCTAGAATTTGAGAGCTTTACCAAGACTGATCTGGTGACTTTGGTTCGTGAAGGTAATGATTGGAAAGTGTCCAAATCAATCAACTCATATAAATAATCTCCAATAACTAGTGGTGAGTCCAGTCAGCTCAGGGCTGACCACTAGTGAATCATATGTTAATTAAAGGCCACCTCGTGAGATGTGGCTTTTATTTTTTCGTATTATTGTGAGTTGATAGCTATGCCTATGGAAAAGAGAGTAAATAAATAATTAAATAAAAAAAACAACAGCACTCGGGATTCTTATATAATATTGTTTGATCTTAGTTTCTATTTATACTATTGTAGATTTTATTAGCGGGTATATTAAGTGGTCTGAAATTCCTTCACATGTATTAAATCTTTTAATACGATTTTTTGGTTGTATTTTTATTGTTTTAATTTTTTATCTAATATTCGTTAAACTGTTTCGAGTTAAATAGATTTTTAGTTGAGTAATATGGCACAATACGATATCAAATGGCTAACAGATAGATTTGAAAATGGAGATACGTTCAAATTTATTTTCTTTTGGGGGCATACAAATAAACAAAATCAGGAGGTCGGAAAATTTATATTCAGCCAATGGTATGAAAGTCCGTTTACGGTTAATAATATAACCTACAAGACTGCAGAACATTGGATGATGGCCCAAAAGGCATTACTTTTCGACGATAAAAAGAACTTTGAGAAAATCATAAACTGCAATAAACCGGGAGAAGCCAAAGAGTTGGGGAGACAGGTTATTGGTTATGATGATCGGATTTGGAATGAGAGAAAGTTTGAGATCGTCAAGCTCGGAAATATACATAAGTTTAACCAGCATCCTGAGTTAGCCATATATCTGTTGAATACTGAAAGTAGAATACTAGTTGAGGCAAGTCCTGTCGATACCATTTGGGGTATTGGAATGTCACAAGATGATAGTGATATTGAAAATATCTATTGTTGGCCGGGGCAAAATCTGTTGGGTTTTGCATTGATGGAAGTACGGGATTTTCTGAATCAAATCGGACATTTTGAACCGCTTAAAAATGCTCTGCTGCCACCTTGGTCTAAGTTTCCAGATAAAGACGCTATGGATATGTTTTGGAGAATGGGGGCAGGAGAGGAATATATCACCGAATTCTCCAATTATTACGATAATTTGAATGAGCGTGAAAAGACAATTTATCAATTAACTAACCCACAACCCTATCAATGGGAAAGTTTTTATTCCTGAGGATGTTAAGTACATTCCGAAAGATTTTTCATTAAAATCCAATAAAAGATGCCCCAATATTTAGATCTATACTTTTTAGTTGATAATCGAAAAACAAGCACTATTCGTGATTTTTTTAACAATTATGCCTTTATAAAAAAAGAGCTCGCTGATGAGTATCCAATACCTCAGTTTTCTGATTTTATCTATCAGACCTTTTATTCAGATAATCACCTGCTTAAATATCTGGAGGGGCGTGTTGATTGTGATTATATTATATATTGGCAGAATCTTAATGAAAGATCAGATATTTATCAGTTTATGGTCCAATATACCAATGATGGTAAGATGATTGTAGGTATTACGGTAAAGGGTACAGAACCATCAGACACCAAGGTTACTTCCACCTTTAAAGAAATGAAAGATTATTTTAACGCCTATTTTGGATGTATTACTTCGGAAGAGGCTCCTCCCGAAACAAGCGAAGCGTTTAAGCAATTTTGTAGGATAAGATATTCTCGTTGAGCTCAGTTCAGTTGTATTCAAAGTTTATTACTAGTGAATCATATGTTTATTTTGGATCAGGCTGCGAAATAAGGCTTTAATTTTTTGCGTATCATTGTGAGTGAATAGAGATTTCCAAGAATATATGGGGAGATATCTAAATAATTAAAATGAAAAAAAATACATCGCTATGGATTATTGCAAAGTTTTCTTTGCTTATAGTTGCTTTTTATACACTTATGGATCTTATTAGTGGGAAAATTAAGTGGTCTGAAATTCCATCACATGCGCTAGATCTTATAATACGACTTTTTGTTAGTTTTTTTATAATGTCAATTATATATTTTATAATCGTTAAAGTATTCCGAATAAAATTGTGATAGATATGATTATCCAGATATATTAATTAAATATAACTTAATTGATGCTTTATTTCGAAAATAGCTTTTTTAATCTATGTTCGTAGAATAAGTAAAAAGAAAATAAGATTTACTGTTAAGGATATCGGTTATAACCTTACGTTTTTATTTATTTTTTGTCTTTAGATATATAATATGTCCCTCCATAATAGGTTATATTGAATTTCTAACCTAATTTAGATAACCTTCTAATCGATTGTTTTTTCGGATTTGAACAAGGGTTTTCGTAGGGGGGGACGAGGAATTGATGCAAATTATAGCGTAGGAATTTCAAAACAATTAAAATGAGTTTAAATGATTTATTAATATTCAGTCTGTTGAGTTTTGTGAAGTATAAGACTGTGGATGGTAAATAAGCATGCAGCATAATTGTTAACTTGGAGTGCAACAGTTTTAGCACTAATAAATACACAGTTCACTCCAAAAGTATGCTATAAGAGCTCCTGTTCTAAATTGCGATCCCAATTCACCTAAAGATAATAAATTCACCTGCCCATTCCCGTCAAGCTGAGTTCGGTAACGGGGTATGCGAGCTACACCTATGATGCGGTTGGTCAATTGGCCTTACAGGTAAAGGGGACAGCGGGCATGTACCTGGACTACGATGTTTCGTGCAAGGTAACGGCGATCTACAGCGATGCGGAGAAGTCGGTGATAATGCTTAGCTTCGTCTATGACGATGGTGGCAACCGGATCATGAAAAAGGACCACCGAACTAATTCAGTGACCTGGTATAGCTATGATGTTGCAGGCACTTTGTTGGCCGTGTTTGAGAGCAAGAATGGTGGGGCACTGCAGCTTCTTGAGCAACCAGTATACGGATCAGGCAGGCTGGGGATGCTCAACAGGCTTGGGGGAGTTGGAGGTTTTGATGCGAACCTAGGTAGCATCATTATCTCAAAATATAGCTTTGTAGATAATTCATTTTCTGGAATTGCTCAAGGAGATCTGGAATATTCTTTTAATTTTAGCACTGACTATCAAGGTGTTATATTTCATATTGAATTTGGTAATCTTAAACATAATGGTGTAGAAATGGAAAGAAAACTCTCAGGATCTGTGGGGGCACTTTTACTTACACAAGAATTCAATTATGACGCACTAAATAAAAAATTCGCTTCCGATACTAAGTTGACCGGTTCCTTAGGTACTTTTGTTGTGGGTGAAGCAAATTTAATACTAAAAATAGTTCCTTTAAAGAAATAAAATGAAGTTGACAAATCAAAATACTCAATTTATAAAATTATTACCTGTGGGGATTTCTTTTGCAGGCTTTATTCAAATATGTATTGGCTTTTTGGCTGGATATCCCTTTAATTTGGTTGTAATTGTATTTGTATTATTATTTTTTTTATATGTATTCGTTGTCAAAAAAATAGGATTATATTATAAATTGGAAGATTTATCTTATGAAAATCCTTTGTTTTTTACGTCGAAATTATCAAAGCCATTTACGATAAATGATATTGACACCATTAAAAGTTTGAAAGGGGGGGAAATTACTAAAGTAAGTTTAAAAGATGGAAGAGTTTATTATTTTATTTTGGACTCCGAGGAAAGCAGGGAACTTCTGTACAAGGGCGAGGAGTGAAAAAATAGCTTTTTAAAGGCCGCTTATAATAACTATGAATAGTTGGAAATCCAGTACTCTGATAAAAGGAGTTTGATTTTTGAACTGCTGATCATCTATTTGCTTTTCTACCGATGATGTATATATTTTTTTAATATGAATATAATTATCAACAATCAGTAATTAGCAATCCATCAGCGTCCCATCCAGCCGTTTACGGGGTTTTCCTAATTGTTGATCTAAAGCCCATAGGGTGCGGCATTCGTGAAAACATTCGCGGCAGCAGCTAAAATCAGTAAGAATTGGTATTTTTGATAAATTAGGGTTATGTTCCTAAAAACTTATAGCAGAGCTATTCCGACCGAGGTAATATTCTTTTACTGGAGTAACGATGTAATCCAGTAAAGCCTGCATAGGAGTAGGAAGATGATTTGGCCTACAAAGGCTCTGAAGAATAGATTTTACTTACAGATTTATCTCATGACATGATTACAGAATTAGAAAAGAGATGGGCAGAGTTGTTAAAAGGTCCTAAAAAATCAAATCAGACCGAAATTGGAAAAACAAAAATTACTGCCGCTGAATTGCAGCATCAATTGCTTCAAGATGAAGAATATCAGAAATGGCTTAAGGAAAAAGAAGGGGTAAGAATAGCTCTTGAAGATGCTTATGCTGAAGATGAGAAGCCATTAATTGACGATTTGAGGCAAGTCGGGGTCAATGTGAAATCTGTGTGGAATTTAGTAAACACTAAATCAAGTTATAAATCAGCTGTCCCGATTTTGTTGGCGCATCTTCGGAAGCAATATCATTTAAAAAATAAAGAAGGAATAATAAGAGCATTAGCTGTGAAAGAAGCGAGGGGGATAGCTTGTGGTGCCATTCTTGAAGAATATCACAAAACGCCAAAACATGCCTTTAATTACCGTTGGATTTTGGGTAACACCATGGCTGTCATTATTACTGCGGATTATATTGATGATGTGATAGCTGTTGTTCGGGAAAGAGATAATGGCGAGTCAAGGCAGATGTTTGTTAAAGCCTTGGCGAATATGAAGTCTCCAAAGATTAAAGATGTCTTTGAACAGTTATTGATAGATCAGTGTGAAGTAGTAAACAAGGAAGTTCAGAAAGCTCTAAAGAAAATAAACAAAATAACTGATGATTAAGCTGATTTGAAGCAGTAGTTCTCAGGACGAATGATTGAGAATAGAAAACGATTTTTTGTGTTTAGTCTATGTTAGTAAAAAAGTGTTTTAATT
>Ga0065704_10000839_pt1 | contig 19875 bp, 22 predicted proteins | sample SwiRhicommuniRL2_FD_59091 | JGI IMG/M metagenome (GOLD analysis project Ga0065704, IMG submission 59091) | Switchgrass rhizosphere bacterial communities from Rose Lake, Michigan, USA - RL2 v2 (version 2) | ecosystem: Host-associated > Plants > Roots > Rhizosphere > Soil | place: East Lansing, MI
AACTCAAAGCTCCGGAAACTCAGACAAATAACAAACCGGCGAACTCCCCTCCGCCCGTTTCTCCACCTCATCCTCCAACCACTGCGCCAACACCACCGCATTGTTCTCAACCGTCGACTTGGCCGCATACACCAACGTCAGCGTCCCATCCCGCGCAATATCCACCAGCTTCCACCAATGCTCTGGCCGCGCCGCCAGCTCACGCCGATACGCCACGCTGAACTCGGCAAACGAAACCGCCCCCGCCTTGAACGCCTTGCGCAACTCATGGGAAGGCCCGACCTCCGGCAGCCACTGCGCAATCGCCAACGCATCCTTGCGGCAATTGCGCGGCCACAAGCGGTCCACCAGAACCCGTACGCCATCCTCGGCGCTGGCTGTTTCATAGGCGCGTTTGCACTGGATCATCAAAGCCTGCCTGTCGAAGTAGGATCGCCTCAGCATAGCGGCCATGGACATATCGGCGCCTTCAAGTCTTCGCCGCACCTGCCGCTATTGGTGTAACGATTTTTACCGATCCATCGATTTTGCGTTGCGATACCGTTGCTTTCCGGCAATTAATTGGCAAACGCACGATAAGAGAACGTAGCGAATGGACGACGGACGATACGAAAGGCGGGCGGCTCTGGAGGCAAGCGCGGCGGTGTCGTCCGAGCCGCCGCATATTCTGCTGATCGACGACGTCCCGGAGGATATCCGTGCGACGCTCATCTTGCTCAAGGCCCAACCCTGGCGCATTTCCCTGGCCAGCGATGCTCACCAGGGTTATCAGCGGGCACTGGCCTTGCGTCCGGATTTGATCGTGCTGGACGTGCACATGCCGCACATGAACGGTTTCAGCCTGTGCCGGCTGTTGCGCGAGGCGCCGGCGACACGGCACACGCCCATCCTGTTCCTGTCATCGGCCAACAGCTCCATCGAACGCCTGGAAGGGCTCACCGTGGGCGGGGTGGATTACATCCCCAAGTCCTGCGCGCCCGAGGAAGTGCTGGCGCGTATCAAGATCCACCTGCAATTGACCTGGCGCGCGCCGCCCACCCACCAACAGAACCCGGCGGATCCGGAGCCGGAAGGCGATGAGATCGTCCTGCGCGCCGCGATGCGGTTGATCGAAGACCACCTCGATGACATGCCGTCCCTGGTCCAACTGGCGCAAAAAGTCGGCACTCACGAGAAACGTCTCTCGCGAATCTTTCGCGAGCACCTGGGGCTGACCGTGTTCGCCTACATTCGCGACGCACGACTGCGGCGCGGCCAGGATCTGCTTTCCGAAAGCGCCATGAGCGTGCAAGACGTTGCCGAACTGGTGGGCTTTCGCAACGCCTGCAACTTCACCACGGCCTTCCGCCAGCGAATCGGCATGACGCCCAGCCAGTTTCGCCAGCAAGCCCTGGGCATCACCGAAACCGAGTTGGCCGGGCGCGCCTGATGCGGCTCCTACAGGTTTTATTGCTGACGATAGCGTTGTTATCCACAGGCTTGCTGCGCGCCGCGCCTGTGGATATCTGCCGGGCTGACCACCTGGACCTGATGCCCGCGATGCAAATTTTCGAGGACACCCAGGCCAGCCTGAGCCAGGAAGAAGTCACTCAACTACCCAACACGTATTTCAAGCACGCGACCCCAGGCTGGCCGACCCAAGGCTACAGCCGCTCCGCCTTCTGGTTGAAAGTGCAGCTCAGCAACTCAAGTACTGCGGCGTGTTCGCGCCTGCTGGTGGTCGGCGCGCCGCGCCTGGAAGACATCCGCGTCTATCAACCGGGTCAGGATGCCCATGCAGGCGGCGCCTATCCCTTGGCCGAATGGCCGCAGCCGGCGACACGTCAGCCGGCGTTCCCGGTCTCGCTGGCGGCAGGGGAGAGCGCCACGCTATTCATCCGCGTGGCGAGCAATTTCCAGATGTTGCTGGAGCCGGAACTGTGGTCCGAACCGGCGCTGCTGCGCAGTCAGCAACAGACCTACCTGAGCGACGGACTCACCCTCGGCATTGTCCTGCTGGTGGTCCCGTTCGGTTTCATCGTCGGCTGGATCCTGCGCTCCCAACTGCTGACCGTGAACGCGGGCGCGATATTTAGCTACATCCTGCTGACCTGCATCCTCAACGGCTACCTGATCTATTGGCCCACCGCACTCGGCTGGACACGCGAGCTGCTGACCTGCGCCAGCGCGTTCTCGTTCGTACTCTTCCTGGCCTACATACGCGTCCTGTTGCAGGTTGCCCGTCTGCCCGGAATCATCGGCTGGAGCTATTGGGTGCCGCTGCTGGGCTGCATCCTCGGCCGACTCTGGTGGCTGAAGATCGATCCAGTCCAAGGCGCGCAGATCGTCCAGATATCCTTGATGAGTTTCTATGGCGTACTGCTTGCCACGCTGTTCATGGCTTGGCGCGCACGACTGAGCTACAACTGGATGGCCTGGCTGGTGCCGGCGCTGTTGCTTGGGCAATTGCTAATGCGGCTGTTCTTCCCCCAGGAGCAATTGCCCTGGCAGTCGCCGCAAAGCAAATACAGCCTATCGTCCACCCTGGCGGGCGTGGCGTTGCAGGTGTGTACGTTGATCATGGAAGTCGCCCGCAGTCGCAACCGTGAAAAAAACGCCCTGTCCACCCTCGACCAACAACGCCAAGCCGAACAGGAACGCCTGGAAAGCACCGTGGCCCTGCGCACGTCGCAGTTGCGCGAATCCCTGGCGGCGCGCAGTGCGTTGATGGCGCGGATCAGCCACGACCTGCGCTCGCCGCTGGTACGCATCATCGACTACGCGCGGCTGCTGCACGCCGGCCCCAACCGCGACTATCAAGCCACCATCGAGCGCAACGCCCGCCAGCAATTGGAGCTGATCGACGAGATGCTCGAGTTCTCCCATGGCGAGCTGGAGCAGATGCAATTGACCCTCGCACCGGGTTATCTGTACGGCTTCCTCAACGAGATCGCAGACGAAGCGGGCTTTCTCGCCGCACGCCAGGGCAACACCTTTGAGGCGGTGCTGGCGGATGACCTGCCGCCACTGGTAGAGGCCGATTTCAAACGCCTCCGGCAGATCCTCATGAACCTCCTGGCGAACGCGGCGAAATTCACTCGCAACGGCCAGATCCGTTTCGAAGTGAGCGCTCCTTCAGGTGCGAGCACCAATACCGTGGAACTGCGCTTCAGCGTGATCGACACCGGCATCGGCATCGATCCGCAGGAATTCGAACAACTCCTGCAACCGTTCCGCCGCGGCCGCAATGCCCAGCGCTACGAAGGCAGCGGGTTGGGCCTGTCCATCGTCACGCAACTGCTGGAACGCATGGACAGCCGCCTCGAGCCGCAAGCTACGGGGCAGGGCAGCCACTTCAGTTTTCGCCTGCAACTGAACTGCGCCCAAGAACACGACCTGGAAAACGGCATCGTCGACAACAACGCCACGCCATTCGACGGCCAGGGCAAACACGTCCTGCTGGTGGACGACATCGAACAGAACAGCGAATGGCTCTACGACCTGCTGGCCGGTTACGGCTTCGACGTGAGCATGGCGGCGAACGGCGAAGACGCCTTGGCCTGCCTGGCTGAACAATCGATTGACCTGCTGATCAGCGACCAGATGATGCCCGGCATGGACGGCTGGGAACTGCTGCGCCAAGTGCGCGACGGTCCGCGCGATCTACCCGTGATGCTTTATTCCGCAGTGCCGCCACGCAGACCGGAGAACTATCCACAGGACCTGGCCTTCGACGCAGTACTGCTCAAGCCCGCCGACAGCCGCGAATTGCTGGCGTGCGTCAAGGCTCTGGCCTGCGCGGACACGGCGGGTCCGGCGATGGCTCGGGAGCAATAGCGTGCAGGGTTGGGGTTACCGACTGCTTTTGCTCGGCAGCCTTTCGATGGTGCCCTGGGCGAAGGTCCAGGCCGAACAAACGGCGCCCACCGTCCTCACGCTCGACGAAACCACCGTCACCGCTCGCCGCCGCGAGGAAGACCCGCAAAACGTGCCGATCCCGATCAACGTCCTCTACGGCGATCAATTGGACGAAGCCGGCCTGCACCGGCTGCAAGACATTCAACAACGCGTGCCGGGCTTGATAGTGTCCGGCCACGATGCCCGCTACGCCGGCTTCGGCCTGCGCGGCTTCGGCGCCACCGCCTACAACGAAGGCCTGGAAGGCAGCGTCGGCACCTACGTCGATGGCGTTTACCAGGCGCGCCAGGGCATGGCCTTCACCGAGTTGATGGACATCGAGCGCATCGAAGTTTTACGCGGGCCCCAAGGCACCTTGTTCGGCAAAAACACCACCGCCGGCGCGCTGAACATCATCACCAAACAACCGACGTTCCAGCCCGAAGCCAACCTCGAAGCCCGCTACGGCGAGCGCGGTTTGCGTGAGTATCGCGGGACGATTTCCGGGCCGCTGCAAGACGACGTGCTGGCCGGCCGCCTCAACGTTTTCGACAGCGCCTCCGATGGCGCCGTGGAAAACCTGCAAGACGGCAGCCGCCTCGGCGACGCCGACAGCCAAGGCCTGCGCGGCCAATTGCTGTGGACGCCGAACCCGGACTTCAGCGCCCGCCTGATCGCCGACTACGCCGAGCAAAACGAAGCTGGCAACGTCCTGCTGGTCAATCATTACGGCGAGCAAACCCGCAAACGCGCCAAATTCCTCGGCTATCCACTGACCGAGCCCGACCCCTACAAACGCGAGTCCCGCATCGACGCGCCGGGCCATCCGCAAACCCTGCAGAACGGCGTCTCACTGGAGTTGAACTGGGACCTCGACGAGGCGATGCGCTTCACCAGCATCACCGCCTACCGCGACTGGGACTACCGCGCCACCCGCGATAGCGACAGCACCGCGCTGTCGGTGATCCAATCCGAAACCGAGCTGGGCCACCGGCAGTTCAGCCAGGAATGGCGCCTGTCCGGCACAGCCGGCTCGTCCGTCGACTATGTCGCCGGCCTTTACTACCTGCGCCAGCAGCTCGACCGACAGATCGACGCCGAATTCGGCAAGGACGCCGCGCCCTGGTTCGTCGGTGATCAACTGGAGCAACTGAAGAAACTGGGCATCAACATCACCGATCCGAGCCAGGTGCCGGCCATGCTGCTGGACGGCGCCCGGCAACGTTACGATGGCGAGCAGAAGGGCGACAGCCGAGCGATTTTCGGTCAACTCTCCTGGCGCCCGATTGACCCGCTGGAACTCACCGGCGGCCTGCGCTACAGCCAGGAGCGCAAGGACGGCTGGATCTCCCGCGACGTCAGCAACCTCGCCCCGCTGACTGGCTTGCCCCCGGTGTTCCAGGCCGGTGGGCAATTGCTGCGCGACATTGCCCTCGGTGGTGCTTATTACCGCGAAGATTCGATTGAAGAACACAACGTCTCCAGCCTCCTCAGCGCCAGCTACCGTTTCAGCGAGGCGGTGATGGGCTACGTCAGCTGGTCGCGGGGCTACAAGGCCGGCGGCATCAACTTCGACGTGGTCGGCCCGTTCACCGCGCCGACCTTCGAACCCGAGCGGGCCACATCACTGGAACTGGGCATGAAGACGCGGTTCTGGGATGAACGCGCGCTGCTCGACCTCGCCATTTACCAGACCGACGTCGACAACTACCAAGCGCTCACCTACAGCCCGCCCACCTCGCTGTTCGCGCCACCCCTGCGGGACAATCTGATCAACGTCGGCAAAGTCCGCCTGCGCGGCATCGAACTCGATTCGGCCTGGCAACTTACCCCCAAACTCACCGGCCGCCTGGGCCTGGCCTGGAGCGATGCGCGCTACCGCAGCTTCCCCAACGCCCCGTGCCCACCGGCCTCGGGCCAATGGACCTGCGACCTCAGCGGCGAGCGCCTCTACAACGCGCCGGAATGGACCCTCAGCAGCGGTCTCGACCACACCCACCCGCTGCCCTACGGATTGGAAGCCTTCAGCGGCATCGACTACAGCTTTCGCACCGGCTACTCCGGCACCCTCGAAGGTGGCGAAGGCAGCTATCAACCCAGCTACGGCCTCACCAACCTGCGCCTGGGCCTGCGCAGCCAGGACCGTGCCTGGGAAGTCGAAGGCTGGGTGCGTAACCTCTTCGACCGCAACTACATCACAGCCGTCTATTCACTGCTCGGCACCGGCGACTACGGCGTCATGACCGGCAGCGAACGCACCCTCGGCACCACCGTCAGGCTTCGCTATTGACCGAAATAAACCGCGTCGGACAAAACGCCAAACGATTACCACCGGCCTTCTTCGACAGATACATCGCCTGATCCGCCTTACTGATCAGCCCATCGATCTCATGCCCATGCTCAGGGTAAAACGCCACCCCGATACTCGCCGCGATCTCCACCGTCTGCGCGCCAATCAAAATCGGCGCATTGGCCGCAGCCAGCATCCGCTTGAGCAACGGCTCGCAGTCCTCCACCGCCTGCAACCCCACCAGCCCGGCAACAAACTCATCACCCCCCAGCCGCGCCAACGTATCGCCCTCACGCAACGTCGCATTGATCCGCGCCGCGACAATCTGCAACACCCGGTCCCCCCAGTCATGCCCATAACTGTCGTTCAGCGCCTTGAACCCATCCAGATCAATAAACGCAATCGCCACCTTCTGCTGATAAATACGCGCCTTGCCCAACGCCTGACGCATCCGCTCGGCCAACAACAACCGATTGGGCAACTGCGTGAGCGCGTCATACCGGGCATCGCGCTCCAGCAACTGCAGACGCTGCTTCATCTGGGTCATGTCGCTGAACAGCGCCACATAGTGCTGAACATTGCCGTGACGGTCATGCACCGCACTGATGCTGATCCGCGAGGTCATCTCCCGGCCGTCCTTGTGGTTGCTTTGGATTTCACCGGACCAATGCCCGTGGAAATCCAACGCGTTTTTCATTGGCGCGTAAAAAGCGGTGAGGCGACGGACCATGCGATGGGAGTTCAGCTCGCGACCCTTGATCTCTTCTTGCCCGTAACCGGTGAGGCGGGTGAAGGCCTCGTTCACGGCGATGACCCGGCCGAAGGGGTCGACCAGGATGATGCCTTCGCGGGCGTGGCTGAACACAGTGGCGGCCAGCTCTGGGCACACGGTGTTGAGGCGACGGTCGAGCGTGGCTTCGTCACGGGTGGCCGGCCATATGTTGGAATCGAAGCCTTGCTGGGCCAGGTAGGCGGCCAGGGATGACAGCGCTCGGTGCAGCCGGGTCAGGGCATGCGTGGCGAGCCTGGAGTTGAGGCAATAGCTCCGGATGAAGGTGCGTAGGTTCATGGGGGGTACACGGTGCTCGGTTGCAGCGGTAGGGGGTGAGTGGAGAAGGGATTATCGAGGCGGGGGTGGGCGGGGGCGTTTGCTGGAGCGGATGGGAGCTTTGCGGGAAGGGATGGAGTGGAAAGATTTTCGGGACGTGACTGCGCACCATAGCGACTTACAGTGCGCAGGTTTTATCAAGGCCTTGCGTCAAGCGGGAGTCAGCGAAGTCGTAGGGTTTTCACCACGGCTTCGCCTTGTGAGCCACCAGGCCAACAGAGATCGACAGATGCCGAGGCTCCACCTGCTACGTGGAATATTGCAAAGTTCTTGTCTTCCGAGTGACTGAAAAGGTGCTCGAAATAGATGGAATCATGACCGTTGATCTTTCCAGAATTTGCGATCCCGGTTCCGGCGAACTGCCCGGCGGGCATTCGGGAAATAGCGCTGGAGGCCACCTGATAGATACTGGCTTTACGATATTTATCATGACTCAGTCGAAACGCAGCGGCACAGTGAACGTCGCCACTGATGAACACCAATGTCTTACCGCTTTTGTCCAGCGCTGGAAAGATGGAATCCAGCAGAATGTTTCGCTCTGCATGGTTGCTGCTATGGTCCCACTCATCCATGCAATCATCTTTGGCGGAGTCAAGCCAGGAACCAGCCGTCAAGAGCACCGATTTCCAGTGAACGAATGGCACCGGGCTAACCACAAATAACAAGGGAGAGGATGAGTTCGCGCTACTTTTCAACCATTCTTGGAATCGTTCGATTTGTTTTGTACCGAGAAGAAAGTTCTTCTTTTCCGGGGTTTCGACGTCGTGATGTCCACGCATGTCAAGCATATAAAATGGAATGCCGCCTTTTTCAAAACCGTAATCCCAGATACAGGTCTCTGGTTTTTTCAAGGAGCCTTTGGAAACGCCAGTCTCGGGATTGTGGCTGTGCGCATATTCAAAGTAAGCCGTCCGCGCAGCCGTCCACATTGAATTAACCAATTTTCTATCTATTACCTTGTCATCGCGTTCGAAATACCTGGAAATTATTGCGATTCGCTCTTCGTCGGTACGAGAACCCCAGCCATCCATGATTTCATGATCGTCCCAGATCATGTATTGCGGGTACTTGGAGAACGCTTCCTGGAGGTGTGGAAATTTCCAATACACTCGATAGTACCAGCGATACAGATTGAGCAGGTACGCGTCGAGCTTTTTAAGGTCAAGCTTGCCTTTTGTGGAGCACTCTGCGATCAAGTCGTCCTTGTTGTCTTTCAACCACTCCCAGATGTCAGGAAAGTGCTTGCTCTCCTGGCAATCAACATACACTTGATCGCCACCCCCTATAGCGAATCTGGCGTTTGAAACATCCATTTTTTCCAGAAAGAGAGGCCAGGCGCCATAACTTCCATTTGCGTTGAACGGATCATGGCAACTATAGAATCCAAAGCTGAAATCAAGCATCTCGTCTGCCATGGTCCTGAAGGCGAGTGACTTATGACAACCGATTTCGGTCCTGCGAAAGGTTTCCGTACCGTCCGTCTCGTCGGTCATTAGATAGTAGAAATAAGTCGTGTCTTGATCCAGGCCCTGAAGGTCGAAGGTATGGGTCAGATCATCTTCCCAGCTGAATGCATATGAGTCATGAGCACAGTTATACGGTTTCAAAAACTCGGCCAGCGGTTTGCCATCCAGCTTTACCAAATCGCCTTCGATTGCATTCTTTGACCAAACCAGGCTCCAGTTTCCTGGTGTATAGACGCGAATCCAAATGCGTGCAGACTGGGTGGTGACGTGTCCAATAATACTTGCACTTTGTAGTTTGGAAACGTCGTACTCGTTATTTCTAGGGTCGACCAAAGCCATGGGGAATTCCTTTGTCCGAGCATAGTTATCTCAGAACAGGAGATGAGTCCGGTTCGGATGCTTACGTCCCTCCGGCAGGATCTACAGCGAAGGATTCAAATCCAATCAGGATGGAGGCATTGTGAATATAGCCGTACCGTTTCGCTTGTCGAATCGACTCGCCTGTTTTTGGCGATAATTGAAAGTGTTGACGGCGTGCTGTTAAGTAAATGAAACACTTGGCAGGATAACAATCCGTTGAACCCTGCTTATCGACAGGCCGACAGCAACGAACGGGCCGTGGCCTCTATAAAAACTCAAGTTGCTCGGTCGCTCGCCGATAGGTTGCGCAGCAATCCCATTCGAAGGACCGGAGCATGTTTTACCCACGCGAAGCTGAAAAAGACCACCTGTATAACCGAATCGTCCTGCTTACCGTTGCTTGCTGTGTACTGCTATTTCTAGCCTCTCTGGCAAAACACTCAGGGTCCATTTATGGGGCCATTCGGTGGAGCGCTGTCGAGGTAAACGGCACCGTGACGCAACTGGAAAGCATCCCGATGAATGAAAACGGCATCATCATTCGTTACCAATATGCCGACGGTGATCAGCAAGTCCATGAAGACGAATACGTGGACCAACGCTATAACGAACATGATCAGTACGAGGTAGGGGGGGACGTTCCCCTGCTGTATTCACGTTGGTTTCCCCAAATCAGCAGCATCGCCACCGAGCTACACACTTATCGCGCCAGCTTCTTCGTCATGGCTGGCGGGGTATTGCTGACATTGGTGTTCTTCGGAATTTCCTTCATGACGTTCGGTCGCATTTACCGCATGAAAGAAGAAGACCGCTTCTATTGAGCGGTCTGGCAACAACCGCTCAGGCAAACCGGAGTGCTGCGCGCCTCCTCATGGATAAGGAGTTATGGATGACCGCTGTCTCGACACTCAAGCAGTACTCGCTAAAAAGCTGGGCCGCGATCGTGGCGATTGTTGGCTTGTTGGCCGGGTTCCCCAGCATTTCATCCTGGTTGGCCGAAATGAGGGCCGACTACTACAAAAGCCACTTCATTGGTCGTTGGACCGAAGCGTTCAGCTATCCCAACGGCGACGGCATGAAGTTCGAGTTCAAGGGCACCATCGAATACTTCGCCAACAATCATTACAACGTCAGCGGCGTCGTCGCGCTGGTTGGGACAGAGCCTTCGAAGCCGTTCAGGCTCGAATACAGCGCCAATGGCGCCGGCACCTGGAGCGCAGACAGCGAAAACCTGTCGTTCACGCTGCAGCAGATGAAGACGTTACCCAAGACCTACTCGGTTGACGGCCAAGATATTTCGCCTTTGACAGTGGCGCAATTTATCGGCCCCAGCATGCCCAACCTCAGTGATATCTACCCCGAAGGGGGATCGGGGCAGGCGCGCATCAAGGAGGTGGATAAGAACAGGATGGTCCTGGAGCAAATGGATCTTGAGGGCAGGCCCTTTATCGTGACTGCGGATCGTCAGGTAGCAGGGCAATCCGAGCCGTAGCTTTACCATTTGCGAAAAGCGCACCGGCTAAGACAGAATCCCGCCTTCATAGACTCGATAAGGATGCGAGCATTGAAGTTTGAAACAGGCCAATTTTCTGGCAACCATGGAATTATCTTCAGCGTATCGCGCTTCACCCTGTCAGCCGATGAACGGGGTAGCCTCAGAACACTGCACTTTGGCGAAGCGAAATCCGCCCACTATGAAGTGAGCAACCAGGTGGTGGAGCTCTACGACAAAATGCTCGCCAAGGATTTACCCTGCCAAATGATGATCGGGATTTCAAAACCCCTGACCCGGCAACAAGGTGATTTACTCAACGCCCAACGAATGAGTATCGCCAACCTAACCACTGGCGTTTTCGCCACGGCGGCCGGCAAATTAATGCCCGGCGCAGCCCTTCCTGTGGGATGGGCGGTCCGCGAGTTCACACTGGGCAAGTTGCCGACCTATCACGCCGGTGATGTCATCGTTAGCCTGGATGCACAAGTTAGCGGTGGCATAGGTCCGCAACGCTCCGGATCCTCCATGATCATCAAGGCTCAAGGAGGTTAGGACTATGAGCGAATATGGCCTGTACGCCTTGGCATACGCGGTGTTCCTGCTGCTGTTCTTCTATATGAAATCCTACGACCTCAGGAAATGGCTCGGCATAACCCTGCTTGCGCTGGGATTTGCGAGTATTTTTGCGCTGCCATCCTTCATCTCGGGCTTTGATGTGGGTATCGCTTCAACCAGTGCTATTGCTATCGGTGCGGCACTGTTTTTTAGCCGGGCACGGTATGTGGCGTGAGTCTGTATTTCTCTTTGATTGACCACTCACTCCGTGGCTACCAGCTGTCTCGATAATCGAAGGAGACCTGATAGACGTAGGTGGGCCAATCAATTGAATGCTGAAAATAAGGTTGGAGAATTTTTATCCATTCTTGTGGGACATTAAAGCCTCCGTTATTTATGTTGTTTTCGATTGGAATCCCTAAGGCTTCAATGACAGTGCCGTCCTCGCCCAAGTCTTTTGAATATCCTTCTCCTTCGTAGGATTCGGTTTGCTTGCTAAACCATTCAAGTCTGAGTTTGAGTCCCATTTGGCTCGTTCAGCTTTTTGATCTGGTTTTGGTTGAGGGGGTGTCGGCGCTAGTCCCGATGAAATATTCCAGGCCGGCAGGGAATTTCATGTCGAGTGTTTTCTCTATTTTTTTGAGTTGCTCTTCCGTTATCTCCAGCTCTCCTGGTTCAACAGCGTTGAATGGTTTTGCTTCAGTTATCTGGGCTAGCGCTTCGTTTTGCTCGGCGTTTTTTATGCAAATCTCAAATTGCAGTGAATCGTCTTTCTTGTCGTCTGGATAGAAGCCTGTTATTGAGAAGTAACGCATGGTATCCCTCTTTTTGATGCTTTTTAGTGAATTAGTTGCTGCTGGTTAAAAAAAGCAACAGGTTTCGTGGTAACTCTATTGAGCACGAATCTTCCAGTGCTTCAATTTGAGATGTGTTCAGTGCGTAGTCGTAAAAATAACTTTCTTCTTTGTTCCAATTCATTATCTTTGCTAGAGCCTGAGTGTCAATGCAGAGAGTTTTTTCGTATGAAGCGAAGTCGTCACCGTCTATCGCGCCCATTATTTTATGTTTCATGGGGTTATCCTATAGTGCCGTGTCGTGAGTTCATTCATAAACCTGCCTTTAGGATCCTCCCATTTTCAACGCTTTACGTCGCCGCTACGTACAAACGTTTTGATGGGAGGTGGCTAGTTGTTTTTTACCAATTAGCTCGGTACCGAAATGCAATTTGATAATCGAATTTTTCTGGGGCGATTGAATGCTCAAAGAAGGGCTGAATGATAGGTATCCATTCGGCGCGTACATCAAAGCCCCCGTCATATATTTCGGGTTCGCTTTCCAGATCCAGCGCGGTGATTACTGACAAATCATCCCCCAAGTCGTTCGAATATTCTTTGCCTTCGCCCAATTCGGTTTTTTTGTCGTACCAATCCAATCTTATTTTTAAGCCCATCGAATCCTCACAAATATTTTTTGATGTTGCGGTTTTTTCTAGCTTTACCTACTTGCACTCCCGTCCGATGATCGAACGCGCCTAAATGACTTCCGTCGCTTGCGCGATATACCTCTAGCTCGCCATGTTGGGAGTCCCATTCGTAAATGGTCCTTCCTTTAGGACCAACCCAACGTTCTCTGAGTCCAGCCCCTCCTTGTTTTGGTGTTTTCTTTTTTACCTCTTTGAGATTTGAAAAACCGGTAATTTCTTCGGTTTCTGGTGCTGGATAGTAGTCATGGTCGGCGTTACCGCTTCGCCTGACAGAGACCACAACATAAACCGGCCGAACTCCCGAATCCGCCGGAAACACCAGAATGAAATCCCTGTACTCCGGCGGGTAGATCGGGTCGACGATGATGCTGTCGGCCATCGGCGTCGGCGGGTAGATCCAAATAGGCGGTGCCTGGGGTGCAGCTTCCAGGGCAGGAATGCCGAGGGTGTCAGCCGGATTGGTAGCCGGCGTCCAGATCAGTTCAATGCCATCTCCCAGGTCGGCGATGAACTGATCGGCTCGCGACGTGAACTGAACAACATCAACCATTTCCCAATCGGGATGCTGGCCGGTATAGAAGCCATACCCCTTGAGACTGCCGTCGGCCTGCTGCTCGACGCTCAGGCGCATGCGGCTGCGGGCCTGCTTGAGGTCGCGTAGCTGGTCTTCGCTGTAAAGCGCGCTGTCGCCCAGATTGGACGGCCAGAGCAGGGCGACGATGCCTGTTAGCAGGGCTGCGCCAACGGTGCTGCCAGCAACTGCAGCCGAGGAGGTTGCCGAACCGCCCAGCGCGAGCCGGCCCAAGGTAACGGGAACCGTGCCGGCGCCGATCCGCTTGAGGGGGATCGTGCCGGATGGATCGGCGCCGCGACCGCCGAGCCACATGAGTTCGCCGTACTGCTTGACCAGATCGGCCGGGACGTAGCCGCTGGGGTTGCTGTAATCGATGATGCCGTCGGGGAGCTTGCAGCTCTTGGCAAACACGCTTCCGGTCACGCTGAATACGGGCTTTTTATCCACCGTGGCCCAGCGCTCTCGTTCATAGGCTGCCTGCCGGGCAAGCATGGCTTCGTAAGCCAACTGCCGGGCTTCGCGCTCGGCCAGTTCGCTGGCGGTCATGTCCCGATAGGTGACGTGATGCCCGTCGCCGCCGGGCGGGTTTCGGACCTGGGGGATATCTTTTTTGCGTGTCGCCACGTAGTGAATCTCGTCCGCTAAATGCAGCACAGACGCTAACGCGGGAAGATAGGGGCGCGATGTAGGAGGTTTCTTGAAGTGGTCGTTCCGGTTTCCTCAAAACAGGTAGGGCTGGATATGAGAGGCCGGAACAATTTGAAGTGTCAGATGGGGCTGTCAGTCATTGGGCAACCGCAACTCGCGAGCCGACGTCGCCTTGCGCCTTTGCCTACAACTACGCCAGAATCCGCCGGCTTGTTCGCCTTGGATTGCGTCGGTAGTTTGAGACCTGTCACTGCTCATCAGTGATCGGGTTTAGTCGCCCGTCGTTGCTAAGTCGCTCAAGCGTCCATCAGTCAGGTATCCCCATCCCTGCACTCGATGGTGGCTGTGCGCAGGGCGCCTCCGGGCGCGCCGATTTCTTAGCTCGTCGGTCGACTAACCTGCGTACAGCTGCCTCCCAATCGTTTAGTCGCGAACGGGAAGTAGCCTCAACCAAAGAGAGCTAAGGCCATGGTCAAAATTACACCGAATCCTCCAGTTACAGACGAACCCACATCTCGTGCCCAGTCTGCCCGCAACAAGAAGCTCGACGACGCTGCCACTCGCGCGTTGGATTACTACCTGAAATCCAAGCCTATGGGCGAGACGTCTGACAAGCCAGACTCCATTTTTCGGATTGATCCGGGGGTTGATTCTGAGTGTTTGCTTGCGAATCTCAGTGAGAACCTGGCTTCGGCGAATGCCATGATCAGTGATTTGGCGTTTGATCTGGATGGTTCGCGACGGCGTGTTGCGATGGGGATTTTGCAGGTGATTGAGGTGAGTGAGCTGTTGGCGAACCGGGCTTTGGATATTGTTGAGGTGAGGTAGGGCAACAGAGCTACGTGCTGCTTGGATTTGAAAAAAGGTCTTGCCCAGCAAGGCCTTTTTTGTACCCGAGGGAGGCCGAGCGCTCCAGCAGGCCCGAGGCCCCAAAGGTTACCATTCTTCATCCGTGCGAGATTTTCTTCTGCTAGCTGAGGTGCGACAAATTTTCGCAGGGCAGCAGTGGCTTTTTGCTGCTATACCTGAGTGAGCATATACGGCGCGGTGCAAACGGGAGTTCAGGATGAAGATTCTTGCAGGGTTGGTCGCGGGATTGATATTAGCCATTCTTGTTTCGACAGTTGTAGCTATCGCCGGGGCGGCATCTCCGAGGGCCGCCGGAGGGACTGGCGCGATTGTTTTTTTCGTAATATGGATTATTGCATTAGCAATAGCTGTCTCCGCTCCCTCTGCTGGCAAGGCATGGCGTCGACTTTTGGTCACCTCAGGCATTGCTGCGTTCATGCTTCCGTTGGCTGGTATTGTTTTTACCGGTAGCCATATCGCAACGAATATTAGCGGTGCTCATTCAGGCGCAGAAACCGCAGGAGCTGCAATTGGCGGCACCTTGGTGAGTGGCTTCTTAGGGTTTGTTGGCTTCTTCTTGGGGGTGATTTTTCTCATCGTCGGTTTGTTGGTTGGTCGAGATAAACAGGTGATTTACATTCAGCCGCCATCAAACTCCTAAGACGAAAAATTGCGTCGGTTTGAAGGTTGTCTACGTCGCAAGTAATAAATTTTTTGGCTGTTAAACCAGGGGGGGCGTGGCGGGACTTTTTAAATAAATCCGTCCCCTTTGTCCTGATTGCTGCATCCTTATCCGTGCAGAACGGTCGAACTATGGTCGTCGCGAAAAGTGGCGGCAAGGGCGGGTGCACACTCGGCCCTGATCGAAACGAAAATAATCCAATCACCGTCGCCCCTGGAGCGACCCAGTGGCTCACCGTTGGTACGAATATAGAATTGCGGGGCGTTTCGTCTTACCTAACGGACGAAAAAATGTCCGACGTATTTGTACACGAAACGGCGGGTGTACCTTTCACTATTGCGCAACTGACATATGTGGATGACCTGAACGCCTATTTTGAAAAATCCTACGGACGACAGGCGAAATTAAAAGTCACTATGCAGTCCATCTCGAATAAAAGACACGTTTTTTACTTCCCAATAGCACGTGGCAAGGATCTTTTTGCGAAGGATGGAAGCTTGCACCATGACTGGTTCATTGCTAATTGGAAAGACTGGAGAAATGTTCGGTCTTTAGGTGGATATAAATGTGAAGTGAAGAGGAATACCTGATAAAGGCTAAACTCCACCTAAGGAGTTTGTATTCAGATCGTTAACTCACAATTTGGCGTTCGACAGGTAGCTATCTACTGCTGGAGGCCAGACTCTAAACTCTTTATGCAATATGAAGCATCTGATTGCAGTAATGCCGGATGGTGTTTAGTTTTTCAATTGAGTTTTCTATAGGGGCAGACCTGCAAGTCTCAATGGCCGCTCTAATTTTCTCACTATTCTCTTCAAATAAAGCTTTGGCAAACGATGGAGTCAAGTTCGATTCCATTGTCTTAGATGTTTCATAAAAATCATATGATGTGCCGAGTAAATAAGCATGTCGCTCTACAGTGGATAGTTGTTGGATCAGTAAGTCAATAAAATCACAGGAAAACTCAAGGCAGAAAGTTCTGACATCTTCAGACGGTACAGGAATACACAGTAAGTGATTATTGCTATCCAGTCTTCTTATATCCAGAGGAACGTAAAATCGCCCATCCACCCAAGAGCTTATGATTGGATTACCATCGTGGGTGGCGGCATTCCGACTGAGGTAAAAGAACTCACCATGCCGCAGAGTTTTAATTGTCCCCCAAGTAACGCTCATGCCCGAGAACGTTGAAATCGAATCTTTCAGCGTTTGGACCAAGTTCGATAGTGCTGAAAAGCCGTAGACTACAATCTTTCCGGTTCCCTCCGGGTGATCCCGGCCAGCAATGAAACATGAAAGCGAATCATCACAAGCTATCACGATTTCATTCAAGCGATACGCGAACTCGCCGACCTTGCCAGTAAAATAATTAGCTACCCAGCGCTTCTGTCGCTCCAGCTCTTCCTCTATTGACTTGCTCACGTGCTATCCCTGCATTGTTAACAGATTGGATTTGTATCGTAACGTGCTTAGCCTCAGATCGGCTACGACTATGAGGATCTACCCGGAACCCTGTGTAAGAGCGGTGTGTTTTTTTCTGACCGATGCTGCATTCCGCGACGGCCATCTAGAGACGTTTGGGAGTATCGTGTATTTTACTGATTGCAGCCACGACTGACCGCTTTTGCTTAAGCTATCTGTCAGTTGCTTCGAATGCTACTTTCTGGTCTCAGTGCTTCTCATCTATAACAGTGAGGCTGTATGAATAACCAACTCGCCATTTTGATCCGCGACTATCAAGCAAGCGTCGGCGCCGCTGTGGATTTGATGCAACGGTCTGGTATCCCTCGGCCCCCGACCAATAGGGATTGGGTGGGAACTGACATTCCTCATCGCGGAGAGCTTGAAGGCGGAGTTCGTTACTTCAAGCACGGCTATGGCTGTGCGGTTAGCCTCCCCACAGGTACAGTAGACTTTGACTTTGGAGCCCATGGCGAGATCGCTGGCTTTGACGTATGGCGACTTGCTAGTTTTGCCGGCGACAAGCTGTCGGAATACGGTTTTGCTGATGAGGATGCAATCAAAGAGTCCTTCGAAGCAGAAGTGGAGGCCGGGTCTCTAATGTATTCCGGGTACATTCTCTACTACTTAGCGGATGCCATCTGACATTTCATGACGACATAGTCCGTTCTACCCATGCATTGAGTTCTCAGTACAGAGCGTCTGCCTGGATCTGCCAATTTTGGTCACCCCAACGGCTACTTTTGGCCGAGAGTTGCCTTCTCGAATCAGTGTTACGGGGGCTGTAGAACGGCTAACCCTGTCGAATTGATATGCTGGCAGATTGCAGCGCGCGAAGCACTGGCCTGTGGATGAAATGGCTTCCGTCAGAGTAGGCGCGCAAACAGACGACGGGTTCGTCTTCGCCACGGAAGATGTCGTTACATATCCTTGTTGCTTTGCGGAGTGCGGTTAGGAACTGATCGATCACTCCGCTGACTCGGAGAGTTCAAAGCGCAAGCCGCCGGGATAGGAATAGAACAGTGGTCTGGCGAACGTGTTGCAGCCAAAAATTCGCTCGATTTCGATTTGTAGATTCACGTGTGTCCTTGGCAGCTCTTCAACCGTTTTCATGGTTTGGGTGGTGCGACGGGATGTTACGAGGCCTCGGATAGTGGGTCGATGACCTTGAGTGTCGCACCGCTAGCCGTCGCCGCGTTCTCGCGTTCAGTCGAACTCCACATTTGGCGCGAGCGATGGATACTCAAGGCTCAGGTCATCAAGGCACTTTTGCATGAGCTCAGCATCTTTAGGCAAGCGTTTGCACAAAGCATCCCACCCGGAAATTTTCAGTTGCACGGGCATTTCCACCAATCCTGTAATTGCGTCCCAGAAGGCATCCCAGTTACGGCCGTACCAGCCGGGGAATCTGAGCGCATCGCTCAGGGTGGAATGGAATTCGTCGGTACTCATCACTCCGCTTAGGTCAATCTGCACAAGCTGTGGGCGGGTCATCGTCCAAACCTCAATAGCGTTTAACGGTTAGCGATCAGAACTGAATTGGGGCGGATTGTTTTCATTGGTCGAGCTGTTCTGTCCACTTCTTTTAGGCGTCTGTTTCTGTGCGAGCGGGCCCGTCATGGCTGACGTTAACAGCCACTTCAGCTTTTGAAATCCGACAAAACAAACGAAGTACAACTTGTAAGATAAACCTCAACCTTCTCCAACGACGGCATCACCTCGCTACACGACTCGGTGCGTTCCCCGTCAGCCTCTCGAATCAGGCTAACGGTATATCCGCCCTCAACCCGCCGCAGGGTGCCAACATATTTAACCGCACGACCCTCTTCGTCACTAAACGATGTAGCGACGAGATCCTTCTCCGGCAAGGCTTGCTCCGTTCGCACCATCAGCGCCTTACGCTTCGTGGCGTAATCCTTCGCGGCGAGCGCGCCGACAATCGCGACGGCGATCCAGAAGAGCATTTCCAGATTGCTCACCATCCGCCGTTTCGCTTCATGGGTTTCGGTTAGCCAACTGCCCATCGCTGCGATGATGTCGTCCATGGATTGCCTGCGTAGGCGTGTGTTTTGCCTGTTAAGTCTGCAACGCGGAGCGTCGCGGGATGCGTTACCACGCGGAGCGTGGGAACGAGCGCTGCTGTTTATAGAATATCTTTCACATAACCGTTAAGCGCGATGAGCGGAGCGTGAAGGTCGTCCATCTTCTGCACAGCGCTGAAATCCGCAGCTAAACGATGCAGCTCTCGGCCCAGCACCGTATCCATCCCGCCAATCGCTCCCAACGCTAAATCCAGGCATCGACTGATTTCGCCCTGAATCCCAGCCACATCGCCCCGCCGTATCAGCAACTCAAAAACCTCACGGTCGCAACTGCCCATCAACGGATCATCCCGCAGAATTGGGCTGTGGCCTTCTGTCTCATAAGCCAGCTTGAGGGAGTAAAGAGCGACCGTTTCCAGCAGCAATTCCATGGGGTGAAGTCCTTTGTGACTGGGTGAGGAGGGTGGGGTGATGGTTAATGTCTTGGATTTGGCTGCTCGGGGTATTGGTGAGGGTGGAGACTTTTTTGTGAGCGCTTCGCGCTCAAGCGGGAGCAAGCTCCCTCGCCACAGGTTTTTCCTCTATAACAGGTCTTCCCCTACCACAGGGTTTTCCCTGCTACAGGTTCTTCTCTACCACCGGGGTTCTTCCTTGTTCCCAGGTTCTTCCTTTCCATGGGGTTGGCTATGGGGGACCGCTTCGCGGCCCAGCGGGGATAAATCCCCTCGCCACAAAGGGGGAATAGATTCCTTCACCACAAAGGGGAGTGGGGATATATCTCCTCACCACAAAAGCGCGTGGGGAATTGGCTGAGCTCTGCATTAGCCGCGAAAAACCACTTTCCTGCAGACGAAAAAAAAGACCTTGAATTTCAAGGTCTTTCTTTAAGATGGTGCCCCGAGGGAGACTCGAACTCCCACTCCTTTCGAAAACGGATTTTGAATCCGCCGCGTCTACCAATTCCGCCATCAGGGCTCAATGGCGGC
>Ga0065704_10000758_pt1 | contig 19872 bp, 21 predicted proteins | sample SwiRhicommuniRL2_FD_59091 | JGI IMG/M metagenome (GOLD analysis project Ga0065704, IMG submission 59091) | Switchgrass rhizosphere bacterial communities from Rose Lake, Michigan, USA - RL2 v2 (version 2) | ecosystem: Host-associated > Plants > Roots > Rhizosphere > Soil | place: East Lansing, MI
TTTCCGATAAAGATTCGGAATCAACTCTGCATGATTCTCTGACCAGTGTAACGCGGCATTGCTGAAGATCAGATCCCATTCACCGGTCAGTTGGGATTGATCTCCCTGTTCAAAATGCAGGCTTCGGCTCGAAAAAGAAGCGGCCTTTTCCAACATTGATGAGGAAGAGTCGATGCCTGTTACTTCGCTGTTTGGCAAAGCATCTGCAAGCTGACTCGTCAGTTCACCTGTGCCACATCCCAAATCCACAACCTTTAGATTGGGACGGATTTCAACCAGCGCCAATAAATCAAAAAACGGCGCGGCCCGTTCGGCTTGAAATTTATGATATTGTTTTGGATCCCAGGGCATAATGTTTATTCATAAAGAGCCCTTCCCCGTTGAGGGGAAGGGCTTAAAATCTTATTTGCGTTTTGTGGCAGTTTTTTTCTTCGCAGTGACTTTCTTCTTCGCCGTCGCCTTACCATTTGCTTTTGCCGGTTTGACAAGTGTGCGGATCTGTTCATGCATGTAAAGCTGCACGTAGTAATAACCGCCACCGTTCTTGCCGCTGGCCCCGGAACCTTTCCAGCCACCGAAGGGTTGGAAGCCCGGCCATGCGCCGGTTGTCGCGCCCTGGGGTCGGTTGGCATAAGTCACGCCGGCTTCGATCTTATCGAAGAACCAGTCTGTCTCTTTGGGTGAGCCATAGAAACCAGCCGTGAGACCGTAGTTCACATTGTTCGCGATCTTCATGGCTTCGTCGAGGTTCCCAACTTTACCAATTGTGGTGATCGGCAGGAACATTTCATATTGCCACAGGCGGTGTTCAAACGGCAGGTCAGTGACAAAGGTGGGTTCGCAGTAATAACCCTTGTCAAAGATGCCACCGGTCTTCACATGACCGCCGGTCAGGAACCTGCCGCCGGCGCCGTTGATCTCTTCCGTGAAATTCTTGAAATCGTTGTAGGAGCTTTGATTGATGACCGGGCCCCAATAAGTGGCGCGTTCGGTTGGGTCACCAATAATCAGACTCTCCGTTTTCGCTTTGAGCTTGCCCAGCAATGCCTCGTAAACCGGTTCTTCAACGATCACACGTGATGCTGCAGAACACTTCTGACCCTGTAGGCCAAACGCCGAGCGTACGATGCCGGTCGCTGCGTCTTCAATGTTCGCATGGCGAGAGACAATTGCAGGATTCTTTCCGCCAAGTTCAAGAATGACCGGGCGGATGTAGTTGCGTTTTGCAAAGTCGCGATACAGTCTCATGCCGACATCGAAGGAACCGGTGAAAGTCACGCCATCCACTTCAGGGTTTTCCACAAGTGCCTGGCCCAGCGTGGAGCCGGGCCCGGTAACAAAATTAACCACACCCTCCGGGAAGCCTGCGTCGCGCAGACATTCAGCATAGAGTCGGACGATCCAGGCGGTATCCGTGGCCGGCTTGATGACGACCGTATTCCCCGCCACGAGGGCCGCACCGGTTGGACCGCCAGTCAAGGCGAAGGGAAAGTTGAATGGGCTGACGATCAGCCAAACGCCATACGGACGCAGGACAGACATGTTTGTTGAATCAAATCCGACCAGTGGATCTCTTCCCATCGGTTTAATAAACCCGTCGTTCTCCTCCATCATCTGAGCGGAGAAATACATCAGGTCGGCTGTCTCCTGCACGTCGCCCAGGGATTCCATGCGGTTCTTGCCAACTTCCAGCGCCATGGCAGCACCAAGCTCGAAAATGCGTTTTTCGAGGATCGAAGCTGCCTTGCGCACCAACTGGACCCGTTTCTGCCAGGGTGTGCGACTCCAGGCAGGGAATGCCTTGCGAGCGGCCTCGATTGCCATATTCGCCTGGGTGGCATTGCCTTTTTGCATGACCGCCAGCACCCAATCCGTATTGACGGGAGAATGATCTTCATATTTATCGTCGGCAAAGACATCTTTGCCATTAATGATCATCCCGTATTCCTTGCCAAGATTCGCTTTCAGCTTTGTAACAGCCTTGTCAAAGCCCTTATGAAGTTCCTCGGGGGGATTGAACATCGTGGCATACGTAAGTTTAAAATCAGCCATACAACCTCCTGGTCTCGTGAATAGTTTGGTAGTTTTGTGGTTTTCGCATTTGGTGGTTGGCTAGTCACAACGAGCGGACGATGTAACTATCCAACTTATGAACGAAACACAGTATAGCGTAGGATTTCATCAACGTCAAAGACAAGCAAACAAGTCCTTCCAGTCTCCCCAAAAAAACTCCACAAAATGCGGGGAGGCAGTCTTTGTAATATTTGCGTAAGGATTTCGTGTTATAACTTTTCAAAGCAATATGAGAAAAAGACGTCTCTTGACACGCCTGGGCCTGCTTGCGGTTTTCTTGGCGGCCTGTGCTCCTGCGACCTCTACTGCCATCCCTGCACAGCCAACCATTGTTATACCCAGCGAGACCCTGCCTGCTGCGGCATCAACATCGGATACTTCTATCCAAGCGACAGCCGCGCCGACCGAAGCCCTCGCTGCAACACAGCTTCCAATCGCTACTTCGCGCGGGCCCAACCTCGAAGCGACTGACCCCAAAACTGTCAGCATGGCATCGGGCGGCCTGCAATTTGTTGAATTCTTTGAATTTTGGTGAACTACCTGCCAGGGAATGGCGCCCATGGTACATGGGCTGGAGGCAAAATACTTTGGCCGGATCAAGTTTTCTTATCTGGAGATCAGCAACCCATTGACGGCGGATTTTCGAGATTACCTCAGCTTTCGCATCCGTCCCAGTTTTTATCTGCTGGATGCGGATGGAAATGTCCTGCATCAATGGATTGGCTATCAAACCCAGGATCAATTTGAAGAAGTATTTGCACAATATGTGCAATAATATATTACTTCGTTGAAGAGAGTGGGGCGAAGTTTTATCTAAACGAGCTAGTTCACAGAACGTTGTCCAGGATTACCTACGATGTTTTGTCGTTCAACCAATCAGTACGCGTGCTCACCACGCCATATTCCCAGCTCATGATCCGCCTCACATTGACACGATAAAGATTGTCTGTATCTTCTATGCTTGCTTTTGCACCGCTGTGGGGGTCAACGTACTTCTCCATATATGCAATGTTGACTTGTGCCCATTCACTTGGATCCGTCACAACCTCAACTATCCCTTCCAGGATAATTACATCATCCCCATCTCCTGCATGTACCACGATTTGGGGTTGTCTTGCAAGATTTCTTGCTTTTTGGCTTTTTTTATTGGATGCAAAGTAAATATGCTCTTCATTCCATAAATACCAAACAGGAGTAGCATGCGGACGTCCATCCGGGCGGGTCGTGCTGACCCAGATCGAACGAAAGCCTTTTAGCCATGTATCCACTTTATTCCTTGGAATAAAGCCGCGAGTTCGGGTGAAGCGAGACATAGCGATCCTCCATCATTGATTGGGAGACTTTCTCTAAGGACAAATTCATATAGGAAAATACCTATTACAACTCTTCCAGTGTGAGCGGGTGAGGCTGTTTGCCATCAATGTCGGTAAATCCATACTCTAATGCAAGCGCCGCTGCAACTAATGATTAATGTCTATCTTGGTCGAAGCCATCTTGTCCATAGATACTTCTCTGTAGATTAATTTCTTTCTATTCTAAATATATTTAGGGCATTAAGTATAGCATTCTCGTTAACTACTTTGACCGCACGGTTATAATTCTGGTTATGGAATCCCTATATCAATTACTAGTATTCATTGCAGGTCTCATAATCGTGATCCTCACCCTTTTCTCGGCACTTTCCACATTTGTGCTGCCCCGCGCGGCGCGCAGTCAGCTCAATCGTATCGTGTTTGGCCTATTACGTCGCATTATTGATTTCATCCTGCACTTTGCCAAAACTTATGGTCGCCGGGATGGGATCATGGCGTATTATGCCCCGATCGGAATCATGCTTCTATTGCCTACCTGGTATCTTCTCACACTGTTGGGATATTCAGCAATGTATTGGGCGTTGGGAGTGGGGAATCTCTTCGCTGTGATTCGGCTGAGTGGTTCTTCCCTGTTTACGCTCGGCTTCGATATTTCCAAAACTCCGGTAGTGACGGTCTTTGCTTTTTCTGAGGCTATGATCGGATTGATGCTGGTAGGCTTGTTAATCGCATATCTTCCAACGATGTATTCTGCATTCTCGCGGCGGGAACAAATAGTGAACATGCTCGAGGTGCGGGCGGGGAGTCCACCTTCAGCTCTGGAAATGCTGCTCCGTTTTCATCGCAATCATGGCCTGGAGAAGTTATCTGATTACTGGAAAGTATGGGAAGCCTGGTTTGCGGATATTGAGGAAAGTCACACGACTCTGCCTGCGCTGATTTTCTTCCGTTCCCCACGCTCTGAAAATTCGTGGGTCACTGCGGCAGGCGCCGTCTTAGATGCCGCCTCCATCACCCTATCGGCAATCGAGATTCCCTATGACGTATCTGCCGCGCTTTCCATTCGGGCCGGTTTCCTCTCTTTGCGACGTATTGCAACCTACTTTGATATCCCCAATCCGCAAAGCCCTCATTATCCCGATCACCCCATTTGTGTCGATCGTAAAGAGTTTGATGAGCTTCTCAATCAACTAGCAGCCGCGGGCTTACCTCTCAAAGCAGATCGTGAGCAAGCCTGGCGGGATTTTGCAGGCTGGCGCGTCAATTACGACCGCGCTCTGATCCTTTTATGTGGTCTTGTCATGGCACCCCAGGCACCCTGGTCCAGTGACCGCGCGCCACAGTTTAAATTGCCACCTTTGATGATTTTGAAAAAACACAATCTTGCTTTTCGTGAGGAGCAACCATGACTGTTATCACACTTATGACAGATTTTGGAATCAAAGATGGCAACGTCGGCGTCATGAAGGGAGTGATCTGGGAAATTTGTCCAACGGCGCAGATTTCAGATTTGAGTCACCTAATCCAGGCGCAAAACATTCGTGAGGCCGGCTATATTTTGGCGCGTTCTGTTCCTTACTTTCCAAAAGGATCCATCCATGTTGTGGTCGTTGATCCGGGCGTTGGAACCGAGCGCCGTCCGATGGCTGCCCAAATTGGGGATTGGTTCTATGTTGGCCCTGACAATGGGACCATTACTGGCTGGCTCGAACGCGCGAATCAGAAGGATTGGCGAACTGAATTGGTGGAATTGAACCGCACACAATACTGGTTGCAAGATGTGAGTCATGTTTTTCATGGACGGGATATTTTTTCTCCTGTGGCAGCGCATCTCGCCAATGGCGTGCCTTTGAGTGAACTGGGGTCGCCTTTTCGTGACCCGGTCCGCCTTGAGTTGCCCAAACCGGAAAAGACCAATCAAGGCTGGCGGGGAGAGGTGATCCATATTGATCACTTTGGAAATGTATCCACAAATATTCGCATAGAAAATCTGGGCGATGCACTAAATCAGAAGGAAAATATTAGCGTGCATCTAAATGGAATCGGGATTAAAGGTATGGTCAACACCTTTGGCGAACGATCTGTAGGGGAATTGGTGGCTTTGATCGGCAGCACAGGGAATCTGGGAATTGCCGTAGTCAATGGTAACGCGCAACAGAGATTGGGCACGAAAGTAGGAGATAGAGTGGAAGTGTTTTATGAATGAATTCGCGCTCCCGAAATGCCTCGGGACTATCGTGAGCGGAACGCAATGTAGACGCAGCGTAAGTTAATAGTCAATTTTTATTCCTGCGCTTCAACTTCGCCTGGTCTCGAGTAATGGCGCTCCAGCACCACTACTCGACCGGCGCCACTCAGCGCGATGATATTTGTTATATAATGTGCCCGACTTCATCACACTAGGAAACCATGATGCCCGATTCCCCCTTAGTCATCGAAAATTTATCTTTTCAATATCGTACTCGACCTGAACTAGCAATCCAAAATATTTCGTTTGAACTGAAACCTGGGGAAATGCTCCTGATCGCTGGCTCCAGTGGATGCGGCAAAACGACACTGGCGCGTTGCATCAACGGATTGATCCCGCGCTCGTATCGTGGGAAACGTGAAGGCCGAGTATTGCTTTACGGAAAAGACGTCGCTGAAATGCAAATTGCAGATGTGGCGCAAATTGTGGGGACGTTATTGCAGGATCCTGAGCGTCAGATCGTTGCCAGCAATGTCTATAATGAAATTGCCTTTGGACCTGAAAATTTAGGTTTGCCACGTGCAGAGATCCTTGAACGCGTGGAAAAAGCCATAAAACGCCTAAAGATCGAAGATCTTCGTGACCGTGAAACGTTCAATCTTTCGGGCGGTGAGAAACAGAAAGTCGCGCTCGCAGGTTTACTAGCGCTAAACCCGTCCATTTTGCTGCTGGATGAACCTCTTGCCTCACTTGACCCGGCCTCTGCTTATGAGGCGCTGGATGTATTTCGGAGTTTGGCAGAGGAAGGCAAGACGGTTGTGCTAGTCGAGCATCGTGTGGAGGATGCCATCGCGGCGCGCCCAGACCGTATGCTCTATATGGAAGCTGGACAGGTAAAGTATCTTGGTTCCATAGATGATTTACCGACAGAGATCGATCATCATGCGGTCAAGCTGCCGGCAGAATGGGTGGTAAAAAGAGTCAAACAAATGGACGAGAAGGTTGATAAAGCGGAACCAGTACAAAAGGCTGAGAAGGGCGAGCCGCTGGTCCTCTTTGAGGATGTGGATTTCCGTTATAGTGACGACACTCCGCTCATTCTGCAAAACCTCAACCTGACAATTTATCGCGGCGATTTGATCGGGGTCATAGGGCCGAACGGCTCAGGAAAATCCACTCTGATCAAGCATGCCATTGGTTTGTTAAAGCCAACAAAGGGACGTGTGCTGGTCGAAGGGAAAGACACGCGCACGATGAGTGTGGCGCAAATCGCGCGTGTGCTCGGTTTTGTATTTCAGAGTCCGACACATATGCTTTATGCGCCGACAGTGCGAGAAGAGTTGGAGTTTGGCCCCAGGAATCTTGAATTCAAAAAAGAAGTGATGCAGACTGCGGTCGCTCAAAGCATTGCAACGGTCAATTTAAGCGGCCTCGAAGAATATCCTCCCCTTGGTCTTTCCTTTGGTCAGCAAAAACGGACAACCATTGCCGCCGTGCTTGCCATGCAATCGAAGATCATGATCATGGATGAGCCAACTGCAGGGCAGGACTATGCAAATTACACGCACTTCATGGATGCAATGTGCCGCGCTTCTGTCGATGGTTCGCAATCGCTGGTCGCGGCGAATTTTGCAGCAACGCTATTTATCACGCATGATCTTGATCTGGCTGTCACCTATGCAAACCGTGTTTTGTTGGTTGGCGACAAACATATCGTCGCGGACGGTGCGCCGGAACAAGTGCTCAAGGATTTTGACCTGCTGAGGCGCTATCGCGTTCGACCGACCTCGCTTCTTCGTCTCAACCTGGAACTACTCCCGCGTACAGGACGGTTTCTTACGGCTGAGAGCCTGGCTGCTTATACTTGACGCTTCGATTGCGAAGCACTCAGCGTGGAGGTCACGGCTTTTGCCCTGTAACGGAGTAACCCGCACAGGGTTATCAAGAATGGGTCAGCCGTATTTAAATTTCTGAAAAGGAGAGAAGAAATGAACGACAATAAATCAACTTGGGAATTCGGTACGCGGCAGGTGGTCTATGGAGCCATTGGTGCGGCGCTCTACGGTGTGCTTTCCTGGGCCACCAATTTTTTCCCCCTCCCCGCGGCGGGTAATATCACATTCCGCCCGGCTGTTGCCGTATTGATTTTCTTCGGCGTTGCGTATGGTCCGATCGTCGGTTTGCTTGCAGGTTTCATCGGCAACACTCTCGGAGATCTGATTTCAGGCTTTGGCTTCTACTGGAACTGGAGCCTAGGCAGCGGCTTGATGGGCATGATTCCCGGTCTGATCATGTTAGCCATCACCGATTTCAAAGCCAGATCCCAAATCATCAAGGCAGTGGGTTGGGGTGCGCTCGGGATTGCGGTGGGCATGTTATTTGCTTCGCTCACTGAAATGTTCGTCGGTGGTATTGACTTGAACACTGCACTTGTTGGTTACTTCACGCCTGCCTTCATCGGCAACCTGGTTGTGACTGCCATCCTCTTGCCGATTCTGATGATCGCCTTTGCAGGGGTCGCCGCACGCAGAGGCAGATAGCACCAATGCTTGTCACCTGGAAGTACCGTCCGCGCAAAACCTTCATCCAAAGCCTGGATCCTCGCACCAGATTTATCTTCCTGGCGTGCATTATCTTTGCACTGACCATCCCCGATATCTGGGATTACCGCATTCTCGTTCCACTCTTTCTGCTTTCGCTGACCCAGTTTTTGATGGCGCGGATCGAGTGGAAGGATATACGGCGACCCCTGTTGTTTATTTCCATTCTGGTGTTTTTCATCGTGGGGTTGAATGGTTTACTTTCTGGGCGCGGCGGTCCTTCCTCGGTGAATGACCCGAATTCCCCGATTCTTTTTCAAGCACTGATCCCTGGAACCACCTGGGGGGTGACAGTGACCATTTCGAAGTTATGGTTCGCGATGAACCAGGTCATACGTATTCTTTCCATGGCGCTCCCGGCAATTCTCATCCCATATACCCTAGACCCAAACATCTACGGGACAACCTTCAAGCGCATGGGTGTATCCGATAAGGTTTCGTTCACAATGGATCTGGCGTTTCGCTTCCTGCCGACCTTCGCGCGTGACCTCACCATCACAATGGATGCCCAACGCGCCCGCGGTTACGAAATGGACAAACTCAAAGGCGGTCTGATCGCGAAAATCCGCAGGCTTGCGCCGTTGATCATTCCGGTCACGATGCAGTCGACAGTCACGGGTGAGGAAGTTATCGATGCAATGGATTTGCGCGCCTTTGGCACTGCCCCGCGCACCTGGTTGAAAAACCTGAAGTATGCGCCGCGTGATTACTTTATCATCGGGCTGGGTGTGGCAATTTTCATTACTTGTTGTGTATTGAAATGGGGGGTTGGGATTGGCAGATTTTTCGTGCCTGAATTTTTTACCAGACTTCTCACTTGAGTGATTCTGCTTATTGAAAATAAACCTGACTTGTAAAACAAGTCAGGTCTTTTCTTAATCGTTGTGCTTCGGGTAGATCTCCCCGGCTTCGATCGCAGTCTTCAAATGATTTTCCTGCGGTGGAAAGGTGCAGGTGGCGTAGTCTGTAAATGCGCAGGGTGGACTATAGGCTTTGTTGAAATCAATAAATACTTTCCCGTTTTCGTGCGCATCGGTGTAGTGATAACGGCCGGATGGATAAGTCTGATGGTTATTGGTCAAATCCATGAATTGAACGAAGAGGCGGCGGTCTGGTAATTCCTCAACGATCAATTCATGTTTCTTTCCATTTAATTGGAATGAGACAAAACCCTGCATGGGTTCGTCCAGGATCGCGCCGAGGATATCGGGCATCTTCACGATTTTCGGGGTCTTATAGCGGGTGAAGGTAGCAGGGACCCGAAAACCTTCTTTAACAGGATACCATTGTCGGCTGGGAAAAGAGCGGCGTTCTTCTCTTGAGTTATCCCACAAACGAATCCCAACTCCCTTCGAACGGCGGACGACCACCATCCGTATATCATTGAAGGTGATGAAGCTGGGCACATCTTCCTGATCCGCATCGAGCAGGGCGGATCTTGTGTGCACTCCGTTAACTTCCACGGGCACATCCGCTTCGACTTCCAGCATGACGTTGTTGCCGTCGAACTCAAACGTGCCAAGTCTTTTTGGGGCGCGTTTGGGGAGGAGAATATCACTCTGAGGATCAGAGCCAATGAGATTGATGTCTTTGCGAAGCCAATACAGACCCGCCAGTGCGAGCCAACCATTTTCGCGGCGCAGGTTGGTATCTACTTCCTGGCGCCACTTCATAACGCTGTTTTGATATTCTTCGTTTGCCATGCTGCGATTATACCTAAATGATGAAATTAGAAATTTACAGTTTTGTTACGAACTCATTAGCCACAGAGCGCTCAGAGACTCCAAGAAAGAAATTTGTGTGCTCTGTGGCAGTTTTATGTTCCTTTATAAATTTCTCCCGCTTCTACACGGAAGGGCAAATGATTCTGTGGCGGTGCGAAAATACAGGTAGCGTATTCTGTGAACGCGCACGGGGGGCTGTATGAATAATTGAAATCCAAAATGACTTTGCCATCCTGGACGGGCTCTGTGTAATTATATCGGCTGGGAGGGTAGGTCTCTTTACCGCTGGTCAGATCTTTGAATTTGATAAACAGTTTGTGATCTTTTACTTCGGTCACATCCAGCCTGTACGTTTTGTCTTCAAACTTGAACGTGACATATCCATCCATGCGGTCTTCGACGATATCGCCAAAAGTATCAGGCTGGTCAGATACTTTTGGTTCCGGATAGGTTTTGTAACGCGCATTGAAGCGAAAGTTTTTATTGACAGGGAACCATTTCAAGGGTGGCAGGGAAAAACGCTGCTCTCTTTGATTATCCCAGATGCGGATGGCGTATTTGCCGGCGTGCTCATGCAACACCATGCGGATACTGTTCCATGTAACGAAACTTGGCTTCGCCTCTCGAGTGGATTTGAGGATGGCATCCCGTACCGGTTTGCCGTTGACTTCCACTCGCACCCCTTCGGCTACGTGCAGGCGAACGACCTTTCCCTTTAGTTCGATCAGGCCAAGAAATGTGGGTCCTCTGTCTGGCAAAGTGATCTCGCACATGGGGTTTGAGCCAACCAGATTCCTGCCGCGCTTGAGCCAGAACAAACCAGCCAGAGCCAGCCAGCCATTCTCACCGACGAGGCCGTCATATTTTTTTGCCCGCCATTCGAGGATTTGGTTTTCGTAGGATTTATCGTCCATGGAGAAGAATTATACTTTGGATGACCAGGATTGAACGTTGTAAAGTTATGAGTGGAGATATTATAGCCACATCTCTTTGATTGCAAACGCGACGGCTCTATTTAGGTTCATTCACCTGACAGCTCGCGCGGCGTAAAACATACTGATGCCAAGGGCTCCGATCTCATAGCAGCGACGCGCGTTCCTAACAGTTTAGATCAATGCAGCCTCTTTCCAATCCAGCGTGGGACCTTGTTCTTATATTCGAGATAAGACTCTCCGAAATGCGCCTCCAGGATCCGCTCCTCGAGCGGCACTTGGTAATAATTGAAGAACCAGCCCCAGGCCACAAGGGCGATCAGAAGAGCAATGCTCCCGTAGAAATTTACCCACCCAGCCAGAAGTATCAGTTCAGAAAGATACATTGGGTTGCGCGAAAAGCTGTATATGCCACCCCTCAGCAGGTAACTCCTGTCCAGCCCCCATTCGATCCCTTCGGAGGACTGAGCAGAGTGCACAGCCAGACCCCAGATCAAGCCGGAGGTTCCGACCAGGAGCGGGATCAGCCCAAGCAGATTCCAGAGACCTGGACGGCCTGCCATCCATCCATATCGAGGCGTAAGCAACGAAATAGCCCACGGTACTACACCCCAAACAATGAGAGCCAGAGGATAAGCCTGCCAGAGGGGAAGAAACCTGGCTCTTTTAGGATGTCGACTGCTGGGAAGATTGGATGTACTCATGGTTTTTATCTCACTTTGGCAGGCTCAGCACAAGCCTTCGCAAATAGTGGTTATAACATTGGCAAACGTCTCCCAAATGCCGGGGATCAAGCAATAGCGGGCTCTCGCTGCGTAATCGGCATAGCCAGCCAACCCATCGCTCAACATGCGCTCCTCAAATGCCGTCATCCAGGCAAGAAATGGCATTGCAATTCAAGAATCTCATAATCTAACATTGCGAATATAAATAAAAAACTGAAATCCGCAAATGGCGGTGTCAACTACTAATGATAGGCATCTGTCTGATATATTTGCTGTCCATAAGTATATCCAACAGACAGGCTGCAACATCTGAGCGGCTGGCGACTTTGCCTGTATTGGCATCCAGGTATCCGACTCGATAATTGCCCTTCGAGGGCTGGTCGCTCAGCGTGGGCGCACGCATGATGGTCCAACGCAATGGGCTTTGTTTTATCAAATCAACGTGTGCTGGCCCGGCCTCCAGCAGCTCCCCGAGCAGGATTTTGCCGATGAATATCGTGAATTTGTTTATGAACCATTTGTTCATGAACCTGGGTTGGTCATTTGGGTCGAGAATTCCGGCAACAAGTCCGACTGGAACGCTATCCACAACGATCAGGCGCTCGACATTGTTTTGTTGCATGGCGCTGAGAATGTTTCGGTCCGCTGTTCGCAGCAGGTTGGCTATTCGCCGCAGGTTGGGAGGAGAACCTTTAGAGGGGTCAAAGAGGTTAATCACTGCCTCGGTTCCCCTGATAGTTTCTTCCACTTTAGTGGGGTCAGCAATGTCTCCTTGAATTACTTGTAAATTGGAATGCCGAAGGTCCAATTTGGAAGGGTCGCGTACCAACGCCTTCACTTGATATCCGCTGTTTAACGCCAATTCTGTAAACAACTTTCCAGTTCGTCCTGATGCTCCGAAAACAGCTATCTGATTCATGGTTGACTTCCTGATCTATATCTATGCTTAGTGTACGTCGCGGTTGATCAATAATCTTCACATTACCAAACGGCAGGGATCAGCCGATAACGCACTTTCGCCGCGTAATCTGCATAACCAGCCAGTTCGTCGCGCAGCATCTGATCTTCGAACATCGTTTGACCGACAGTAACTACCAGATAAGTGACGGCTGGAATGATGGACAGTAGCGAATTGAGTGCCATCCCACTCCCGAAGGAGGCTAGTGTGACGCCGATATAACCGGGATGCCGCACGATGGACAGCCCGATAAAGGCACTTTCCGCGGTCAATCTGACCCGCTCGGAAGCGGGCGGCTTCATGCAGTCCTTCAGCAAATCAGCGCTTTTGCGATAGATTATCAGGGTCTGGACGGACGGCGAAACGACGCTAGTCCCAACATACGCCCAGACGTTCCACAAGTCCCAGCGCCCGGCCAGGATGAAGATCAGCACGGCGGGAAGCACTCCCTGGAACATGATAACTACAACCAAATTCAAGAGTAGATTTTTCATACTGGGCCTCCTTTCGAGCCTTATTGATGAAGCGCATAAGAGCGCTTTTTAAGATCAACGGCGAGGTTCAGCGCTTTCCAAACCAGCGTGGGACTCTGTTCTTGTATTCAAGATAGGTCTTGCCGAAACGCGCCTCCAATGCGCTCTCTTCGCGCGGTACAATGACAAAATTGAATATCAACCACTCGACCAGGAATCCAATAAAGACAACAATGCTCCCGTACAAGATTGACCACCCCAGCCAGAGCGCAAGTTCAGCGAGGTACATCGGATGGCGTGTGAACGCGTAAGGGCCACCGAACAACAAATATTTGGGCGTCCGTTCCAATTCGACCCTGTCAGGCAGATCAGAGGTTCGGGCAAGGTGCAGGCACATAAGCCAGGTGAGGCAGGCTGTTGCGAGTGCAACAGGAATCAGGCCTAGCAAATTCAAGTTTGCAGGGCGACCCTCCCTCCATCCATAACGCGGAGCGAGCAAAGATATTGCCCATGGAATCCCTCCGTGTACCAGGGGCAGAAGTATTATCCAGAAGAAAAGCGCTATGATGACAGCCATCCAACGAGGAATACTAACTTTTTGAGGCTGCCCTCTGTTGGGAAAATTGGGTGTACGCATGGTTTTGATTTCCTTCGCAATTCTTCGCACTGAATAAATCTTTGGATACGCCACCAGATCAACTTCACTCATCATCTCATACACCGCATCGAAGATCGATTCCGCATTTGGCTCTGGCGCTAAAGACTTCCCGCTGTCCGATCAGAGAGGCTTGACGGGATTCGTAAACGATAGTCATTTAGAATCTCATCAGCGGGTAGTCGTAATTGATTGGTAGTCGCTCGCTCTTTCAGCATTCAAAGCTCCTTTCAGCAAATACCAGGGAATACAATCCTTTCTTCGGGTGTGCCCCTCATTTTCATGAGGGTCCGACATCCAGATCACAATGAAGTCACCTTATTATTGGTACTGTCGGCGTTGGTATTGGAAATATTTGCAGACAAATCCAGCGCCCATTCCACCAAACAGGATGTGAGCATGTGGGAGGCGGTATCTTTGTTGGACCGGGATGAGGTTTTCCTGTTGCAGGAGGCGGAGGAGGGAGTGGAGTAAAAATTGGTAAGTCGGGGAAATCGCTGGGATCTATTTGCAGGTCACTCTCCCGCACCCAACAGGGAATATGATAGATTGGATTGCTGACAACCCACCAGCTCGGGATACTTCCGTGTCCTAATAATTCTGCAAGTGTCCCGGCCTTGACCGCACTGACCACATCATAAGGCGAGCCTGGACCGGTCCAACAGAGTGTATCTCGTATCACAAGGGGACTCTGTGGGGTAGGTGTTTGGGTTGCAGTGGGAATGTGAGTCGGAATTGCTGTGGAAGACGATGTAGTTGTTGGGTTGACCGTGCGGCTCATCGTCTGGGAAAAGGTAAGACCCACTGCTGTCGTCACCGCAATTGCAGAGGTGAGGACGATGACTTTGCCAGCCGTGACCCCAAGAATGGATGGGAATAAAGACGGTATACTCATCCAAAGTAATTTCAGGAATCCGACCGTGGCGGTGGTGGTTAGAATACCAAGCGAGATGTTGACGTATTTCCTGTCGCCTACCAATCTCAGCGACTTAATACGCAGTTTCCTGAAGTGTTGATCCCGATTTAGTGCCAGTGTCTTCAACTCAAAAGCTACTGGTGCAGGCATCTCAATAAAGACGTGCACACTACCGGCCATCAGCTTCGTGATCTGCAATTGAGATTCGGGAATCTCGGTCAACCCTGCAACAAAGTCGATAAGTTGTTCCTGTTTTTCAGGTCCGAAAGTGCTCGCGTCAACTCCCTGAATGACCAGTTCAGCCTGGCGCACAGATGTTTCCCCAACAGTTGTCAATGTCACCAAATGCTCTTTGATTGTCGAAATTAATTGAATTCCTCCATCATCAACTCCCAACGCTTCAATGTCAATGTATTGCAGACCCACCAGTTGATATCGCATTTCGGCTGGAAGCTTGATTACCGAATCCAGTCGCAAGATGAAAACGGTGCGCCCAGAATCCTGGGCAAGATCTATTTCTTTTCGGACATTATCAGAAACAGCCGAATGGGATGAGAGCATAAGCACAAAGGCATCGCAGGTGTCAATAGCTTGAACGATCTGTGCCCGCCATGTTTTGCCCGCCTTTATATCATCGCGGTCTATCCAAACTTTCATTCCCGCATTTTCGATCTTACCCACCAGACTATCGACAACCTCTAAGTCATGTCTTGAGTAACTTATAAAAATGTGACCCATCAGATACTCCTTCCAGAACCACTCATAAGGAAGGGTAAATCAAACAAGCCAGCCAGTAAGGCAGATCAGAATGGGATGAGATTGATTTTGCTTCGAAGGGGGAATAGATTTGTGATCTGTTACTGCTTGCTGTAGCATCATTATATGACAAAGGGTTTTCATTTTCAACACGTTCAAAGCTCAAATTTCGTTTGTCCATCGAACCGATAGGCTGCTTCAAATCCCACCCGGCGCAGGCCATCCTGTTCGATCACGATTCCGGAACGCTCAGAGAGTGCTATCACTGGCTGCTCGTATTGGCGCACGTATGCATCTATTAATTCATCATCCTGCGGCTGATAATGCACCCAAATCGCATGCCCTTCTGCCAAATCCAAACCCTGCGTTTCCACGAGCCCGACCTTATTACAATCAAGGTAATTCACAGTTCGTATATCGCGACCTACTACTGCTGCTCCTGCACTCCCACCATATACAGCCTTACCCTGGCAGCTGCATTCTCTTAGATAACGCTCAAACCCGCTCTTCCGAAGCTCAGCCAGTAAAGCAAAGGTATTCCCGCCGCCGATATACACGGCATCGAACTGATCGAGTTCAGTGACCTGATGCTCAGATAGATCTGTCCACATAGTAATCTGGTTGACCTTCAGTGGAGCAAAAGTGGCGGTGATCCATTCCAAGCAGGATTGGAAAGGGCGAATGCCGCGCAGGGCAACCGGCCAGTAGAGCAACTTGCCCTGTGATCCTATCCATGTGGCAAATACTTCGTCCAGAAGGCGCGAATCGACTGCTCCGCCTCCACCGCCCAAGGCAATTTTCATTTGTGCTTGCATGTCACATTCTTCAATATTCAACTTCTAGATTCCAATTTAAGTCTCGGCTGTCTCTACTTTCCGTCAGGCATAGGCAGCAATGAAACCGTGAGGAACTTGATCTGGCCTTTTTGAATGACAACCATCCATCGTAAGATATAAATTCTATGCTGGACTTCTCGTCCAGTGTAGGCTGCATCAATCCAGGTTACCTTTTTTCCGTGCATTTCTGAATGCAGCCTCGTGAGGTGAAGCCCAGCCATACGTTGCGAATACAATACCCAATTCCGAATCTCATCCCTGCCCTGGAAAACTGATCCATTATCATGGACGGTCGCATCCTCCGCGAACAGAGCCAGACTGGATTCAACATTTTCGCTGTTAACAGCAGCATGGAACGCATCGACCATCTCCAATGGATCTGCCTGGATCGGTGATGGGCCTGAGAGAACCTGGATCAGCGGCCAGGCAACAGATATCAATATGGCAACGCCGCCAACTGCTAAAAGGATCAATGCGACAATCACCAGTTCCATGATCGGGATTCGTGAGACTCTCTGCGTATTCATATTGGTCTCCTTTCAGACTTATCATTTCGGGTGACGATGAAAAAATCGTGGATCTTTATGAGTTGCCGATCAAGATCCCTGCCACAAAGACAATCACTCCACCCACCACTACTTGAAACGTGGCTGCCAAGAGTGGCGTGTCCATGTAGCGATTGCGAATCCAGGCAATCACGAGCAGTTCTACAATGACAACTGCTGCTGCGATCAAGGCTGCGGTCAAGAACGCCGGGATCAGAAACGGGAGTGTATGACCCAAAGCACCCAGGAATGTCATCAAGCCGCACACCGTTCCGCGCAGCCATGGGCTGCCGCGCCCACTCAACTTGCCATCGTCAGACATGCCCTCTGAGAAAGCCATGCTAATCCCCGCGCCGATGGCGGTGGCTAAGCCAACCAGGAATGCCGTGTGGCTGTCCCGTGTAGCGAAGGCGGCCGCGAATAGAGGCGCCAGCGACGAAATGGATCCGTCCATCAGGCCCGCGAGGCCCGGCTGGACGACACTCAGGATGAAATTCCGTTGTTTGTCAGGGGTTGAGGTAATCACTGAACTTGTCATCACTTCATGCTGAATCATTTTGGTCTCCTTACTCTGTAAACAGATTACCTTGGATGAAACTCCTAAAGTTGTTCGTATTAAAGCAGAAATGGAGACTCGCATGGTCTCCTTTAGGTATACAATAAGGTAGACAAATTGGTATACACAATATCCTCTGCTTTAATGAACGTATGGAAACCACAAATTCCTTTGGCTATTGGGTCCGCCGGCAGCGTAAGGCGCTCGACCTCACCCAACGGGTACTGGCCGATCGCGTTGGCTGTTCGCTCGCGGCGATTAAAAAGATCGAGAGCGATGAACGCCGCCCATCGCGGCAGATCGCAGAGCGGTTGGCAGACATTCTGGGGGTGTCCTCCAGTCAGCGCCAGGTTTTCCTTGAAGTTGCACGCGGCATACGACCGGTAGACCAGCTTTTGTTGGCGCGCGAGCCGACAAGCCCTTCGCCCCCGACCGGCACCGTGACATTTCTATATACCGATATTGAAGGCAGTACCAAACTGGCACAGGAACATCCAGAAGAGTGGGAAACTCTGCGCGGCAGACATGATGCCATTTTGCGCGCAGCAATTGGATCCAACAATGGTTATGTATTTCAAGTGGTTGGGGATGGTTTTTGCGCGGCATTCCATACCCCAAACGATGGCTTCCATGCAGCCATAGATGCTCAACGAAAATTGCAGACTGAAAACTGGGAAGAGCTTCCCCTTAAAGTGCGCATGGGAATTCACACGGGTGAAGCCGAGGCGCATGATAATGAATATCTTGGTTACCTTACCCTCAGTCTCGCACAGCGACTCATGTCCGCTGGGCACGGCGGACAAATATTGCTGTCTCATGCCACTGAATATTTATTGCGCAGCCATTTGCCAAAAACCGTAAGTCTGCGTGACCTGGGCGAACACAAATTGAGGGATATTTTCCAACCTGTTCACATCTTTCAAGTCAGCGCGCCTGAGTTGCAGAAAGAATTTCCTGCGCTCCGCGCGTTGGATGTCTTCCCAAATAACCTTCCCATGCAACTGACCAGCTTCATTGGACGCGAGCAGGAGCTGACTGAAGTGAAGCAACTACTCTCAAACACGCGCCTCTTGACACTTACCGGTCCTGGTGGCACGGGCAAGACGCGTTTGTCTTTGCAAATTGCACAGGAGGTACTGCCAGAATTTACCAATGGGGTCTGGTTAGTGGAATTGGCGCCGCTGACGGATCCCTCACTTCTCCCTCAAACCGTCGCGTCCGTCTTTGGATTGCGCGAAATACCCAATATGCCACTGATGGACCTCCTCACCAGCTATCTGCGCGCCAAACAGTTGTTATTGATCTTTGATAATTGCGAGCATCTCGTTGCAGCATGTGCAAAACTGACTGCTGATCTTCTGTATGTCTGCCCTCAACTCAAGATCATTGCCAGTAGTCGTGAGGCAATCGGCATGAGCGGCGAAACGGTTTATCGTGTGCCATCGCTCTCTTTGCCCGACCCAGCCCAGGTCACGCGTGAAGCGATTGTGAATACCGAATCCATCCAACTCTTCGTCGAACGCGCCGTGGCTGTGCAATCCCATTTTGCTCTCACGGATTCGAACGCATCCGCCGCGACCCAAATCTGTTACCGTCTCGACGGAATCCCTTTGGCTTTGGAATTAGCTGCAGCGCGTATCGCGGTCTTTTCGCCCGAAGAAATCGCCTCTCGCCTGGATGATCGCTTCCGACTGCTGACGGGCGGGAGTCGTACTGCACTGGAGCGTCACCAAACCCTGCGCGCGCTGATTGACTGGAGTTACGATTTGCTCTCGGATGACGAGCGAAGGCTGTTTCGTCAACTCTCCGTCTTTGCCGGCGGCTGGACGTTTGAGGGCGCGGAGGCGGTCTGCGCTGATCTGGATATACTCAACCTGCTCACCCAACTGGTCAATAAGTCTCTGGTGATGGTAGATGAGCAAGGAGAGAGAACGCGCTATCGCCTGCCTGAGACCGTCCGCCAATATGCGCGCGATAAGTTGTTCGAGTCGGGCGAAGCGGAACAAGTGCGTGATCGGCATCTAGCATTTTTCTTGCAATTTGCAGAGACAGCAGAACCGAAGTTGCGAAGCGGAGAGCAATTGGAGTGGCTGGAGCGCGTGGAGACCGAACACGACAACATGCGCACCGCGCTGGGATGGTCGCTGGAGAGTGGCAAGAGTGACCGTGCGTTGCAACTGGCGGGAGCGCTCTATTATTTTTGGGTGTTACGTGGAAACTTCAGCGAAATGTACAAGTGGCTCAACGACGCGCTTACGTTCGCTGAACGCAAACGGAATGAAAAGATTGCGGCTGGGAAATATGCTCCCACTCCTGTGGAGATGGCACAGCGTGCCAAAGCGCTCTACGGCGCTACGTTGTCGCACTTCGGGACCATGGATATAAAGAGAGCACGCGCGCTGGTCGAAGAGAGCCTGCGCTTGTGGCGCGCGCTGGGGGATAAGTGGTGGACAGCGGTGGCGCTGGAACTTGCGGCATTAATGGCATCAGTAGGGCTCGAATATGAGATGGCGCTTGGTTACCTGGAAGAGGGCGTGTCGCTGGCGCGCGAGATCGATGACCCCTGGCCCCTGGCGATGTGTCTCGTCCGCATGGGGGACGCTCTAAAGCCCAGGGGAGAGG
>Ga0065704_10070581_pt1 | contig 19842 bp, 19 predicted proteins | sample SwiRhicommuniRL2_FD_59091 | JGI IMG/M metagenome (GOLD analysis project Ga0065704, IMG submission 59091) | Switchgrass rhizosphere bacterial communities from Rose Lake, Michigan, USA - RL2 v2 (version 2) | ecosystem: Host-associated > Plants > Roots > Rhizosphere > Soil | place: East Lansing, MI
GAGATTTTGGGAGCGGTGAGACCCCCCTGTGGCGAGGGAGCAAGCTCCCTCGCCACAAAGGCTTTGACAAGGAATCCTTCGATGTTGCCCCTCTACAAAACCATCCAATCCCCCGTCGGCCAACTGATCCTCGTCGCCCGGGAGACACGGCTGGCGGCCATCCTCTGGGAAAACGAGCGGCTCAATCGGGTGCGGCTGGGGCCTTTGGAGGAGGACACCCAGCACCCGGTCCTCAAGGAAACCGAGCGTCAGTTGCTGGAATACTTCGCCGGCCAGCGCCGTCGTTTCGAGCTGAAGCTGGACTTCGCAGGGACTGATTTCCAGATCCGCGTCTGGCAAGCCCTGTTGACCATCCCTTTCGGCGAAACCCGCAGCTACCGCGACATCGCCATCCAGATTGGCCAACCGACGGCGGTTCGGGCGGTTGGCGCCGCCAATGGCCGCAACCCCATCTCGATCATCGCCCCATGCCACCGCGTCATCGGCAGTTCCGGCAGCCTTACCGGCTTCGCTGGCGGCCTGGCGGCGAAGCAGCTGCTGCTCAGCCTTGAAGGTCAGCAGAGCCTGCAATTGGCGTTCTGACCTGCCGACTTCCCTGTGGAAGCGACCTTGCTCGCGATAGCGGAGTGTCAGCTTGCGAAAATACTGATCATGCCGCCGTCATCGCGAGCAAGCTCGCTCCCACAGGTGTTTTTGCATCCGCTCCCACAGGTTTCAGGCTGGTGGGGATTTGGGAGGCCGCATGCGCGTCGGCGGTTGGCCGTTGGCGTTGTGCTGGTAGATCTTCGTGGGCTGGCCCTGTTCATTGAAGAACACCTGGCCAATGCCTGCGCTGTTCCACAGCCGCTCACCGGCTTCGGCGTGTTCCGGGGTGTGGGGGACGATGCGCATGCTGCGGCGCTTGGTGAACCAATTCAAGGGCGAGCGCGGCGAGTAGAGCCAGCGATTCAGGCGATCGAACCATTCCAGCAGCGCAGGCGGAAATTCATTCTTGATGCCACTGCTGGTGATCTGCCAGATACGCGGACCGCCCTTGCGGTGTGGGATCAATACTTCGTAAACGAAGGAATAATGCACGTCCCCGGACAGCACCACGTAATTACCGGGCGTACGCGAGTGGCGGAAAATATTCAGGATCACCTGGGCAGCGCCGCGATGGGCCATCCAGTTTTCCGCATCCACCAGCAGCGGATAACCGCACCAACTGAACACCCGCTGCACAGTCTCGATCAGCTTCACACCGAAGATCGGTGCCGGTGAGACGATGATCGCCGACGGGTGATCCAACAACTCCTGCTGCAACTCGCTCAGGGCTTCCCAATCCAGCAGGCCGGAAGGCTGCTTGAGGTTGTTCTCGCTGCGCCAGCGGCGGGTGCGGGTGTCGAGCACCACCAGGGCCGGGGTGCTCGGCAGCACGTAATGCCATTGCTGGAAAGCCAGCAGGGTGTCGATCAGTTGGTCCTGGGGTTCGCTGTCGAGGTAACGATCTCGGGCGGTGTCGCTCAGGGCCAAGGTTTGCGGGAGCACGTCAGCGAAGGCATCCGGGTTGTTGCCCCAGCCCTGGCAGAGCATGTAGGCGATCAACGCATTACCGATGATGCGTTTGGAGAACGGATGGCCGTAGGCCGTTTCCTCCCACTGCGCAGACAGGTTCCAGTCATCGGTAATGTCGTGGTCGTCGAAAATCATCAGGCACGACAGGTGCGCAAACATCCGCGCCACACCGCCCAGCCCGGTCTTGAACGCATCGATGCGCTGCTGTTCCAGGTCGTAGCGCTGGCGCCGTTCGACGGTCAGTTCGGGCGGTTGCACCGTGATCAGCGTCCAAGGCACGGGTGACCACACCAGCAGGTACATCGCCATGACCTCGGCGAAAGTCACCAGGTGATTGTCGGCGCTGCTGCTGGTGAAAATCGGCTTGCGGGCCCCGCCGAAAAATCGCTCGCGCAGGGTTTCGTTACTCTCAAGTGCCGGCAGCAAATCGGCACGATGGTAATAACTGGCCGGGTGCTGATAGAGCTTGGCGCTGTCTTCCACCACGGCACCGTCCAGGCATTCCTCGAACAGCCCCAAGCGTTCGATCAGCGCATGAATCGCCCGCAACATGGGCCCGGCGACGTCGTCGGCATAGACCTGGTCGCCGCTCATCATCAGCAATGCCGGGCGCTGCTCCGGGGTTTGCGCCAGCAGCCGGTCGACGCAGAGCAGGCCGTCGTTGGCTGGGTAGTGGGGTTTGCGGCAAGAGCCGTGGACCAGCTGCTCGATGCGCGAATGCAACATGAAATTCGGGCACGGTGCGCCGTCATACAGCAGATGCGGCGCCCATTCGGCGATGGGCGCGCTGTCCAACAGCAAGTCGTAGTCAATCGTCACGTCCCGGGGCAGGGGGCTGTCGAGCCGTACATCGATCAGGTGTACAAAAGCCTGCTGCCCCACCGGCACCACGGTGCAGCACGTCGCATCCAGTGCACGATCGCCCACGCCGGCCACGCGCAACGTCAACGCCAATGCTCGCGTACCCACCAGCCACATCACCAGCCGCGAGGGCTCCAGCCGTCGCAACAGTGGGCCGACCAGGACGGCGGGCAGGGCGGTGGTATCGGCGGTGGACGGCAGCATTCGCGAGTAAAAGCTCTGTTCAGGGAGAGGCGGGGATCATAACGCAATGTGCCGGGTTGCTGGGGACGGTGGATTCAACGTGGATGACCGCTTTTGTGGCGAGGGAGCCTGCTCCCTCGCCATATACCTTGTTACATCACTGGGCCTTGTTGGAAGCCTCAGCCGCCTTGATCAGGTCCGGCCCGATCTCCTGTTCAAACTTCGCCCACACCGGCTTCATTTTTTCGCGCCAGGCGTTACGCTGCTCTGGTGTGAGGGTAATGATCTCGGTGGTCTTGGCGTCCAGCACATGCTGCTTGTCCTGCTGGTTGAATCGCTCCGCTTCCTGGTTGGCATGGGCGGTGGATTCGACCACGATCTTGTCCAGTTCGCTGCGGATATCCGGCGGCAGGCCGTTCCAGAAGTCCGAGGTGGTGATCAGCATGTAGTCGAGTATGCCGTGGTTGGACTCGGTGACGTATTTCTGCACTTCATTGAGTTTCTGGTTGTAGAAGTTCGAATAGGTGTTTTCCGTGCCGTTGACCAGACCGGTGCGCAAAGCCTGGTACACCACCGAGAAGATCATCGGTTGCGCCTTGGCGCCCACGGCCTGGAACTGTTCCTGCAGCACCGCGGAGGTCTGTATCCGGAACGCCAGGCCGCGGGCATCCTCGGGGGTGCGCAGCGGCTTGTTGGCCGATAGCTGCTTCATGCCGTTGTGCCAATAGGCCAGGCCGGTGATGTTCTTGCTTTCCATGGACTTGAGCAGCTTCTGGCCCTCGGGGCTGCGCTGGAAACGGTCCACGGCGGCGATGTCGTTGAACAGGAAGGGCAAGTCGAACAACTGCACCGACTTGGTGTACTGATCGAACTTGGCCAGCGACCGCGCAATGATCTGCACTTCCCCGAGGAGCAAGGCCTCCAGCTCCTTGTCATCGCCATACAGCGTGGAGTTTGGGTACACCTCCACCTTCACCTTGCCCGCCAGTCGTTCATCCACGAGCTTCTTGAACATCAACGCGCCCTGGCCTTTGGGCGTTTGTTCGGCCACGACATGGGAAAACTTGATCACGATCGGTTCCGCCGCCGTGGCCGTGCCCAACGCACTGAAGGCCAGGGTACAGGCGAGCGTTATCCACATAGGTTTGAGCATTGCCGGATTTCCTTATGCATGTGTCGACGGTGCATTAACCACACCAGGAGCTGCACCTGCGGAGTGATGAGCCAGTGCCTTCGCTCCGCAGGTCTGTGTTCGGTTGGGCTTAACTCATCCCCAACCAGTTCGGTAGCACCAGCGAGATCCACGGCACATAGGTAATCAGCACCAGGAACGCCAGCAGAATCATCAACCATGGCATGGCGGCGCGGATGGTGGCGGGCAGGGACATGCCGGTCACCGCCGAGGTGACGAACAGGTTCAATCCCACCGGTGGCGTGATCAGGCCGATCTCCAGGTTCACCACCATGATGATGCCCAGGTGGATCGGGTCGATGCCCAGCTTCATGGCGATGGGGAACAGGATCGGCGCCAGGATCAGGATGATCGCCGAAGGCTCCATGAACGCGCCCGCGACCAGCAGCACGATGTTCACCACCAGCAGGAAGGTCACCGGCGTCAAGCCGGCATCGATCACCCATGCGGTGATTTGCTGCGGCAGTTGCTCGGTGGTCAGTACGTGGGCGAAGAGCATGGCGTTGGCGATGATGAACATCAGCATGATGCTCAGCTTGGCCGACTCCAGCAGCACTTTCGGCGTCTCACGGAACGTCAGGTCCTTGTAGACGAACAACGCAATGAACGCCGAATACACCGCCGCCACCGCCGCTGCTTCGGTGGGGGTGAACATCCCGGAGTAAATCCCGCCGAGGATGATGAACATCAGCAGCAGGCCCCAGATGGCCTGGCGTGCCGTGCTCAACCATTCACGGAGCGTCGCCCGGGGCAGGGCTGGGAGGTTTTTCTTCACAGCGACGATGTAGATCGCCACCATCAGGAAAAAACCCAACAACAAGCCGGGAATCACACCGGCCATGAACAGCTTGCCCACCGAGGTTTCGGTCGCCGCGGCATACACCACCATCACGATCGAGGGCGGAATCAGGATGCCCAGGGTCCCGGCGTTGCACACGATGCCTGCGCCAAACGCCTGTGGATAACCCGAGCGCACCATCCCGGCAATGGCGATGGAGCCGACCGCTGCCACCGTCGCGGGGCTTGAGCCCGACAACGCCGCAAACAGCATGCAAGCCAGCACCGCCGCAATCGCCAGGCCGCCACGGATATGCCCGACGCAGGCGTTGGCAAAGTCGATCAGCCGTCGTGCCACACCGCCGGTGGTCATGAACGCACCGGCCAGCAGGAAGAACGGAATCGCCAGCAACGTGTAGTGCTCGGACGTTTCGAACAGCTTGATCGCCAGGGAACGCACCGAGTCGGGGCTGAAGAAAATGATAGTCAGCGAACCGGCCAATCCCAGCGAAATGGCAATGGGCACGCCGATGAACATCAGCACGAACAGTGCTATGAACAGGAAGGCAATGGTCATGGCTTGTCTTCCTCATGTTCGGTCAACTTGATGGCTTCGGCCGCTTCATCGGCCAGGCCCAGACCGGTCTGGCGGTTGCGCAGGATCCGCACGAGAATTTCTGCGAAACGGATAAACACCAGGGCAAAACCGACCGGTACGATCAACCCGATATGCCACTGCATGATGCCGAAATGGCCGAGATCCTCGGCGCCGATCTGGGCAATCATCAAGGTGTTGATCCATTCGAAACTCGCCACCGCCAGCAGCCCGGCATAGCCAAGGCAGCACAGGCAAGCAATGACGCCGATGACGCGCTGCACCGGTTTGCTCGCCAGTTTCACCAGCGCATCGACGCCGATGTGCCCGGCCGTGCGCACGCCGTACGACAACCCGAAAAAGATCAGCCAGCCAAACAGGGCCTTGGTCAGTGACGTGCTCCAGGTCATGGCCTGGGCCATGCCCATGACGGTGTCACCAATGGCGAACATCGACTCGCTCGCGGCTGACCATTGGTCGCCGAGGCTATAGAAAACGGTATAGAGATTGTTGAGTACCACGTAGACGAACGTTACAAGCGTCATGGCGGCCAGAAGGAAGGCAATGAAAGCTTCCTCGAAGTGTTCCCAGATGCGCCGAAGGGCGTTCATGGCGTGACCTCTCCTGTGGGGGACGACAGGCCGGCGCTACCAGGGCGGCAGCACCGGCCAACCAATCACTGGGCCTTGTTGGAGGCTTCGGCGGCTTTGATCAGGTCAGCGCCGATATCACCTTCGAACTTTTTCCATACCGGTTTCATCTTGTCGCGCCATTCGCCACGTTCTTCTGGCGTCAGGGTGATGATCTCGGTGGTCTTGGCGTCGAGGATGCGCTGTTTGTCGTGCTCGTTCAGTTGCGCGGCCTCTTTGTTCACGTGGGCCGTGACTTCTACCAGGATCTTGTCCAGTTCAGTGCGGATGTCCGGCGGCAGGCCGTTCCAGAACTTGGTGTTGGTGATCAGCATGTAGTCGAGTACACCGTGGTTGGATTCGGTGATGTACTTCTGCACTTCATGCATTTTCTGGCTGTAGATGTTCGAGTACGGGTTTTCCGCACCGTTGACCACGCCGGTCTGCAAACCTTGGTAAACCTCGGCGAAACTCATCTTGCGCGGGTTGGCGTTCACCGCCTTGAATTGCTCTTCCAGTACCGCCGATGCCTGTACGCGGAACTTCAGGCCACGAGCATCCTTGGGTTCACGCAGGGGTTTGTTCGCCGACAGCTGCTTCATGCCGTTGTGCCAATAAGCCAGGCCGGTGATGTTCTTGCTTTCCATGGATTTGAGCAGCTTCTGGCCTTCAGGGCTCAACTGGAAACGGTCCACGGCGGAGATGTCATCGAACAGGAACGGCAAGTCAAACAACTGTACGGTCTTGGTGTATTGCTCGAACTTGGCCAGTGACGGCGCGATCATCTGCACGTCGCCCAATAGCAGGGCTTCCATTTCCTTGCCATCGCCGAACAGTGAAGAGTTGGGGTAGACCTCGACCTTCACTTTGCCTGGCAACCGTTCTTCCACGAGTTTTTTGAACAGCAGCGCGCCTTGGCCTTTTGGTGTTTGTTCGGCGACCACATGGGAGAACTTGATCACCACCGGATCTGCCGCCATGGCCGTGCTCATCGCACTAAGGGCCAATGTGCAAGCGAGCGCTTTCCAGATAGGTTTGAACATTACGGGCTTTCCTCTTGTTTTTAGTATTTTCGTGCGGGCTCATTCAAAACACAGCGCACGGCGGAACAATGATGAGTCTAGGCAGAAAAACAACTTGTCGAGTGCGGTTAACAGGAAAACCGTCCTTTGGCTGTACATCTCGACAGGTTGCGCTAGAGCCCTCCTTGCGTCGGGCTGAAACATCACAAACGGGTCATTTCGAAAGGTTTCAGTCAATAACCGTGCTGGGGCAGGAAACCATAAAGGAGCGGTGATGGCTACTGGCTTTCAATCTTGCGCCAGCGCTTATTGAATCCATGGTTCGAGCAGGTCTGCTAGGCTATTCGTCCAGGATAAAAACCTCATGGAGAGGGCAGAATGTTTACATTCGACACGTTGTGGAAAAGCCATCCGCAGATATTTGGTGATGCCGCGCCTTGCAGAACCAATGGTGCCAAGAACTTCAGTGACCAATGCGCGATCAACCTCGGCGTGGCCCTGCGTCGCGCTGGTGCAGACATGAGTCAGCTCAAAAGCGTGCGACATTGCTGGCAACACCCCAAGAGCGACGGGCACATATTGGCCGCCGAAGAGCTCGCCAAGGCCTTGAGCCGCGCCAAGATTCCTGGCTTGCAGGCCATGAAGACCATTAAAAGCGAAGAATTCGAAGAGACCCTGAGCGGGCAGCAGGGCGTTATTTTCTTCAAGGACTTCTGGCGTCGGGCAAACGAAACCACGACCAACCGCAGCGGCGATCACATCGACCTGTGGAATGGCCGTCGCCTGACGGATTGGCTGAGCTACCCACGTATACAAATGGGTTTTTCGATCGAAGGCACGTTCTCGGACTTTCACGATTCCAAGGACATCTGGTTCTGGAAAGTCATATGAACGTCATCAAGGAAACTTTGTTTGTTCTCCTGATCATCGTGTTGGCGGTCGGTACATTTAATTTGGCGTTCATGGCCGTTGGTAGTTATTTCGGGCCGTTCTACGAGAGCGAAGCAGACCAGAGCCGCAACTTTGCGATCTGGTTGTTTGGCAATGTCGGGGTGGTGGTCGTGGCTGCGACGGTGGGCATTGTCTGGAGTCGACGGCGCAAACCTCGAATCTAGCCAGGCAGCCAAAGTCAGCACAAAATCTGTGACAGGGAGTCCACCCTCCGCAGCCACCGCCTCCCACAGTTTTTGATTGCGGCTGTTCACAAGTTCGGCGTTCGCCAGAGATCCCTGTGGGAGCGAGCCTGCTCGCGAAGACGGCGGCACATCCAGCATCACCGCCTCTGACACACCGCTATCGCGAGCAAGCTCGCTCCCACAGTTTTGATCCCAGGTGTTCACGAATTCTGCGCTCACCACAGTCCCCCTGTGGGAGCGAGCTTGCTCGCGATGCCGGCGGCACAGCCAACATCACCGTCTCAGACAGACCGCATTCGCGAGCAAGCCCGCTCCCACAGTTTTTGATCCTGGCTGCTCACAGCAGCGCCGCTGGGGATGCCGCTGCAAGAGGGAAGGGCTCAAACCGCTGTCGGGTTCTGTTTCTCCGGGTCAATGCCATAAAGCACAATCGCCTCGGCCACTTTTTCCCGCGGTATTGCCCCGTCATCAGCCAGCGCCTTCAAGGCCGCCAGCACAATGAAGTGGCGATCCACTTCGAAGAACCGGCGCAGCGATTCACGGGTGTCCGATTGGCCAAAGCCGTCGGTGCCCAAGGCCACGAAGCGGCGTTTGGGCACGAACGGGCGGATCTGGTCAGCGAATATCTTCATGTAGTCGGTCGCCACCACCACCGGCCCCTGTTTATCCAGCAGGCAGCTTTCAACATGGCTGATACGAGGTGCCTGCTGTGGATGGAGCAGGTTCCAGCGTTCGGCATCCTGGCCGTCCCGACGCAGTTCGGTCAGGCTGGTGACGCTCCACACTTCGCTGCTGACGCCGAAGTCCTGCTCCAGCAACTGCGCGGCGGCGACGACTTCGCGCAGGATCGAACCGCAGCCCATAAGTTGCACATGCTTGCCTTCGCTGAGCTGCGCAGGGGCTGAGAGCCGGTACATGCCTTTCAGGATATCTTGCTCGACCCCTTCGGGCATGGGCGGATGGGCGTAGTTTTCGTTGAGCAGGGTGATGTAGTAATAAATGTCCTCGTTGTCGACATACATTCGCCGCATGCCGTCCTGGATGATCACCGCCAGTTCATAGGTGTAGGTCGGGTCGTAGGACACGCAGCAGGGGATGGTGGAGGACAGCACATGGCTGTGGCCGTCGTCATGTTGCAGGCCTTCGCCCATCAGCGTGGTCCGGCCGGAGGTGGCGCCGAGCAGGAACCCCCGGGCGCGGGCATCGCCAGCGGCCCAGGCGAGATCGCCGACGCGCTGGAAGCCGAACATCGAGTAGAAAATGTAGAAGGGCACCGTCATCACGCCATGGGTGCTGTAGGAAGTGCTCGCCGCGATCCAGGAAGAAATCCCGCCGGATTCGTTCAGGCCTTCCTGCATGATCTGGCCGTCCCGGGCTTCCTTGTAATAGCTCAGCTGGCCGGCGTCCTGAGGCGTGTACAACTGGCCGACATGGGAATGGATGCCGATCTGGCGGAACAGGCTTTCCATGCCGAACGTGCGTGATTCGTCCGGGACGATCGGCACGATCAGCTTGCCGATGTTCGGGTCCTTGAGCAGCGTGCCGAGGATGCGCACGAAGGCCATGGTCGTCGAGATCGCCCGCTCGCCGGTGCCTTTGAGCTGGGTGTCCAGGGTCGATAATGGCGGGATCTGCAAAGGCTCCACCGCACTGAAGCGCGCAGGCACGTAGCCGCCCAACTGAGTGCGCCGGGCTTGCAGGTAAAGGGCTTCGACGCTGTCCGCTGCGGGCTTGAGATAGGGCATGTCGCCCAATTGATCGTCCGTGAGGTCCAGGCCGAAACGATCACGGAACGCCTTGACCGCATCCTCGCCCATCTTCTTGAGTTGGTGGTTGATGTTCTGGCCTTCGCCCGCTTCGCCCATGCCGAAGCCTTTCACGGTTTTCGCCAGGATGACCGTAGGCCCGCCGGTGTGGCGCATGGCGGCGGCGTAGGCGTTGTAGACCTTCTCCGGGTCATGGCCACCGCGCGACAGTTTCCAGATGTCGTCATCGCTCAGGTCACTGACCAGCGCCTGCAACTCGGGGTATTTGCCGAAGAAATGCTCCCGCACATAGGCGCCGTTCTGGGACTTGTAGTTCTGATAATCGCCGTCGACGCACTCCATCATCCGTTGGCGTAGCAGGCCGGTCTTGTCCTTTTCCAACAGCGCATCCCAACCGCTGCCCCAAATCACCTTGATGACGTTCCAGCCGGCTGCGCGGTACAGGCTTTCGAATTCCTGGATCACCTTGCTGTTGCCGCGCACCGGTCCGTCGAGGCGCTGCAAGTTGCAGTTGACGACAAAAATGATGTTGTCGAGCTTCTCCCGGCCCGCGAGGGAAATTGCCGCCAGCGATTCCGGCTGGTCCATTTCACCGTCACCGAGGAACGCCCAGACTTTGCGCCCCTGATGCTCCTTCAGCCCGCGATCTTCCAGGTAGCGCATGAACCGCGCCTGGTACGCGGCGGTGATCGGCCCGAGCCCCATGGACACCGTGGGGAATTGCCAGAAATCCGGCATGAGCCTTGGATGCGGATAGGATGAAACACCATCGCGGTCGGTCTCGCGGCGGAAGTTGTCCAGCTGTGCTTCGTCCAGGCGACCTTCCAGATAAGCACGCCCGTAGATGCCCGGCGAGGAGTGGCCCTGGATGTACACCATGTCGCCACCGAACTGCTCGGTGCGGCCACGGAAGAAGTGCTCGAAGCCCACATCGTAGAGAACGGCCGCCGAGGCATAGGAAGCGATGTGTCCACCCACGTTCGAATGCTTGCCGGCGCGCAGCACCATGGCCAACGCGTTCCAGCGGATGTAGGCGTTTATCCGGCGCTCTATGGCCAGGTCGCCGGGATAAGGCTGCTGACGGTCGGATGGAATGGTATTGACGTAGGGCGTGGTGACGCGCCCGTAAAAATCGCCATGGCGGTTGGCGTCGAAATCCAGCATCTGGTCAATCAGGTAGTGGGCGCGAGACCGCCCTTCGACGCTCGCCACCGATTCAATGGATTCGAGCCATTCGCGAGTCTCTTGTGGATCCTCGTCGAGGAACATGGGTTGTTGAGCCATCGTTGTCTTCTCCTGGACAGTGCAGCAGCACCGAGTCGTTTGGTGCCTGACTAAGGGGCGTGGATCGACGCCAACCTTCAAGAATGTTTGTAGTTGCAATTGCAACTACGTGCGAGAACTTAGCCTGTCGCGCGCTACAATTGCAACTAAATCGATCTCATGAAAAAGGTGATGCATGTCTTCAAGCGAGCCGGATACCTGGTTCAGATTCGTCAGGGCGCACCGCTGCCTGATCCGCGAAATCGAACGTCGGCTGGCCGCCGCCGGGCTGCCGGCCTACGCCTGGTATGACGCGTTATGGGGTCTGGAAAGCGGCCCTGACGGCACCCGGCGCATGAACGAACTGGCCGACGTGATGGCCATCGAGCGCTACAACCTCACTCGCCTGGTGGACCGCCTGGAGGCCGAAGGCCTGGTCACGCGCAGCCGCGCCAGCGATGACGGCCGGGGCGCATACGCCGCCATCACCGAACGCGGGAAGGTATTGCGCAAAAAGATGTGGAACATTTACGAAGGGGCAGTGGAGGAATTGTTCTTGTCGCAATTCGACGACGCACAGCAGCGCGTCTTCAGTGACGCGCTGGAGCGAGCGGCCAGCGCGGCGCGCAACAGCGGACGAGCGCGCTGACGCCGGCCCGCACCCAGCAAGCGCACCCGAGGGAGCGCTGAATCGGCATCGATCCCGGCGAGCCTGTACGTGCCCTTGAGGGCCTGACTCGCGCAGAGGGGGCGTTGGGTGTGATGAAGTCATCAGGTTGGTCGTGAAGCGCCATGTTGTAAAAGCCGTCATCGCCTTCCACATACAAACTTTGCAAAGCCGCCAGGGCAATGGCGTGCACCTCGGCACCACTGGCGGGGTCGAACGGCAGGCATTGCGGGTTGGCGACCAACCAGAGCGGTACCCAGGGATGGGCACCCTTGGGCCAGCGCGAAGGCGAGGTTGCTATGTCATTGCACAAAATGCCCCGGTTGGCCGATTCATTGGACAGTGCACAAAGCTCGGCCGATGTCGCGGAACGGGTCAGGCCTGTCGAACTCAAGGCTCCAACGCCGGCCCCTTCAACTCGATCTGGTTGCCGTCCGGATCGAAGCAGTAAATCGACCAACCCTTGCCCTCCGCGCCATAGCGCTTCTGCGCTTTCTCAACCTCCAGGCCAGCTGAAGCCAGATGCGCGAGGAGGGCCTGTTCATCAAACGGCTCGATACGCAGGCAGAGGTGATCGACGTTGTGCCCTTGCTTTCCGGCCGCCGGCCCGCCCTGGCGACCGAGAGGCCCGTCGACGGCTACCAGGTCAATCATCGAAACACCGGTGCCCAGATGAATCATGCCAAGATCGTCCCGGCGCTTCTTGAGCTCGCAACCAAGCACCGACGTGTAGAAAGCGAGGCTGCGCTCGATGTCTTTTACGCGCAGGACGATGTGGTCAATACGTTGAATCGTGAAGTTCTTCATACGGGCCTCATGTGCTCAGTGATGGACGCTACGGGTTACTTCACCTTAGCTATTCATGCTGGAATGTCATCTCAACACAAAAAACTGTGGGAGCGAGCTTGCTCGCGAAAACGGCAGCACATACAACATCGCAGGTTAGACCGGTCGCATCGCGAACCAGCTCCCCTTTACGCCCGGTATCCTGCAGGCTAAAGGTCATCGACGTGCGGTCGATAGGGTGATTCTGGAGACGTGCGCATCCATCTGTGTTTCTCCTCATTGTTCAGTTTGGAATGGAAAAGGAAAAGGTAATGGAGCAAGAATTCGGCACAACGGACGAGAAACAGAAACCTGCCTCATTCCAACAGGATATCTACGCGGCGCTGAAATTGATGGCGGAGCATTGGGGCCTGATAGGCAGTCTGGGGGCGTTAATCAGTGCGGTGCTCAGTTTTGGAATCCTGATGACGTACGCGAAGGCGATCGATCGGATCGACCTTTTACCGCTGGTGTTCGATAAGAAGCTCTCTGCATTGCTTCCGTGGATGGGAGTGGTTGCCTTTGTCCTGTTTCTTTACATGGTGGTGATGTGTGTCACTACCATGTTCTACGCCTTAGCCGTGTCTTTTTTCAACCAGACGCCCAACCTCAGGCCAACGGTTGCCCGCTGGTTTTTCTGGGCGGCGGTCGTGGGGTCGTTGATTTTTGTGGCCTTTGCGTTCCAGGCGCCTAAGCTCGAGCATTGGATTGTCGCCTTGGTCATCCTTTCAGGCATGAGCGCGGTCTTGGGCTTATCGTTGAAATCGCAAAGAATTCGAATGGCCTTGAAGTTGGTGTCCCTCTTTAACAACCTCAAAGGCCTTGGGGTTTGGTGGCATCAGGCAGGCGTATTCTTTTTTGCCTACTCTATTTTGATAATCGCCGTTTTCGCCGCCGTCTACCCGATGTTGATATTGCTGAAGTCGTACACGGGCAAAGACACCCCGGAAGCGATCAACTCGCTGATGGTCATTTCCATGGTGGCGGTCGTCTTGTTGTTCTTACCAGCCTTGATCTTCTTCGTGAGCAAAAAACATATCGTCGCCCGCGGGCTGTTGTCGTTCGGATCGGCATTGCTTGTCACCTTGGTGGTTGTCGCCACGTATCCGGGCGCGAGCTCTACCGTGGTGTTCAAGGCGGCGGGGATGATGGGGGTGCGTGAAACGACTCCACTCAAATATCGGTTGTTGAAGAATTTTGAGGCCAAAGACTTTGATCCGGCGAGCTGGGGAACGGTGGACGCGAGCCTGGATCTCCCGGTTGTAGAGGCCTTTCCACTCTTTTCCCTTGGGGATGTTCTTCTGCTGTGCCCCGGTGACTTGAGCGGCACGCACCTGGGCCAATGGCCAGAACATTCACATGTCTGCATCGTCACGCAACGCAGTGACGTGGTGATATTGCCTGGCGCGACGGCCGCGCCCAAGCAAACGTAGACGCCGATCAGGCAAGGTTGCCAATCAAGGACCCCTATACCGGATACCCAGCCAAGTCGTACGCCAGCGTACACCCCATGGTGATGGCAAGATTCGCTTCCGCGCTGGCAACCTGCCTCAGTCCTATCGTGGGCTCATGACCCATTCACAGACGGGGGGGAGAGTGAATGTCCTGGTTTGATGGGGAATCAGGGTTCTGGTGAGACAAAATGCTGCGAACACTGATGATTGTGGGAGCGAGCCTGTTCGCGATGACGTCATTTTAGCCAACACCAATGCCCGGACGCGCCACCTCATGATGAAATGGTTCAATTCCCTCACTCGAACAGACGCCATTGCAACACTGGCTTTGATCGTCTCCATCGCCTCAGCCTACTTCAGCTACCAGCAATACCAGGACAGCGTCGCCAGCCGCAGAACTCCACTCATCATCCGGGTCGGCGCTGAACACAGCAAAGTGTCCTTCTACAAAGCCTACCAGGATGACCAGGAGGTGCTGTTCAAGCAGCGCTACAAAATCATCCTCACCAATAACAGCTTCAACCCGGAAAGCGTTATCGGCTGGCGAATATCGGAACGCAGGGGAAATAGCAGTGACGCGTACGCCGGCATGAATTCAAAGCTGTTCGATTCGACGGGCGAGTCCATGACTTTGCCATTCCTGATCGCCGCGAAAGAAAGCAAGGTGGTCTTCCTGGATGTCGGGCAAAAAGTATCTCCGGCGGCATGGGCAATGGTGGAGCCGCTCGTAGCCTTGCACAAGGAGATGGACTGGTATGAAGCGGAGCAACTGTTTACCAATGCAGGCTATCCGCTGTTCGGGCAGCTCGAACCCGGCGAAAGTACCCTCCACCAAAACCTGAAAGTTGACCGTTGGCGGGCCGGTCCTGCGTACCAGGAATTTCAGTTGCGCTTCAGCAAAGCCGACGGACAAGAAGTGGCGGCAAAGTTGTCGTTGAATGTGAGCGACATTTATCCACAGGGAGAGGCTGAGCGGTAGTTGCTGCTGGCCGAAAAACCTTATCGAGGCACATGAGCATGAAGGCTCCACGAATTTTCATGATCCACGCAACCCCTTTGGCAATCGAGCCCATCACGGCGGCTTTTACCCGGCATTGGCCGCAGGCACGGATCATCAATCTGCTCGAGGACTCGTTGCCCCAGGACCGGGTGGAAGAGGGCGAGTTGACCACGAGCATGAAAGCGCGCTTCCTGACGCTGTCCCATTACGCCGTACAAAGCGCGGCGGATGCCATTCTGTTTACTTGTTCGGCCTTTGGTGATGCCATCGACCTGGTTAAACCCGAAGTGGCCATTCCCGTGCTCAAGCCGAACGAAGCCATGATCGACCAGGCGCTGAGCCAGGCATCGCGCATTGCTGTGCTGGCAACGTTCGAACCCACCATTACCTCGATGATGCCCGAGTTCAAGCAAGCGGCAGAGCGCAGTGGCCGCGCGGTGGAAGTGGTGCCCTATTTCGTTCCGGGGGCATTGCAGGCGTTGAAAGACGGCAACCCGCAAGCCCACGATGCCGCCATCGTGGAAATGGCCGCCCGGGTCGAGGGTTGCGACCTGATCTGTTTCGCCCAGTTTTCGATGACCAGTGCTGCCGAACAGGCCCAGGCTCGCTCCGGACTACCGGTATTGACCACACCCGACAGTGCCGTGCTGGCGCTGCGCAAGTTGCTCTAAACGGATGATTTCGTTTCTTCCCAGGATGGATGATTTACCCAATGCCCAAGTTCAACGCTCATCTCGGTTTTCAATTCAATGAAGTGCCTTTTCTACAACGCATCGAAGCCGCCGCTGCTGCGGGCTTTCGCGCGGTGGAATTCCCGTCGCCCTATGAGTTCGACGCCAGTCTTCTGGCCGATCATCTGACTCGACACAACCTGCCGTTGATCCAGTTCGCTGCACCGGCTGGCGTGACCAAAGGCATCGCAGCCTTGCACGGCAAGGACGAGGAGTTTCGCAGCGGCTTGCTCCAGGCTGCTCGCTATGCAAAGGCGCTGGCGTGTTCGGATGTCCACATCATGTCGGGCGTTACGACTCAGGAAGACGCCGCGCTTATCTATGGGCGCAATCTGGAGTACGCCGTCAAATTTCTCGAAGACCAGGGGTTGCGGCCGTTGATCGAAGTCATCTGCGTGCAGGAAATGCCGGACTACTACATGTCCGACTTCAGCAGGGCGCAGCAGGTGCTGGAGACGTTCCCGAGTGTTGGGCTGATCCTCGATCTTTACCATGCCCAACGGCTGACCGGGGACGCGGCGGATATCCTGGCTCGTTTCTATGACCGAACCGTCCATGTGCAAATTGCCGACTGTCCGGGGCGTCATGAACCAGGGACGGGGAGCATGGATTTTGCGGCTTTGTTCGCAGACCTGGAGCGGCGTGGCTACCAAGGGTGGATCGGCTGTGAATACCGTCCCGCCGGCTCTACCGTGGCAGGCCTTGATTGGATCAAGCAGTTCAGTGCTTAACTGAAGGAGTGTGAAGGCATTATCTTGAGCGCCGGATACTTCAAGGAAGTCATTTCCCCTTCCGATACGACGCGCTCTTTTTCGAGGAGCCAGAATCTCAAAGTCCGATATTGCACCACAGGCCCTTAGCCAATGGGCTTTTCCATCAAGCGCAAGCGCAGTTCTGGCTTGTCCTGTCTGGGCCCGATATCAGTCCAACCATGGTGGCTATAAAACTGCGCCGCCCTCTGGTTCGTTTCGCTCACCGACAATCTCATCCGCTCGCAGCCCAGCCCCGCAAGAAAGTCGGTCGCGTAAGCCAACAGCAACTTCCCGGCACCGCGTGATCGCCAGTCAGGGATGAGATAGAAAAAGTGGATGTAACCCACTGCAGGTTCTGTCTTCAGCAGCGATATCTCTATCTGTCCCACAATCCGTGTTTCATCCCAGGCATGGACAACGCTGCCAGGAACCGCGGCTGCTTTTTCTTGCAGCGACTGAAGGTATCGCTGCCTACCATCGGGACCGTGTAGCTGTTGTGCGCAACCAAACGCACACAGCAGCATGTCCTCGAAGAAATGCACGCAAACGTCGCTGTCTTGATCAAGGTTGGCTGGACGAAAACTCAGGGACGAGTCTGAAGCGTTTTCTGTAACCATTGGGCAGCACTCAGGCCTCATTTTGGCGGGCAACGTGGAACAAGGCCCCTCGCTGGACGGTGTGAAATACGCTGTCTAGAGTGAAGTATTCGCTCTGAATGCAACATCGGGAGGGATTCCAATGAACCACCTTAACGACTACACCAATCAAGACGAAGCGCTGAATAAAAAAACCTGGCGCTGGCGCCCAAAGAACGGCGAGACGGCGTAAAAACCACATTGTTTTTTACGCCGGATACCGAGTTCGACTCTAAACCATTGACCTTGACGACCGGCAGCTATCCCTTTACCCCGATAGGAAGCCTTGGCATTACGCAGGTGAGTACCACCGGGCAGGTCTTTATTCTAGCCTCCTGTGGGCAATAAGTGCGGGGCTTGCAACCGACCATCAATGGATTCCAGGACCATGAAAAAACAAGAACAAGAAAGTTTGCTCAACACCCTGAAGGCCCGCTTCGACCAAAATCCCCAACGCCACCCAGGTATCTCTTGGGCCGACATCCAAGCCCGGCTTGAAGCCAACCCCAATGCCCTGAAGTCCCTCCAGGCCATGGAAGCCACCGGAGGCGAGCCGGACGTGATCGGCCTCGATCCGAAAACCGGCGCTGTCACCTTCTGCGATTGCGCCAAAGAAAGCCCAACCGGTCGCCGAAGCCTCTGCTACGACCGCGCCGCCCTGGATGCACGCAAGGAGAACAAGCCCAAGGGCAGTGCCGTCGAAATGGCCGAAGAAATGGGTATCGCCCTGCTGACGGAAGACCAGTACCGAGCTCTGCAAACGCTCGGTGAGTTTGATGCCAAGACATCCAGTTGGCTGGCAACCCCTCCAGCGCTTCGCTCGCTCGATGGGGCGATTTTTGGCGACTACCGTTATGGCCGGGTGTTCATCTACCACAATGGGGTGCAGTCGTATTACGCGGCGCGCGGGTTTCGCGGCGTGCTAAGCATCTAAGCAAACCTGTGGCGAGGGCGCTTGCTCCCTCGCCACAAAAGCTCCTGCGTAACCGTCTCACTCAAAAACCAAAACCTCACACCCCTTGGCCTCAACCATCTCACTGAACCCCGGCAACCGCGCCACAAACTCTGTCTCAAACGCCAGGTACCGATCCTGCGCCGGCACGTAACGAACATCCGGTTTAATACGCGGGATGTCCTTGGTCGACAGCTTCACCACCTCATTGCTGCGTTGATTCCAAAACCACGCCAGCGTCTGCGACCCAAACGTATTGGCGCGATAACTCCACACCCACCAATCCCCATGCCCCCGGGACACATGAAGCTGCCCGTGAAACGTGCGCAAGGTAATGACCTGCTTGGGCTGCGTGACGAGCAGGCGCGTGTCCTGGCGTAGCTCACTGCCGAAACCATCCAATGTCGCCTTTGTCGCAGTGCCAGTCATGAAGTTGAAGCGCCACGCCAACAGCACCGTCTCCTGATAACCCGAGTGCTCGACGTTCTGCCGCGCGCCTTCGCTGAACAACAGGATCTCGTCACCCCCCAGGTACGCGGTTGAGGCCCGCAGCTTATAAGCCTCAGCGGGCATCGGTTTGGCGACGATGGCCTGGTGCGGCGGGTCTTGATTCCAGACCCAGCACTTCGGGCCGTTGTGCTGCATGAACAGCAAGCGGCCAGGGCCGATGGGCAGGATCGTCAGTTCATCCGCGTACTCGAAAATCACCTCGCTGCTGTCCGCCGTGATCCGCCAGATCCGCGTCAAATGCTCGGGTTCGTAAATACGCTGGCGTTCGAATATCTCCGAGCCCACCACCACGCAGGGCTGTTCAACCTCCGGCCACTGCACCCCGGCAGGCCCGAACGCCGCGATCTCATCGCCTTGCCGAATCTCGTATTGATAACGGTCATCCGCACTGTAATCGCCGCGTACGACCCGACGTTTCCACAGGCTGCGCTGGGCATCGGCATCGATGAGCTGCAAGTCCGCGCCGTCCACGCCATCGGTCCGGTGTTCGAGCATGTCCTGCTCGGTGGGCGGCCACTGGTTGTAATCGATCAGGAAGCACAACCACTGGTCTTCGTCCTGCTCGGTGATGGCGGCCCAACCGTTGCGGTAGTTGTATTCATGCACATAGGTGGTGCCGGGATAGTCATGGACTTCCTGCAGCCAATTCAACTTGCTGCGTTTGGCCTTGGGTTTTTTGCGCTCGACTGCGACAGGTTTCGGCGGCTCGATCAACGTCGGCGTGTAGCCTGGCTCTGCGTTTTGTTCCCGCCAGTGTTGTGCAAACGCCTCGCGCTGATCGACCGGGACAATCACCGGCCGATAATCATCGCCACCGGCATCCAGGTTCCACAAGTCGTAACCCTGAGCCGCCAACACCGGCGCCAGCGCCTCGAAGCAGACCTCGGGCATTTCGTTGGACAGCTCATCCAACAACGCCTCGAATTCCGGGCCGGAAAACACACCGATGTCGGGATAGTAATGCTGCAACAGCCCGAGCAAGTCGCTGCCCGGTGTTTTCCAATCGATATGAACCAACGGATCAAATGGCGATTGCATCGCGGCTGTCTTCCTTGTGGTTTCTCTGCGCGCCATCTTAGCCGCACGCCGCCGAACTTAAGCAAACCAATTACCCCGTGGAGAGGTCTGTGCAGTGCATTGATTGTTCCCACACTCTGCGTCACCTCGCAGAAGCGGAACGCGGAGCATCCCTGGCGGCGTTCCCACGCGGAGCGTGAGGAACGATCTTCCACCGCCGCCGCACCCTGATCGTTCCCACGCTCTGCGTGGGCATGCATCCCGTGACGCTCTGCGTCACCTCGCAGAAGCGGAACGCGGAGCATCCCTGGCGGCGTTCCC
>Ga0065704_10070583_pt1 | contig 19782 bp, 25 predicted proteins | sample SwiRhicommuniRL2_FD_59091 | JGI IMG/M metagenome (GOLD analysis project Ga0065704, IMG submission 59091) | Switchgrass rhizosphere bacterial communities from Rose Lake, Michigan, USA - RL2 v2 (version 2) | ecosystem: Host-associated > Plants > Roots > Rhizosphere > Soil | place: East Lansing, MI
CACGCGCCGGGAGGGGCCGCCAGCCTTTCACCCCCAGCCAAGAAAAAGGGGCCGCGCCTTGGCGCAGCCCCCTCTTCATTCACCTTGCGGCGAGACGCAGGCTCAGTCTTCCTTGAGGAAGGCCGGCATGTGGTCGGGATTGCCGCCTTCGCTGCGCTCACGGCCGCCACCACGCGGGCCACGGTCGCGGCCGCCGCCGCCACCGCTACGCGGGCCACGACGATCGCCGCCGCGTCCGCCGTCACGGTCGCCGCGACCGCCTTCGCGATCCCCGCGGGGTTCGCGCGGAGCCTTGGGCGGACGGGTGTCTTCCAGTTCCTCGCCGGTTTCCTGATCGACGACGCGCATCGACAGGCGAACCTTGCCGCGGTTGTCGATCTCGAGCACCTTGACCTTCACGGCCTGGCCTTCGGACACGACATCGGTCGGCTTCTCGACGCGCTCGTTCTTCATTTCGGAGACGTGGACGAGCCCGTCCTTGCCGCCCATGAAGTTCACGAAAGCGCCGAAGTCGACGATGTTGACGACCTTGCCGTCATAGATCTTGCCGACTTCCGCTTCCTCGACGATGCCGAGGATCCACTTCTTGGCGGCCTCGATCTGATCGATGTCGGAAGACGAGATCTTGATCACGCCCTCGTCGTCGATGTCGACCTTGGCGCCCGTCTCCGCGACGATCTCGCGGATGACCTTGCCGCCGGTGCCGATGATGTCGCGGATCTTCGACTTGTCGATCTGGATCGTCTCGATGCGCGGTGCGTGGGCCGAAAGCTCGGTGCGGGCAGAGCCCAGAGCCTTGGTCATTTCACCCAGGATGTGCGCGCGGCCGGCCTTCGCCTGCTCCAGCGCCTTGCCCATGATCTCCTTGGTGATGCCGGCGATCTTGATGTCCATCTGCATCGTGGTGATGCCGTTCTCGGTGCCTGCGACCTTGAAGTCCATGTCGCCGAGGTGGTCCTCGTCGCCCAGGATGTCCGAAAGGACGGCGAACTCGTCGCCTTCCAGGATCAGACCCATGGCGATGCCCGAAACCGGACGCTCAAGCGGAACGCCCGCGTCCATCATCGAGAGGCAGCCGCCGCAGATCGTCGCCATCGAGGACGAGCCGTTGGACTCGGTCACGTCGGACAGGATGCGGATCGTGTAGGGGAAGTCTTCCTTCTTGGGCAGCACCGGGTGCAGCGCGCGCCATGCCAGCTTGCCGTGGCCGACTTCGCGGCGGCCCGGGGCGCCGAAGCGGCCCACTTCACCGACCGAGTAGGGCGGGAAGTTGTAGTGCAGCATGAACGAGGAGTACGACAGCCCTTCGAGGCCGTCGATCATCTGCTCGCTGTCCTTGGTGCCCAGCGTGGTGGTGCAGATCGTCTGCGTTTCACCGCGCGTGAACAGCGCCGAACCGTGGGTGCGGGGCAGGAAGCCGACCATGCTCTCGATCGGGCGGACCTGATCGAGCTTGCGGCCGTCGATGCGGGTGCCGTCCTTGAGGATCGCGCCGCGCACGATGTCGGCCTCGACCTTCTTCATGGTCTTGATGGCGACCATCTGGGTCTGCGGCGTCTCGTCCGCGAAGGCTTCCTTGGCCTTGGCGCGGGCGGCGTTGAGCGCGTTCGAGCGGGCCGACTTGTCGGTCAGCTTGTAAGCTGCGGCAACATCCTTGCCGACCGCGTCCTTGAGCTTCTTCTTGATGTCGGCGGTGTTGTCCGACAGGTCGATTTCCCAAGGTTCCTTGGCGGCCTTTTCGGCCAGGTCGATGATCAGGTTCACGACCTTCTTGCACTCGTCATGTGCGAACATGACGGCGCCGAGCATCTCTTCCTCGGTCAGTTCCTTGGCTTCCGATTCCACCATCATCACGGCATCGCCGGTCGCGGCGAGGACGAGGTCGAGGCGGCCGTCGGCGAGCGCGGCGTCCTGCTTCGGGTTCAGCCTATATTCGCCATCGACGAAGCCGACGCGGCAAGCGCCGATCGGGCCCATGAACGGCACGCCCGAAATGGTGAGCGCGGCCGAGGCGGCGATCATCGCGACGATGTCGGGCTCGGTCTCGCCGTCATAGGAGAGCACCTGCGCGATGCAGTTGATCTCGTTATAGAAGCCTTCGGGGAACAGCGGGCGAACCGGACGGTCGATCAGGCGGCTGGTCAGCGTTTCCTTTTCGGTCGCGCCGCGCTCACGCTTGAAGAATCCGCCGGGGATGCGCCCGGCTGCGGAGAACTTTTCCTGATAGTGCACGGTCAGCGGAAAGAAGTCCTGGCCTTCCTTCACCGACTTGGCGGCCGTCACGGCGCACAGCACGACAGTTTCGCCATAAGTGGCGAGGACCGCGCCGTCAGCCTGACGGGCAATGCGGCCGGTTTCCAGAGTGAGGGTCTTGCCGCCCCACTCCATCGATACGGTTTTGACGTCGAACATAAAGTCTTCCTCAGCCCACCGGCCCTATTGCGCGGCGGGGTTTACTGCCGGGGATTCCGTCCCGGTCCGGTGCGGGGCCTGTCATGACCCCCAGGTCCCTCGCCGGATTGCGAGGATACCCATCATATCGTCGTGCCAGCTTCAAAGTCTTAGGCGCTGGGACGACGTGTGTAACATGCAAGCCAAATGCGAAACGGCCCGCCAGTGGCGGGCCGAAGCACTTGCGTTACTTACGCAGACCCAGCTTCTGGATCAGTGCGTTGTACCGCGCGACGTCCTTCTTCTTGAGGTAGTCGAGCAGTGAGCGGCGCTTGTTGACCATGGCCAGCAGACCGCGACGCGAGTGATTGTCCTTGTGGTGCGACTTGAAGTGCTCGGTCAGGTTGACGATGCGCTCGGTGAGGATCGCGACCTGAACTTCCGGGCTACCCGTATCGCCAGAGGCGCGGGCGTTGTCCGAAATGATTTCCTGCTTCTTCTCGGCGGTAACCGACATACTATCTACTCCGCGACATCCGTGATGTTGAATCCCCTGACGACGCGGGCTTCACCGCCCGTAAGCTCCATCAGCGCGACCGGAGTGCTTCCTTCGCGCGCCCAATGCAGCCCGTCTTCCTGGGGCAGTCCGGTCAGAACGCGGCCCTGTCGGACCGCTCTTGCCTGCTCCGGACCAAGGTCGATGGCCGGGATGTCGTCCAGCCCCGCCTCCAGTGGCAAGAGTATCTGTTCAAGAGGCGCGCCCTTACCGATTTCGTTCAGTTTGTCCAGCGAAATCGCTCGGGACAGGCCGAACGAACCTGCCTTGACGCGGCGAAGCATGGTCACCGTGCCGCGCGTACCAAGGAAACGCGCAATGTCGCGCGCCAGCGACCTTATGTAAGTGCCCTTGGACACGATTGCCAGGAACGTGGCGCCTTCGTCCTCGTCATACCCTTGCAACGAGAGGTCGAACACCGTCACCGCCCTCGCCTTCAGCTTCACATCCTCGCCGGCGCGAGCGAGGTCATAGGCGCGCCGGCCATCCACCTTCAGCGCCGAATAGGCGGGCGGGATCTGCTCGATGGGTCCGGTGAAGCGCGCCAGCGCCGCCTCCACCTCGCCGCGCGCGGGGCGCACCTCGCTGCTGGCGATCACCGCGCCTTCCAGGTCCAGCGTGTCGGTTTCCTCGCCGAAGCGCACCGTGAACTCGTAGCCCTTTACCGCATCGAGCATCCGCCCGGTCAGCTTGGTCGCCTCTCCGAGCGCGATCGGCAGCACCCCGCTTGCCAGCGGATCGAGCGTGCCGCCGTGGCCGACTTTCACCCCACCCTTGAGCTTCATGTTGAAGCCCGCCTCGCGCAAGTTGCGCTTCACCGCCGCCACCGCCTGCGTCGAGCCCAGCCCCACCGGCTTGTCGAGGATGATCCAGCCATGCGTGCTCATGCCCCCGCGACCATGCGCGCGAGATCGTAATAATACTCGCCCAGCCACGCCACCGGCGGCACCACGAAGCGTTCGATCACGCCCCAGCCGGGAAAGACGCGGGGCACGATCAGCAGCAGCACGAAGAACAGCACCAGTCCATAGGGCCGCAGCTTCGCATAGCCGCGCGCGGCGCTGCGCGGCAGCATGCCCTCGACGATGTGCGAGCCATCGAAGGGCGGCAGCGGCAGCAGGTTGAAGAAGGCGAGGAAGACGTTGATGAGGATGAAGTTGTTGCCCATCTCCGCCAGGAACGCGACCGGCGGCGCCTCGCTGCTCCCGGCAAAGCGCGCCAGCAGGCCAAGCAGGACAGCGCCGATCGCGGCGAGCACGAAGTTGGTGGCCGGCCCCGCCGCCGCCACCAGCATCATCCCCCGGCGCGGATCGCGCAGGCGGCCATAGTTGACCGGCACCGGCTTGGCCCAGCCGAACGCGGTATGCGTCATCAGCCACAGCATGGCGGGCAGGATCAGCGTGCCGAAGGGATCGACGTGGCGGATCGGATTGAGGCTCAGGCGCCGCTGCTCTCGCGCGGTCGGATCGCCCAGGGTCAGCGCCACCCAGCCGTGCGCCACTTCATGGAACACGATGGCGATGATCAGGGGAAGGATGAGCGCTGCGGCTTGCAGCAGGAATTCGGTCATGGCGCCTATCTAGGCGCGAGGATCGATGCGGGCAATGACCCGCCGGCGCGGGCCATCGGCCCAGTGCCCGCCCGGCGTGGGATCACGGCAGGCTCAGCGCCCCATGGCGTCGCTGAAATGACGGCGGCACAAGGCGACGTAGCGCTCGTTGCCGCCGATTTCGGTCTGCGCGCCCTCGCTTACCGCGCGCCCCTCGCCATCCACGCGCAGGTTCATCGTCGCCTTGCGGCCGCAGTGGCACACGCCCTTCAGTTCGACCAGCGCGTCGGCAATGCCCAGCAGCACTGCGGCGCCGGGGAACAGCTCGCCGCGAAAGTCGGTACGCAGGCCATAGCACACCACCGGTATGTCATGCCTGTCGGCAAGGTCGGCGCATTGCCAGACCTGAGCCGGGGTGAGGAACTGCGCCTCGTCGACCAGGACGCAGGACAGCGGCTCCACCGCATGGACCTCTCGCACGCGCGCCGCCAGGTCCGTATCCGCCGTGAAGCGATGCGCCCCGGCATGCAGGCCGATGCGGCTCTCGATCGCATGGTCGGGGCCCTGCCCTTCGGCGCGGTCATCGATGGCCGCCGTCCACAGCATCGTGCGCATCCCGCGCTCGCGATAATTGAAGTTCGCCTGCAGCAGCGTCGTCGATTTGCCGGCGTTCATGCTGGCGTAGTAGAAGTAGAGTTTGGCCATCGTCGGCGCGCGATACCATTCCCGCGCTGGACTTGCATCGGACCGGGGATAATCTCCCACAAATAAATGGAGTTGTTGCGCTCCACTTATGGCAGAAGGCTTCTGTCCGGTGGAGGAAATGATGAACAGGGCAGTTACCGCAGCAATAGCATTCGCTATTCCAACGGCGCTCGCCGCATACATCGCTTTCGCCCCGCTGGCTGCCCAGGCGCCCCTGCAAGAACTGGCCCCGCCCCTCGGCCTGCTTGACGATGCCGCCTACCGACTGTCCTCCATCGCTGGAAGCGAGGCCGCCGCGGGAGCGTTCGCCGCGCTCGGCGTGGTGCTTGCGCTGCTGGTCGCGCTCGTCGGCAGGGGAGGAAGAGAGCAGCGCGCCGCTTCGCCCGCGCCGGACAAGGGCGATACCCCCCGTCCGGCATGGCGGCCCGAACCCCATAACCCGCAGGACCGCATAGCCAGCCTTCGCCGGCGCGCCCACGCGGAAAGCCTCGCCGGCTCCGAACCGGTCCCACTTCCTTACGAAGCGCCTGTCGCTTCGCCGGCCATAGCGGCAGGTTCGCTGGTACTGCTGCGCAAACCACGGGATCCGGGCCGGGACTGGTTCGATGACGGCAGCTGGCTGGGCGGCTTGCCCCGGCTCGGCACCACCCCATGGCCGCGCGGTCAGAACGGCGCTCCGCTGCCCTTCGCCGCCCAGATAGACTTTGCCGAGATCGCCCGGGCACGTCCCGGCTTGCCCCTGCCGGCTACCGGATCACTCGCGTTCTTTCTTGGCGAGGGCGCCGTGGTCGCGGCGTCGCAGTCACCTGCCTTTTCCGACCCGCCCTCCGGCCTTCCCCCAGCCTTCGAGGAAGGCGGCACAGCGATGCCCGCCACCCCCGGACCGCTGAGCCGCCACTTCTTTCCGTTCTGGCCAGTCGCGATCCTGCCCAAAGATGATGCAGTCAGCCTGCCGGCGCCCAGAAACACGCCGTTCCATGCCGAAGGCGAGACGCTGTGGTGGCACGGCGCGGTCCACCTCGGCAACCGGCTGCGGGCGGCGGCGCAGAAGGGTGCCGACGAAAACCTCTCCGCCGACACGGCCGAAGGCCTGCGCGGGGTGATCGCGGCGATGGACGAATTCACCGCCGGACGGGACTTATGGACTCCGCTGTCGGCAGACGAGGCGGCGGTCATCGCCGACCTGCTCGACGAACTGCGCGCGGCCTATCCCGCAGTCGCCGCGCGGCATTTGCCGGACGGTACGGCGGATCTCGCGGCCCTGTCACTGCGCACGATGGTCACCGGCGCGCCCGAGGCGGTCGCGGCCATGCCGGATACGGAGCTCGCACGCATCAATGCCGAGTACCGCGCGCCGCTGCGCCGCAATCACTGCATGTTCGCCCCCGCCGGCGATGCGAGCGCAGAGATCGTGCTGCTCCAGCTGGCCAGCGACGACATGATGGAATGGCGCTGGCCCGGAATGGCAGACGGTGTTGCGCAGTTCCGCATCGGCAGCGAAGCCTTGCATGCAGGGCGATGGCACGAGGCTTGGCTGGAGTTTCGGCCGGGTTGATCCCGCCTTTCCCGAACCCGCACGCACTGCCCCGGCCCGGCGCTGGCGCGAGAGCGGGCCTTCAGTCCTCCAGGTCGCGCTTCACGCGCGGGTCGCTCAGCAGCGCGTCGATCCGGCTCGCTTCATCGAAGGTCTCGTCGACGCGGAACTGGATCTTGGCGGCGAACCTCATCTTCAGCCGCTGCGCCACCTCCCGCTGAAAATAGGCGGTGTTGGTGCGCAGCGCCTTCAGGACCGCTTCCTCGTCCTCGCCCAGCAGCGGCTTCACATAGACGATCGCCTGCCTGAGGTCCGGCGTCATGCGCACCTGGGTCACGGATACCGAATGGCCTGACAGGGTATCGTCATGCACCTGCTGCCGGGTCAGGACCTCGGAGATGACGTGACGCACCTGTTCACCCACCTTGAGCAGGCGGACGGAGTGCTGTTCGGGAGTAGTTTGCTGGCGTGCCATCGTTGTCCTCCATGTGGTCGGAGCGCGACAATTTGCAACAACAGATTATGGCTCTGTCGTCGGCGCCCGGTTGATCGATATGGCCCGGCGAGGGCAGGATTTCCGCCGGCGCGGAATGCCGGATGCTTACATCTTGGTCAGGATCCGCGCCAGCGAGCGCACATTGCGCGCCGTACCGCGCAGGCCAAGGCGGCGTTCGATGAAGTCTGCGGTCAGCCGGCTCTGCCCGGCGCCATGCACATAGTCGATGTAGAGGCACCGCTCGCCCAGGGCGATCTTCTCCTCACCGCGCCCGGCGTGATCGCGCAGCAGCTTTTCGAACTTTTCCTGCTCGGGCCGGGCGGCGAGGAAATGGGTGTGGACGAACTTGTCCTCCCCGCTGCCGACGAAGGGATTGTCCTCCACCGCCGCGCGCACCTCGTCCCTGGTGCGCACCGCCACGAAGCTGTCGATGTCGAAGCGGTCGCGCATCATGTAGGCGAACAGCTCCTCCAGCCCCTCGGTCGGGCGGTCATCGAAATCGAACAGGACGTTGCCGCTCGCCACCACCGTCTCGACGTTCTCGAACTCCTCGCGCGCGAAGGCATGGCGCAGGTCCGCCATCGTCAGCCGGTTGCCGCCGACGTTGATCGATCCGAACAGGGCGAGATAGCGGGTCATAGGAAGGCTCCGGTGCTGCCGAGAATGAAGATAACCAGCACAGCCGCCAGTACCGCGAAAGGCAAAAGGGCGGCAGCGACAACGAGCCTTGGCCATGATGATGGCTTGTAGCTCATGTCCCCGCCGCCCTCTCAGGCGTTCATGCGAACCGGATCAGCCGATCGTGCGCTCGCGGTGGCTGACCTCGAACACTTCCAGCTGGTCGCCCGCCTTGATGTCGTTGGTGTCGGACAGCACGACGCCGCATTCCAGGCCGGTGCGCACTTCGTCCACGTCGTCCTTGAAGCGGCGCAGCGACTGGATCGTCGTGGCCGAAACGATGACATCCTGCCGCGTGAGACGGGCGTGAAGACCCTTGCGGATGACGCCATCGACCACCAGCAGACCGGCTGCCTTGTCTTTCTTGCCGGCCGGGAAGACCTGCTTGACCTCGGCGCGGCCGACGACGGTTTCGATCCGTTCCGGTCCCCAGATGCCGGCCATCTGCTTGCCGACTTCCTCGGTCAGTTCGTAGATGACGTCGTAGTACATCATCTCGGTCTTGGTCTTCTCGATCTGCTCGCGCGCCTTGGCGTTCGGGCGGACGTTGAAGCCGACGATCGGCGCGCCGCTGGCCGAGGCGAGCGTCACGTCGGTCTCGGTGATCGCGCCGACGCCCGAATGCAGGATGCGCACCTTGATCTCGTCGTTCGAGAGGTTGTGCAGCGCGTTGTTGATCGCCTCGACCGAACCCTGAACGTCGGCCTTGACTACCACCGGGTACTCGATGACGTTTTCCTTGGCCTTGAGCGCGGAGAACATCGTGTCGAGGCTGGCCGGAGCGGTGGCGGTGCGCTTGGCGGTCGCCTGCTCCTGACGGTAGCCGGAGACCTCGCGGGCGCGCTGCTCGCTTTCGACCACAGTCATCTGGTCGCCCGCCATCGGCACGCCGCCAAGGCCAAGGACCTCGACCGCCATCGACGGGCCGGCTTCCTTGACCTGACGGCCCTTGTCGTCGTTCATTGCGCGCACGCGGCCGCTCTCGCTGCCGACGACGAAGATGTCGCCGCGCTTCAGCGTACCGCGGTTGACGAGCACGGTGGCGACCGGGCCCTTGCCCTTGTCGAGCTTGGCTTCGATCACGGTGGCTTCCGCCGAACGGTCCGGGTTGGCCTTCAGCTCCAGGAATTCGGCCTGCAACAGGATCTTCTCGATCAGTTCGTCCAGGCCCTTGCCGGTCTTGGCCGAGACTTCCACGTCCTGCACGTCGCCCGACATTTCCTCGACGACGATCTCGTGCTCAAGCAAACGCTCGCGGATCTTCTGCGGGTTGGCGTCTTCCTTGTCGCACTTGTTGATAGCCACGATCATCGGCACGCCGGCGGCCTTGGTGTGATTGATGGCCTCGATCGTCTGCGGCATGATGCCGTCGTCGGCGGCCACCACCAGAATGACGATGTCGGTGACATTGGCACCGCGCATACGCATCTGGGTGAATGCGGCGTGGCCGGGCGTATCCAGAACCGTGAGCAGATCGCCGCCCTTGGTCTTGATCTGGTAGGCGCCGATGTGCTGCGTGATGCCGCCGGCTTCGCCGCGCACCACGTCGGTGCCGCGCAGCGCGTCGAGCAGGCTGGTCTTGCCGTGGTCGACGTGGCCCATGATCGCGATCACGGGCGGACGCGGCTTCAGCGATGCCTCGGTATCGACGTCGATGGAGGTATCGATATCGATGTCGCTTTCGGACACGCGCTCGATGTTGTGGCCGAATTCGGTCACCAGCAGTTCCGCCGTGTCCTGGTCGATCGTCTGGTTGACGGTGACCATCATGCCCATGTTGAACAGCGCCTTCACAAGGTCGGCGCCCTTCTCGGCCATGCGGTTGGCGAGTTCCTGCACGGTGATCGCCTCGGGCACGATCACGTCGCGCACCTGCTTCTCACGCGGCTGCGACTTGCCGGAGAAGTGCGCACGGCGCTCCTTCTCGCGGGCACGCTTCAGCGCGGCGAGCGAACGGGCGCGGGCGCCCTCGTCCTCGTTGAGCGCGCGCGTCACGGTCAGCTTGCCGGACTGGCGGCGATCGCCCTTGCCGCCGCGTTCGGCGACCGCGCCGCCGCGTGCGGGGGCCGCGCCCTTCTTGGCCGGATCGGCCTTCTTGGCACCAGCGGCGGCCGCGTCAGGCTTGCGCGCCGCGGGCTCGGTGCGCTGCACCGGGGTGAAGCGGCGCGGGGCCGGCACGGCCTGTTCGGCGCTGTCGTCCGCTTCGGCCTGCGCTTCCGCAGGCGCGGCAGGCGCTTCAGGAGCAGCATCAGCTGCAGGAGCGGCTTCCGGCGCAGCGGCAGCGGAAGCAGGCGCTTCCTCGGGCTCGGCGGCAGCCTTCGCTTCCACCTGGGCGGCAGCGCTGGCGGCTTCTTCCTCGGCGCGCCTGTTATCCTCGGCGCGGCGACGTTCGTCGTCCTGCGCCTTCTGACGTTCTTCCTCTTCGCGGCGGCGAGCTTCCTCGGCCACGCGCAGGCGATCTTCCTCCGCCTCGCGCTGCAGACGCGCGACACGCTCCTGCGGCGTCTCGCCGGCGGGTGCGGAAGGCTTGCGGGCGGGGGGCGGCGGCGGCGCGGCCTTCGTCGGGGCAGGTGCGGGCGCCGCCTGTGCGGCAGGCGCCTCTGCCTCAGCCTTCGCCTCGGCAGCGCTTTCCGAACCGGGCTTGCCGATCAGCTTGCGCCGCTTCACCTCGACCACCACCTTGTTGGTGCGGCCGTGGCTGAAGGTCTGCTTGACCTCACCCGCTTCCACCGAGCGCTTAAGCCCAAGCGGCTTGCGGCCCAGGGTCGGTTTGTTGTCGGTCTCGCTCATATCTCTCGTCGTGCCCTTCAATCTCAATTCGTCGTAGCGGGCGCGGCCGTGGCCTGCCCGTCATCACCATCATCCATGTCGGCCGCGGCCGGCTCGGCCTGCCCCTGGAAATGCAGGAGGCGCTGCAGCAGCGATGCGACCCTGTCAGCCGCGCCGCGATCGTTCAGCGCCAAGTGAACGACGTTGTCGCGGCCCAATGCCACAGACAGCGTCTCTCGGTCCAGTGGCAAGCGCGTGCCTTTCAGACCGGTGCCTTCCGCATCGCTTCCCACGCGCCAGGCCTGGTCCAGCTTTCGCGCCCCGTCCTCACGCGCGTCGGAGGCGTGGCCCAGCCAGACGACCCGTCCCTCGCGCGCGTTCTGCGCGATCCGGTCCGAACCCATCAGCAGCTTGCCCGACTTGAGTTCAAGGCCCAGCCGCTCGGTCAGCGCGCGGATCAGCGCCTGTTCGATCCTCTCGGCAAGGTCTTCGGGAATGGAAAGCGGCGCGCCTTTATAAGCACGCGCCAAGGCTCCCTTTAATTTGCCCTTCGCAAGGGCAATTTCAAGGGGGCCGCGTGAAACGCCAAGCCACGCGCCGCGCCCGGGGGCACGCGCGTGGACATCCGGCAGGACCAGCCCGTCCGGCGAAATCGCCAGACGCACGAGCGTGTCCCGCGCGGCTTTCCCGCCGGAGAGAATGCAGGTTCTCTCCGGGCCGGCGCTATCGATGTCGGAGCTTACGCGCTCATTGCGAGGATTCCGCATCGGCGGCCTCCTCGGTTTCGGGTTCTTCGTCGAACCAGTGGGCGCGCGCGGCCATGATGATCTCGTTGCCCTGCTCTTCGGTCAGGCCATATTCGCCCAGCACGCCGCCCTTGTCCTCGTCGCGGGCGCGGCGATTGACGGTGCCGTCGCGGCGGCGCTGCTCGGTGCGCTTCTTGGCGATGAGTTCGTCGGTGGCGAGATCGGCGAGGTCGTCGAGCGTCTTGACACCGCCCTTGCCCAGCGTGACCAGCATCGCTTCGGTCAGGTGCGGCAGTTCGGCCAGCGCATCCTCGACGCCCAGCGCGCGGCGCTGTTCGCGGAATGCCTCTTCGCGGCGCTCGAGCGCTTCGCCTGCGCGGCTCTGCAGCTCCTCGGCCAGTTCCTCGTCGAAGCCTTCGATCGTCGCCAGCTCGCTGACGTCGATGTAGGCGACTTCCTCCAGCTCGCTGAAACCTTCGGCGACCAGCAGCTGCGACAGCGTCTCGTCGACGTCCAGTTCCTCCTCGAACATCTTCGAGCGTTCCTGGAATTCCTTCTGGCGCTTCTCGCTCGATTCGGCCTCGGTCATGATGTCGATCTGCGAGGTGGTGAGCTGCGAGGCGAGGCGCACGTTCTGGCCGCGGCGACCGATGGCAAGCGACAGCTGGTCGTCAGGCACGACGACTTCGATGCGGCTTTCCTCCTCGTCGATGACGACGCGGCTGACGGTGGCGGGCTGCAGCGCGTTGACGATGAAGGTCGCCGTGTCCTCGCTCCAGGGGATGATGTCGATCTTCTCGCCCTGCAGCTCCTGCACGACGGCCTGGACGCGGCTACCCTTCATGCCGACGCAGGCGCCGACCGGGTCGATCGAGTGGTCATGGCTGATCACGCCGATCTTGGCGCGCGAACCCGGATCGCGGGCGGCGGCCTTGATCTCGATGATGCCGTCGTAGATTTCGGGCACTTCCTGCGCGAAGAGCTTCTTCATGAACTCGGGGTGCGCGCGGGACAGGAAGATCTGCGGGCCACGGTTCTGACGCTCGACCTTGAGCACGATGGCGCGCACGCGCTCGCCGACGCGGGCGGCCTCGCGCGGGATCTGCTGGTCGCGGCGGATCACGCCCTCGGCGCGGCCGAGGTTGACGATCACATGGCCGAATTCGACCGACTTGATCACGCCGGTGATCACTTCGCCGACGCGGTCCTTGAATTCCTCGTACTGGCGGTCACGCTCGGCATCGCGGACCTTCTGGAAGATCACCTGCTTGGCCGACTGCGCATCGATGCGGCCCAGGTCCACCGGCGGCAGCGGATCGACGATGAAATCACCGACCTTGGCATCCTTCTGGAGCTTTTCGGCCTGCTTGAGATCGACCTGCTTGAAGTAGTCCTCGACTTCCTCGACCACCTCGACGACGCGCCACAGGCGCAGGTCGCCGGTGCGCGGATCGAGCTTGGCGCGGATGTCGTTCTCGGCGCCGTAACGATTACGGGCCGACTTCTGGATCGCTTCTTCCATCGCCTCGATGACGATCGACTTGTCGATCATCTTCTCCGATGCGACGGAGTTCGCGATAGCGAGCAGCTCGGCGCGGTTGGCGGAAATCGCACTGGCCATGGTCAGTCTTCCTGTTCCTCGAGAATCTCGTCGGCGCCGCTGGTGTCCAGCGGGCGGGTTGCGGCAATCAGCTTGTCGGTCAGGACCAGCCGTGCTGAATGAATGTCGGCCAGCGCGAAGCTGACCTTGCCGGACTTGCGGTCGTCGAGCGTCACCGTCTCGCTGCCCGCCTCGCCTTCGATACCCACCAGATCGCCGTGCAGCGCCTTGCGGTTACCTTCGATGGGGGCGTTCAGGTTGATCTTGGCCTCGTGCCCGGCCCAGTTGGCATAATCCTTGGTGCGCGTCAGCGGCCGGTCGATTCCCGGCGAGCTGACTTCGAGGCGGTAGGCCTCGTCGATCAGCACTTCGCCGGATTCCTCCAGCGCGTCCATGCGATCGGAAATGCGGTGCGACAGGCTCACGCACTCATCGAGCACAAGCTGGCCGGTCTGCGGATTCTCCGCCATCACCTGCAGCGCGATCTCGTCGTCGCCCACCTCGCTCTTGCCGAAGATGCGCACGCGCACGAGATCGAAGCCGAGGGCGTTGACCTCAGGCTCGATGACTTGCGTGATGCGGGCGATATCGGCCACGCGGCATTCTCCAGGTATGCAATCGTGTTGTACGGACCGCCGTTGCTGCAACGCGGTTTCGTGCCGGCCCCTAACCGGCGCCAGCCCGAACGTTGTTTCACCAATGTCGGGATTGGGCGCAGATAAGCGCGATTCCGAAAAAAGGCAAGTGGGAAGGTTGTGACGAGAGACGGCTTGCCTGTCGGGCGTCTTGATCGCCGCGAAGAACGCGGGCGATCAGAAACCGCAAATCAGCATGTCGAGCGCATTGCCAACGTCGAGATAATGGTCCGACAGTGAACCGACAGGCACTTTCAATTCCGAAACGGGTACGGTGGCTGCGAATTGTGTCACCATGACGCAGCAGACGCCTTCCATCTCGAAAAGGGGATTGAGGCGGGCTGCTGGCTTGGGTGCCTCGTCCCTGGCCACCAGCGGCACGACCAATCGGGTGTTGAGATCGCTGAGGAGATCGGACTGGCAGTCGATCAGGTAGCCGTGTCCCATCGGCGAACGGTAGACGTCGAATTTCGCCATCAGTTCCGGATCATCAAAATTGACGGAAGCGTGCCAACGGCAATCCGTTGTGATCGACATAGGCGTTGGATGATGCCAGCGCCTCGGCATTCTCCTGCCGCCAACGCTGCGCACGCGTTTCCGCGATCTGTTCGACCAGCCCGCGCTCGCAGGCGCGCGACACGTTGATGTCCAGCGAGCGCGCTTGGGCCAGGAGTTCCGGATCGAGCGAGACATTGGTAGGCTTGCGAACCGAAGAAGTCGTTGCTCGGGGCATGAAACCTCACTTTCCATGCGCACGATATATGCGCACGGCGAGCACATCAACCATGCGCAAAGGGATAGAAGCCCTTAAGCCGCAGCCACCCACGCCGCATCGGGCAGATCGATCGCCGGCAGCGTCCGGAATCCGGGGTGCGCCAGCAGGTAGCCCTGGATGTAGCGGATGCCGAGCGCCCGCAGCGCGCGGTATTCTTCCACCGTCTCGATACCCTCGGCGATCACCTTGATGCCCATCGTCTCGGCCATGCGGACGAGGCCTTCCACGATCATCCGGCGCGGCATGCTGGTATCGATGCCGCGCACCAGTTCCATGTCGAGCTTGATGAAATCGGTCTGCAACCGGGCGAGCAGGCCAAGACCCGCATGCCCGGCCCCGAAATCGTCGAGCGCGGTGGCGAAGCCCATCCTGTGATACGTCTCGATGATGTTCTTCACATGATCGGTATCGACCATCTGCTCGTTCTCGGTGAATTCGAAGATCAGCCGGTCCGTCGGAAAGCCGGTGGCCCGCGCGGTCTTGAGCGTCAGCTGGATGCACGCCGCCGGCGAATAGACGGCGTTGGGCAGGAAATTGATCGAAAGCCGCGCGCCCGTTTCGAGTATCCCGGCACCGACGGCGCCCTCGATCGCGGCGACCCGGCATTGCTGGTCGAACGAATAGCGGTTTTCCGCCGTTACCCCGGCCAGCACTTCGCCCGCGCTTTCGCCGGCCGGGCCGCGCACCAGCGCCTCATAGGCGAAAGGCGCGCCGGTTTCCGCATCGACGATCGGCTGGAACGCCATCGCGATGCTCCAATTGGCGCCCTCTGCGCGGCACCCCTGGCATCCATTGTCCATGCGATTCTCGCCTCCAGTCGTGCCCCTGGGTGCAGGAAAGACGATAAAATGGCGTTAAAATATGGAATTATATTAAGAAAACCGGATTAACATGGATCACTTTTGAACACAGCGCCGATCATCGCCGCCCCTGATGCAGTCCATGCTTCTTCAGACAATGACGCAGCTGGTCGTAGGTAAGGCCGAGCGACTCGGCGACCTTGCGCTGGTTCCAGCGCAGGCGTTCGAGCGCGGCGACGATCAGGCCGCGCTCATGCGCCTCGACCGCCTCGCGCAGCGATGCGGGGAGCGATCCAGGAGCCGCGTCGGCCTTTGCCGGGCGCGGTGCAGGGGCCGGCTCCGATGCCCTCGGCGCAGCGGCGACCGGCTCGGCGCGCCACGGATTGGCGAAGGGGTCGAAGACGATCTCCCCGATCGGCGTGGTCTCGTCGGCCCAGCGATAGACCGCGCGCTCGACGACGTTGCGCAATTCGCGCACGTTGCCGGGCCACTCGTATTCTTCCAGCACCGTCATCGCCTCATCGGAGAAGCCCGCCCATCGGTCCCACGCCAGCTCGCTGGCCATGCGGCGCCCGTAGTAGTCGGCCAGGTCGCGCACGTCGCCCTCGCGGGCGCGCAGAGGCGGCAGGTTGATCACCTCGAAGCTCAGCCGGTCGAGCAGGTCGGCGCGGAAGGTGCCGTCCTGCGCCATGCGCGGCAGGTCGGCGTTGGTGGCGGCGACGATCCGCACGTCGACATTGAGCGGCCGCGACGAACCGATGCGCACCACCTCGCCATATTCGATCGCGCGCAGCAGCCGTTCCTGCGCCGCCATCGACAGGTTTCCCAGTTCGTCGAGGAACAGCGTGCCCTTGTCCGCCTCCTCGAAGCGCCCCGCCCGCGCCCGCGTGGCGCCGGTGAAGGCGCCGGCTTCGTGGCCGAACAGCTCGGCCTCGATCAGGGTCTCGGGCAGCGCCGCGCAGTTGAGCGTGACGAGCGGCTCATCCCACCGGGGGGAGAGACGATGGAGGCGCTGGGCGATCAGCTCCTTGCCGGTGCCGCGCTCTCCGATCACCAGCACCGGGCGGCCAACCGGCGCGGCGCGGCTGGCGCGCTCGACCGCATCGAGGAAGGCCATGGACTGGCCGATGAACTGTACGTCGCGGTCCATTCCCAATAATTAGCGTAAATTCCCATTCATTGGCAATTCATCTTTTCGGAGAATTCGTGCACTTTTGACCAAAAGGCCGGAAATCCGCCGCTCGCGCAATTTTGGCACGCGCCTTGCTGAATACCCGGCAACAAGTTGTTCAGGACTTTTCGAGGAACGCCGCCATGCACATCCGCACCGCCAACACCGATCACGCCCCCCGGCAGAACGAGGTTCGCTCCACGCTGATCCGCTCCAAGCTCGACTGGGCGATCATCATCAGCGTGCTGGCGATGGCGGCGTTCAACCTGGTGGTCATGGCCGATAACTTCGGCGTCACCAAAGCCTACGCCGCCGCCCCGGCCTGCGGGATCGGGCTTGCATGAGCAGGCTCGACGCGGAGATCGAAATTCTCCAGAAACCGCAGTATACGGGTCGCACACGTTTTTATAACCCGGCCAACGACGCCGAGCCCGATACGAAGAACACCGCCGGCCGCGCCTATTTCCGTCCGGTCCATGCAAGAGGTAACATCCCGATGGGCATCTTCTCCCGCACTCGCGACATCGTCGCCGCCAACTTCAACGACCTGCTCGACAAGGCCGAAGATCCGGCGAAGATGATCCGCCTGATCATCCTCGAGATGGAGGAAACGCTCGTCGAGGTGCGCACCAGCAGCGCGCGCACCATCGCCGACCAGAAGGAACTGCGCCGCCACGTCGCCAAGCTCGACACGCTGCAGGCGGACTGGAACGACAAGGCGCAGCTCGCGCTCAGCAAGGACCGCGAGGATCTGGCCCGCGCCGCCCTCGTCGAGAAGAAGAAGGCCGCCGACATGGCCGACCAGATCCGCGCCGAGATCGCGGTGCTCGACGATGCCCTGCGCGCCTACGAGGAAGACATCGCCAAGCTGCAGACCCGCCTCAGCGAGGCCCGCAGCCGCCAGTCCTCCATCGCCGCGCGCTTGCAGAGCGCCGAGAACAGGGTCAAACTGCGCACCCTGCTCGCCAGCGAGCGCGTGGACGAGGCGATGGCCCGGTTCGACCAGCTCGAACGCCGCGTCGACTATGCCGAGGGACGGGCGGAGGCGATGAGCCTTTCGGACAAGCGCCAGCCGACCCTGGCCGAGGAAATCGCCGCGCTGGCCGATGGCGACAACATCGAGGCGGAACTCGCCGAGATGAAGCGCGCGATGGGCGGCCAGAACGCCGCGCCCGCGAAGCAGGGCGAATAACCACGGTGCGCGCCTGCATCCCGGAGGCACGCACCGCTCCATCGGGAGCAATGGCCGGGACTTTTTGTGATCAAGGGAAGGGACAACCAGTGTCACGCGGACCATTCTATCTCGACAAGTCGAACGCCAAGCTGGCTGGAGTATGCTCCGGCATCGCCGACTACACCGGCGTGGACTCGCTGTGGATTCGCATCGCCGCCGTATTCCTGACGTTCTGGGTCTCGTTCATCACGATCCCCATCTATATCGCCGTCGCCGTACTGGCGGACAGCAAGCCGATGGGGCTCTACAGCGAGGACGAGGAGGAGCGCCTGCTGCGCCGCATGGAGCGCCGCCGCAATCGCCAGGGCCTGTCCGGCCTGTCGATGCCCGGCACGCGCTCGCACCGCCTGCGCCGCGACATGAGCGACCTCGACCGCCGGATCGCCGACATGGAAGCGCACTACACCAGCAGCAGTTCCTCGCGCCTCGCCGCCGAGATCGACAGCCTGCGCTGAGCGCACACGGATCACAGGAACCACACGATGAGCATGGGCCAATTCATCCCGATCCTGGCACTGTCCATACCGATCATCGCGATCTGGACCAAGCACCAGCACCGGATGGCGAAGCTGCAAGTGGAAGCGACTGCCGAAAAGGCCGCGCAATATGCCTCCAACAGCCGCGAGCTGGAAGAGCGAGTGCGGGTTCTTGAACGCATCGTCACCGACGGCGGCTATGACACCGCGCTGCAGATCGAAGCGCTGCGCGACCGGCGCGAAGTGGACGAGCACCGCACCGGGGACCGCCCCGGCGCCGTCAACTGACCCGCCTTCGAGGAAAAACAGGGCCGTTCAGGGAGCAAGCACATGGACTGGGGTGGACCTTCCTTCGTCATTCTGATCATCGCCATTTCCACTGCGGGGTGGCTGATCAACAACTGGATCCGCGCACGTCACGGGTATGCGCTGGAGGATGAATGGTCGGGCAAGACCGAGCATCCCGACCAGATCGCCAACGCCGCGCTGCGCAAGGAGAACGCCGAACTGACACGGCGGCTGGAATCCATCGAGCAGCGTACCGCCGCGCTTGAGACCATCGTCACCGACGGCGGGTTCGCTCTCTCGCGCCAGATCGATGCCCTGCGCGATACGCCGCGCATCGCCGCGAACCCCGACAAGGCCGGAGCACGGATATGAACATAGACTACGCCGCCATAGAAATGCTCGCCCCTGTGCTGGTCATGGTCACCGCGGTCGGCACCGGGGGCTGGCTGCTCAACAACTGGCTGCGGATGCGCCATGGCTATCCACTGGAGACGCAGTGGGGCAAGGCGGTCTATCCGCGCGGCGACACCGAGGCACTGGCCCGCGTGCAGTTGCTGACGCAGGAAAACGCCCAGCTGCGCGCTGAAATCGGATCGATGAAGGACCGGCTCGCCAGCGTGGAGCGGATCGTCACCGACCAGGGATACGACGTCGCCCGGCAGATCGAGGGCCTGCGCGAAGCGCGCGACGAGGCCGCCCTCACGGCAAGGAAAGTGACCCGGCAATGAGCTTCGGAGAATTCATGAGCCTGGCGGCGGTGATGATCGCCATGGTATCGATTTTCGCCATCCTCGGCGGCATGTACAAGCGCCGCCTCGCCTTTCTGGAACGCAAGCTGGAGATCACCGCCGGCCAGACCGCCGAGAAGGCCGCGCAGTATGCGGCGCACAACAGCGAGATCGAAAACCGACTGCGCGTGCTGGAGCGGATCGTCACCGACGGCGCGGCCCCGCACGATATCGCGCGGCAGATCGACGCCTTGCGCGACCATGATCATGTGAAGGTGACACAGCAATGAGCTTCTGGACCGCCGTCGTCGTCCTGTTCGCGATCGGCTGCTTCACTTGGCTGCGCGCCCAGAAACACCGCGCGCTCGGCAGCAAGGGCGGTGACTACAATCACACCCGGCGCGAGCACGAACTGGAGCAGGAAGTGCAGGAAATGCGCAAGCGCATCGCCGTGCTCGAACGCATCGCCACCGACGAGCGGCGCGGCAAGGATCTGGCCCGCGAGATCGAATCCCTGCGCGAGAAGTAAGGCCAGCCCACGGCTTTCATCTTGACATCGCGAACCATATAGGTTATATGCCCCAGCATCCGGCCGGGCGAATGTACACGCCCGCCCCGGTGTTTCGGGCCGGCGCTTCGGGCCGGGACGCG
>Ga0065704_10070584_pt1 | contig 19772 bp, 15 predicted proteins | sample SwiRhicommuniRL2_FD_59091 | JGI IMG/M metagenome (GOLD analysis project Ga0065704, IMG submission 59091) | Switchgrass rhizosphere bacterial communities from Rose Lake, Michigan, USA - RL2 v2 (version 2) | ecosystem: Host-associated > Plants > Roots > Rhizosphere > Soil | place: East Lansing, MI
CATCGGCGGCGTGATCCAGGTGTTCACCCGCCGCAACACCGGCAAGGTGCGTCCGAATTTCCGCATCGGCGTGGGCAGCGACAGCACGCGTGAAGCCAGCGCCGGCATCGGCGGCGGCAATGCGCGCGGCTGGTTCGGCGCGGACGTGGCGCATACGCGGTCGGATGGCTTCAATGCCTGCCGTGGACGCGGTCCGGATCCGGGCATCCCGTTCGACTTCGGCGCTGGTTGCTTTACCGACGAACCCGATCGCGATGGCTACCGCAACACGTCAGCCAACCTGCGCGGCGGCTACTCTTTCACCGATACGCTGACGATGGAAGCCAACGCGCTGCGCGCCGAGGGCAAGAGCGAATTCGACGGCAGCTTCACCAATCGCTCGGAAACGGTGCAGCAGGTGATCGGCACCAAGCTGCGCTATGCGCCGAGCGAGAAGGTCGGCCTGCAGCTGAGCCTGGGCCGCAACGACGACAAATCCGACGATTTCCATGACGACGTGCAGTCCGGCTATTTCGAAACGCGCCGCTACGTGGCTTCGCTGCAGGGCGATTTCACGGTGGCCGCCAACCAGCTGCTGACCGCCGGCATCGACTGGCAGGACGACAAGGTGGAAAGCGCCACCGACTTCGACATCACCCAGCGCGACAACCTGGCCGGCTTCGTCGAGTACCAGGGCCGCTTCGGTGCGCACCAGCTGCAGGCCAGCGTCCGCAACGACGACAATGAACAGTTCGGCAACCACACCACCGGCAGCCTGGGCTACGGATTCGGCTTCGACAACGGCCTGAAGCTGACCGCCAGCGTGGCCACCGGCTTCAAGGCGCCGAGCTTCAACGATCTGTACTACCCGTTCTTCGGCAACCCCGACCTGAAGCCCGAAGAATCCGAGAGCGTCAACCTGGGCATCGCGCAGTACGCGGACAGCTGGAACTGGACGTTCAACGTCTACCAGAACAAGGTGGACGAGCTGATCTCATACGATGCGGCGATCTTCCTGCCCAACAACATCGACGAAGCGCGCATCCGCGGCGCGGAGTTCACGGTCGACTTCACGCTGGGCGGTTTCGACATCGCCACCCAGCTGAGCCACACCGACCCGCGCAACCGTTCGGCGGGCCCCAACCACGACAACCTGCTGGCACGTCGTCCACGCAATACCGCGCGCATCGACGTGGATCGCGCGTTCGGCGCGCTCCGCACCGGCGTGACATTCAACGCGGCGGGCGAGCGCTACGACAACCTGGCCAATACCGACCGACTAGGCGGCTACAGCACGCTGGACCTGCGCCTGGAGTACGCCATCGCGCCGGCCTGGACGTTGCAGGCGAAGGTCGGCAACGTGTTCGATCGCGACTACGAAACCGTCGCCTGGTACAACCAGGCTGGCCGCACCTACGGCCTGAGCCTGCGTTACCAGCCGACCGAGTGACACGACGGAACACGCGACAGAAGAAAGCCCGGCATCGCCGGGCTTTTTTTCCAATCACCCCGCCACCCGCTCCGCTTCGTCGAACAAGCCCGGCTGGGTTGCCACCTCGTCCCGGTCGCGGAAGCCGGATAGGCCCACGCCCACCAACCGGTAACGCGTGGCCACCGGTAGGTCCACGCGCTCGCGCAGGGCGAGTGCGATGTCGATGAAATCCTGCGCCGTCACCGGAGGCGACTCCGGCGTGAAGCTGCGGGTCAGGATGCGGAACTGCGAGGTCTTGAGCTTCAGTACCACCGTGCGGCCCACGCGCTCCGTCTTCCGGCTGGCGGCCCAGGCCTTTTCCGCGATACGGACGATGTGCGGTTCCAGTTCGGGCAGCAACAGGTCGGTGGCGAACGTGTCTTCGGCCGAGATCGACTGCACCGGCTGGTCAGGCTCCACGGGTCGCTCGTCGATGCCACGCGCGCGCCGATAGAGACTTCCGCCGAAGCTGCCGAAGCGCTGTTCCAGATCGCGCTGCTCGAAGGTGCGCAGATCGCCAACGGTGTGGATGCCGGCCGCGTTCAACTTGCCCTGCATCACCTTGCCCACGCCCGGAATGCGCTCCACCGGCAAAGGCGTCAGGAACGCCTCCACCTGGTGCGGCCGCAGCACGAACTGCCCATCGGGCTTGCGCCAGTCGGACGCGATCTTGGCGAGGAACTTGTTCGGCGCCACGCCGGCCGACGCGGTGAGCTGCGTTTCCTCGCGGATCTGCGCACGGATCGTTTCGGCCACCGCGGTGGCGGTCGGCAGGTCGGACTTTGGCGCGGTGACGTCGAGATAGGCCTCGTCCAGCGACAGCGGTTCGACCAGGTCGGTGTGGCGCAGGAAGATCTCGCGCACCTGTCGCGACACCGCCTTGTAGCGCGCAAAGTCCGGCGGCACGAACACCGCCTGCGGGCACAGCCGCTCCGCGCGCACCGCCGGCATCGCCGAGCGCACGCCGAAGACGCGGGCTTCGTACGATGCCGCGCACACCACCGAGCGCTCGCCGCGCCACGCGACGACCACCGGCCGTCCACGCAGCGACGGATCGTCGCGCTGTTCGACCGACGCGTAGAAGGCGTCCATGTCGATGTGGATGATCTTGCGCATCACGCGATGATATCGGCCGCCGTACGCGATCGCATGGACGCAGGCGGGAACGATACGGTTGCGTTTGGACATGCGGACAGAGAGTGCGAAACCCTTGCCGCAATTACGCCTCGCCGATGGTACGCCGGCGTATGGAAAAAACCCGGTTGATTTGCATCAAGACAAGCGTATGCACATGTGTGCATTATTTGCGCCTTCGTAGAACGGACCATGCAATGACCGCCCCTGCTTCCTTCTCGCGCGAACAGCTGCTGGCCAGCGCGCGCGGCGAACTGTTCGGCCCTGACAGCGGCCGCCTGCCCAATGACCCGATGCTGATGTTCGACCGCATCACCGAGATCCGCGAGGACGGTGGTGCGCACGGCAAGGGCCTCATCCGCGCGGAACTGGATATCCACCCCGACCTGTGGTTCTTCAAGTGCCACTTCCTCGGCGATCCCGTGATGCCCGGCTGCCTGGGGCTGGATGCGATGTGGCAGCTCACCGGTTTCTTCCTGACCTGGATCGGCGCGCCCGGCCGCGGTCGCGCATTGGGATCGGGCGAAGTGAAGTTCACCGGCCAGGTTTTGCCGACCGCCAAGCGCGTCAGCTACGAGATCGACATCAGTCGCGTGATCAACCGCAAGCTGGTGCTTGCGGTGGCCGATGGCCGCATGCTGGTCGACGGCCGCGAGATATACACCGCGCGCGATCTGCGCGTGGGCCTGTTCACCTCGACGGAGAGCTTCTGATGCGCCGTGTCGTCATCACCGGCCTGGGCATCACCTCCTGCCTCGGCAACGACGCGGATACCGTGTCGGCCGCGCTGCGCGCCGGCCATTCGGGCATCCGCCATATCCCGCAATACGCCGAACTCGGCTTCCGCAGCCAGGTAGGCGGTGCGCCGGAGATCGATCTCGATGCGCAGATCGACCGCAAGCAGAAGCGCTTCATGGGCGACGCGGCCGCGTTCGCTCACATCGCGCTGCGCGATGCCATCGCCGATGCCGGCCTGGACGACGCGCTGGTCAGTCAGCCGCGCACCGGCCTGATCGCCGGCTCCGGCGGCGGCTCGGCCGAATGGCAGATCGAAGCCGCCGACCTGCTGCGCGCGCGCGGCATCCGCAAGGTGGGCCCGTACATGGTGCCGCGCACGATGTGCTCCACCGTATCGGCGACCCTCGCGACGGCGTTCAAGATCAAGGGCGTGAGCTATTCGATCTCCGCCGCCTGTGCGACCTCGGCACACTGCATCGGCGCGGCGGCGGACCTGATCCGCGCCGGCCGCCAGGACATCGTGTTCGCCGGCGGCGGCGAAGAGCTGCACTGGGCGCTGACGATGATGTTCGATGCGATGGGCGCGCTGTCGAGCAAGCGCAACGATGACCCCGCGCACGCCTCGCGTCCGTACGATGCGGACCGCGACGGTTTCGTCATCGCCGGTGGTGGCGGCATGCTGGTGCTTGAGGATTACGACCACGCGGTGAAGCGCGGCGCACGCATCCACGCCGAACTGCTGGGTTACGGCGTGACCTCCGATGGCGCCGACATGGTGGCACCATCCGGTGAGGGTGCCGTGCGCTGCATGCAGATGGCACTGGAAGGTGTCACCGCACCGCTGGACTATCTCAACACCCACGGCACCTCCACACCGCTGGGCGACGTGATTGAACTCGAGGCGATCCGCACCGCGCTGGGCGATACGCTGCCGCCGATCTCGTCCACCAAGGCGCTGTCAGGCCACTCGCTGGGCGCCGCCAGCGTGCATGAAGCGATCTACTGCCTGCTGATGATGCGCGATGGCTTCATCGCGGGCTCGGCGAACATCGAGACGCTGGACGAAGGCGCCAAGGATTTCCCCATCGTACAGGCGAGCCGCGACGCGACCCTGGCCACGGTGATGTCCAACAGCTTCGGCTTCGGTGGCACGAACGCCAGCCTGGTGTTCGGGCGGGTCTGACCCGGCTCAGCGCCCGTCCACCGCGCGCCGCCCCAGCGCCGGATCGTCGGTGAAGAAGCCGCCGATCCCCAGCGCGAGATAGGCGCGGATCTCGGCAAGGGATCCCGCCTCGTTGCGCATGCGCGGATCGTCGCCTTCGCGCAGCGCCTTTGGCAGGAAATGGTTCTCCGGCCGGAAGGTGTATGGCCACACGTGCAGGCCTTCGTTGCGGGCATCCGCCATCAGCGTGGTCGGCGCTCCCAATGCGCCGTCCTCGGAAACCGGCAACAGCAGGCGCGTCCACGGCCCGATGATGTCGGCATAGCCGGCGATGTCCTGCAGTCCCGCCGGCGTCATCAGGTCGGCATAGCGGGTCGGCTTTCCCGCCGCCAGCGCATCGCCCGGTTGCGTGTCCGCCGGACCCAGCAGCTGCAGCAAGCGGATGTTCCGGCTGGACGGCCCAAGGCGCGTGCGCAACGCGCGCAGGTTCGCCTGTTCGAACGATTGGATCACCACCGGGGCCTCGCGCGTGTACGCGTGCGCCGCCAGCGTCTCCAGCAGCCGCGCTTCCATCGGCAGCCCGATGCGCTGGAAGTGGCTGGGATGCTTGATCTCGGGAATCAGGCCGATGCTGCGTCCGCTGCGTGCGGCGTGCTCCGCCGCCAACGCGATGACCTCATCCAGCGTCGCGATGTCGTATCGGCCATCGTGCGCCATGCCGCGCAGCTCGGGCAACCGCTCACGCGCGCGCAGCGTCTTCAGTTCGGCGAGGGTGAAGTCTTCGGTGAACCAGCCTTCGAACGTCTCGCCATCGATTACCTGCTGGCGCTTGCGGGCGGCGAACTCGGGCCGCTGCGCGACATCGGTGGTCCCGCCGATCTCGTTCTCGTGCCGCGCGACCAGCACGCCATCGCGCGTGGATACCAGGTCGGGCTCGATGTAGTCCGCGCCGTCCTCGATTGCGCGCGCATACGCCTCCAGCGTGTGCTCAGGCAGATGCGCGCTGGCGCCGCGGTGTGCGACAACGACCACGTCGGCCAGCATGTCGCCGGACTGCACGGACGCGGCCGGCATCAGTGCCAACAGGACGGGAAGCAGACGACGGAACGGCATGGGCAATCCTTCATGCATGCAAGCATGCCACGCGCGGCACGGGACCCGGACAGCACAAAGCCCGGCTTTCGCCGGGCTCCGGTGCAACGCGGGAGGAGAGAGGACCTCGTTGCAGGTCGCATTCTGCGCGCCGCCTGTTACAGGAAGGCGACAGCGGTCACTCCACCGTCACCGACTTCGCCAGATTGCGCGGCTTGTCCACGTCGGTGCCGCGCGCCAGCGCGGTGTGGTACGCCAGCAGCTGCACCGGGATGGTGTGCACGATGGGGCTGAGCACGCCGACGTGGCGCGGGGTACGGATGACGTGCACGCCTTCGGATTCGCTGAAGTGGCTGTCCTGGTCGGTGAACACGAACAGTTCGCCGCCGCGCGCGCGCACTTCCTGCATGTTGGACTTCACCTTCTCCAGCAGCATGTCGTTCGGCGCGATCACCACCACCGGCATGTCGGCATCCACCAGCGCGAGCGGGCCGTGCTTCAGCTCGCCGGCCGGATAGGCCTCAGCGTGGATGTAGGAGATTTCCTTCAGCTTGAGCGCGCCTTCCAGCGCGATCGGATAGTGCAGGCCGCGACCGAGGAACAGCGCGTCTGACTTCGGCGCGAAACGCTCGGCCCAGGCGGCGATCTGCGGCTCCAGGTTCAGCGCGTGCTGCACGCTGCCGGGGAGGTGGCGCAGTTGTTCCAGGTAGTCGGCTTCCTGCTCCGGCGTGACCTTGCCGCGCAGCTTGCCCAGCACGACGGTCAGCTGGAACAGCGCCGCCAGCTGGGTGGTGAAGGCCTTGGTGGACGCCACGCCGATCTCGGCGCCGGCACGCGTGTAGCAGACCAGTTCGCTGGCGCGCGGGATGGCGCTCTCGGGCACGTTGCAGATCGACAGCGTGTGCTCATGGCCCAGCGACTTGGCGTACTTCAGCGCCTCCATCGTGTCCAGCGTTTCGCCGGACTGAGAGATGGTGACGATCAGGTGCTTCGGGTTCGCGTACGCGGCGCGGTAGCGGTACTCACTGGCGATCTCGACGTTGCACGGCACGCCGGCGATGGCTTCCAGCCAGTAGCGCGCGGTCATGCCGGCGTAGTAGCTGGTACCACAGGCGAGGATCTGCACACCCTCGATGTCCTTGAGCGCGGCTTCGGCGTTGGCGCCGAACAGCGCGGGCGAGAAACCGCCGTCGACCACCGCCTCGATGGTGTCGGCGATCGCGCGCGGCTGCTCGTGGATTTCCTTCTGCATGAAGTGGCGGTACGGGCCCAGCTCCAGCGACGCCAGCGACACGTCCGACACATGCACGTCGCGCTGCACGGGTTCATTCTGGCCGTCGAATACCTTGACGCCTTCGCGCGTCACTTCGGCGGTATCGCCTTCTTCCAGGAAGATCACGCGACGCGTGGCCTGGATGATCGCCGACACATCGGAGGCGATGAAGTTCTCCCCCTCGCCCAGGCCGATCAGCAACGGGCAGCCCATGCGCGCGCAGACCATGCGGTCGGGTTCCTTGCGACTTACCACGGCCAGTGCGTACGCGCCGGTGAGTTCCTTCACCGTGTGCTGCAACGCGGTGAGCAGGTCGTCGCCCCCCTTCAGATGGTGGTGCATCAGGTGGGCGATTACTTCCGTGTCGGTCTGCGACTCGAACACGTAGCCGAGCGCGCGCAGTTTCTCGCGCTGCTCCTCGTGGTTCTCGATGATGCCGTTGTGCACCAGCGCCACCCCGTGGCTGATGTGCGGGTGCGCGTTCGCCTCGGTCACGCCGCCGTGCGTGGCCCAGCGGGTATGGCCGATGCCGAGCGTCGCATTGAAGCCCTCGGCGGCGGCCGCGCCTTCCATCTCGGCCACGCGGCCCGTGCGGCGCACGCGGCGCACGTCCTGCTGCTCGACCACGGCGATGCCGGCGGAATCGTAGCCGCGGTATTCGAGCCGCTTCAGTCCCTCGATCAATACCGGCACCACGTCGCGATCGGCGATCGCACCCACAATTCCGCACATAGGCCTGTGTCTTCCATCTGAGTCAAACGAACGGACATTCTACGTGTCCGGCACTGGACAACCCCTGTCCGGCGGGTGTCCGCGGACACCCGGACAGTCCTCCGCCCCGGACAAGCCCCTTGTAAATCAATCGCTTGCGTTTGGCACGCATCCTGCTGAGTACAGCAGGTCATTCCAAAGAACGCATGCCGCCGATGATTCGGGACACCTCCGCGCAAGACCGAGTGCTCAGTTCCTCGCAGACCCGCCCAGCCTGGCGCCGCTGGGTGTGGCCCGCCGCCGGTGGCGCGCTGCTGCTGGCCGGCATCGTGTTCGCGGCACGCGGCTGGCTGGCTGGCACGACCTCGATCGACGGCGCCCGTCTGCGCATCGCCGAGGTGACCCGCGGCGATCTGGTCCGCGACATCGCCGCCGACGGTCGCGTCATCGCCGCCAATAGCCCCACCCTGTACGCGGTGGCCGGGGGCGTGGTCACGCTGAAGGTCGTGGCCGGCGACAAGGTCGCCAAGGGCCAGCCGCTGGCCGAGATCGACAGCCCTGAGCTGCGCAGCAAGCTGGCGCAGGAACAGACCACACTGGCAGGCATGCAGGCCGAGGCCAGCCGTGCGACCCTGGATGCGAGCGTCACCCGTGCCAATGCGCAGAAGGCACTGGACCAGGCCGGCATCGAGCGTCAGGCCGCCGAGCGCACCCTGCAGCGCTATCAGCGCGGCTTCGAAGGCGGTGCGGTGCCGCAGGTCGACGTACTGGAAGCGCAGGACAATCTGCGCAAGGCCGAGATCGCACTGTCCCATGCCCGCAAGGATGCGGGCCTGCAGGGTCAGGGCGCCGGGCTGGATGCGCGCAACAAGCAACTGCTGGCCGAACGCCAGCGTGCCGTGGTCACCGAAGTGCAGCGCCAGGTCGATGCACTGACCTTGCGTGCGCCATTCGACGGCCAGGTCGGCCAGATCCAGGCAGTGCAGCGCTCCAACGTCGCCATCAACGCACCCGTGCTGAGCGTGGTCGACCTGTCGGTGTTCGAAGTCGAGATCAAGGTGCCGGAAAGCTTCGCGCGCGACCTCGCCATCGGCATGCCCGCCACGCTGACCAGCGCCGGCCAACCGTATCCGGGTGAAATTTCCGCGGTGTCGCCCGAAGTGGTGAACGGCGAAGTCGTCACCCGCCTGCGCTTCTCCGACAAGCAGCCGCCCGGCCTGCGCCAGAACCAGCGCCTGTCCGCCCGCATCCTGATGGACACGCGCCGCAACGTGCTGATGGTCGAGCGTGGCCCGTTCCTCGAACAGGGCGGCGGTCGCTACGCCTACGTCATGGACGGAAGTTCCGCGGTGCGTCGCCCGGTGCAACTTGGCGTCAGCAGCCTGAGCAACGTGGAAGTACTCAGCGGCCTGCAACCCGGCGACAAGGTCGTCGTTTCCGGCAGTGACCAGTTCGGCGACGCCGAGCGTGTCTCAGTCAACTGATCATCAGCCCCAGCCCTCCCCTACGTCTCCCACTCCACTCCCGAACCCGAAGAAGAAGGAACCCGCCATGCTTGAGATGCGCCAAGTCGCCAAGGTCTACCGCACCGAACAGGTGGAAACGCATGCGCTGCGTTCCCTCGACCTGCATGTCCGCGAGGGCGAGTTCGTCGCGGTCACCGGCCCATCGGGCTCGGGCAAGACCACGTTCCTCAACATTGCCGGCCTGCTGGAAACCTTCACCGGCGGCCAGTTCCTGCTGGATGGCCAGGATGTCAGCGGCCTGGGCGATGACGCGCGCTCGCGGCTGCGCAACCACAAGATCGGATTCATCTTCCAGGGCTTCAACCTGATCCCCGACCTCAACCTGTTCGACAACGTCGATGTCCCGCTGCGCTATCGCGGCATGCCGGCGGCCGAGCGCAAGCAGCGCATCGAAGACGCGTTGGGCCGGGTCGGCCTGGGCTCGCGCATGAAGCATTTCCCCGCCGAACTCTCGGGCGGTCAGCAGCAGCGCACCGCGATCGCGCGCGCATTGGCTGGCAGCCCGCGCCTGCTGCTGGCGGACGAACCCACCGGCAACCTCGACTCGCAGATGGCCCGCGGTGTGATGGAGCTGCTGGAGGAGATCAACCGTCAGGGCACGACCATCATCATGGTCACCCACGACCCCGAACTGGCCGCGCGCGCGCAGCGCAACGTGCACATCGTGGACGGCATGGCCACCGACCTGTCGGTGGAGCCTGCATTGATCCGTGCGGCGCACGCCGCCGAAGCCAACGCCTCGGCCTGAGGAGACCGCCATGTTCGGTTACTACTTCACCCTCGCCCTGCGCAGCTTCAAGCGCAACCGGGCGCTCACCGCACTCATGGTGCTGGCCATCGCGCTGGGCATCGGCGCCAGCATGACCACGCTGACGGTGTTCTACGTATTGTCCGGCGACCCGATCCCGCAGAAGAGCGACAAGCTGTTCTATCCCCGCATCGACCCGCGCTCGGCGAACGGCTTCACGCCCGGCGATGAGCCGGAAGACCAGTTCACCCGCTACGACGCCGAGCGCCTGCTGCGTGACAAGAAGGGCGACCGGCAGGCCCTCATGACCGGCGGCGCTTCTTCGATCGAGACGGAAGACGGCAGAATCGAGCCATTCCGCATCGACTCGCGCTACACCACGGCCGATTTCTTCCCGATGTTCGAGGTGCCATTCCGCTACGGCAATGGCTGGTCGGCGGCCGATGACGAATCGCGCGCGCGCGTGGCCGTCATCTCCAAGGCCCTGAACGAGAAGTTGTTCGGCGGCGCCAACAGCGTGGGCCGCGAGATCAAGGCCTCCGGCGCGACGTTCCGCGTGATCGGCGTGCTGGATGAATGGCGTCCGGCACCGAAGTTCTACGACATGACCCAGGACCGCTTCACCGAAGTGGAGCAGCTTTTCGTGCCGTTCTGGACCTCGCGCGCGTTGAAGATGGGCACGCAGGGCAACATGAACTGCTGGGGCGATTCCAGCGCCGAAGAGGAAGGCTCGCAAGGCCCGAATGCGCCGTGCGCGTGGCTGCAGTACTGGGTCGAACTGGGCACGCCAGCGAAGGTCGAGGCATACAAGCAGTACCTGAAGAACTACTCCGACCAGCAGCGCGCTGCCGGCCGTTTCGAACGAGCCGCCAACGTGGACCTGCACAACGTGATGCAGTGGCTGGACAAGCAGGGCGCCGTTCCGGCCGACGTTCGCCTGCAGGTGTGGCTGGCGTTCGGCTTCCTGGCCGTCTGCCTGCTCAACACCGTCGGCCTGCTGTTGGCGAAGTTCCTGGGCCGCGCCTCGCAGATCGGCGTGCGGCGCGCGTTGGGTGCAACGCGCAAGGCCATCTTCGCGCAGTGCCTGGTGGAAGCGGGCACGGTCGGGCTGGTCGGTGGCGTGCTGGGCCTCGTGCTCGCCTGGCTGGGCCTGCTCGCCGTTCGCCAGCAGCCGGCCGGCTACGCCGACCTCGCGCACATGGACCTGAAGATGCTGCTGGCCACCTTCGCGCTGGCAATTCTCGCCAGCCTGCTTGCCGGGATGCTGCCTGCCTGGCGCGCCATGCAGGTGACGCCCGCCATCCAGCTCAAGAGCCAGTGACCCATCCATTCAAGAGGCACGTCATGGACATCCGCCCCATCCTTTCCACCCTGTCCCGCCACAAGACGGCCGCCGCACTGATCGTGCTGGAAGTGGCGCTGTCGTGCGCCATCATCTGCAACGCGGTATTCCTCATCACCCAGCGACTGGAGCGCATCGATCGCCCCACCGGCATGGCCAACGAGGAGATCGTGCGGATCAGCATGGGCAACCTCGGCGAAAATCCCGACGCCGACGCGCTGGTGAAGCAGGACGTCGCCAGCCTGCGCGCGCTCGCAGGCGTCAAGGCGGCCGGCAGCATCAACCACGTGCCGTTCGACAATTCATCGTGGAACACCTCCATCCAGCTCGCACCGGAACAGGAACGCCCCAGCGCGCAGGCGAACGTCTATCTCGGCGATGCGGTGGTCGAAACCCTCGGCCTGAAGCTGGCCGAGGGACGCGACTTCAACGCCGACGAGTACGTCAACTGGACCGAGATCAACAAGCAGAATGCGAAGTACGCAATGCCCGCCGTGATCCTGAGCCGCGAGCTGGCGAACAAGCTCTTCCCCGGCGAAAGCGCGATCGGGAAGAACATCTACGCCTGGAACACCGACAACGTGCCGCACCGCGTGGTTGGCGTGGTCGATCGACTGATCCGCACGAACGACAACGGCGGCATCGCGGAGGCGGGTTTCGCGATGATCCTGCCGGCGAAGGACCTGACCATGGGGACCTTCGTGATCCGCACCACGCCGGAACGTCGTGCCGAAGTGCAGAAGGCTGCGATCGCCACGCTGGAGAAGAACAGCGCGCGTCGGCTGGTCCTGCGCGAGGGCACGTTCACCGACATCATGAGCGACTACTACCGCGGCGATCGCGCGATGGCCTGGCTGTTGATCACCGTGATCATCTCGCTGCTGGTGGTCACCGCGCTGGGCATCGTCGGCCTGGCCAGCTTCTGGGTGCAGCAGCGCACCAAGCAGATCGGCATCCGCCGTGCGCTGGGCGCGACCAAGGGCCAGATCCTGCGCTACTTCCAGACGGAGAACTTCCTGCTGGCCACGCTGGGCATCGTCATCGGCATGATCCTGGCCTACGGCATCAACCAGCTGCTGATGGGCAAGTACGAACTGCCACGCCTGCCGCTGCTGTACCTGCCCGTCGGCGCCGTGCTGCTGTGGCTGCTGGGTCAGGTCGCCGTGTACGGGCCTGCGCGCAAGGCCGCGTCGGTGCCGCCGGCGGTGGCGACGCGTACCGCCTGACGCGCACGGTCCGCCGCACACACTTCCGGGTGTGTGCGGCGCCGGAATATTCATGCCTCGTCCGGGATTCCTGCTGCTAGGACGTCACCACGCAGGCACATGGCTGCTCGCGTTGCAACTCGCCATCGGCGTCGTGCTGTGCGTCCATGCCTGGCAAACGTTCGCCGCGCTCCAGGCCCGACGCTTCGAACCCAGTGGCATCGTCGAGAACACGTTGATGCTGGTGCCCTGGATCAAGTTGCCTGCCGCAGACGATCCGGGTGTCGAGCATGTGCTGCAGACGCTGCGCGCCATTCCCGGGGTCGTCTCGGTGGCGGCAAGCAACCAGGCCCCGTACGGACGCAATGCGTGGAGCGTGCATGCCTGGACCGGATCGGACCGGAGCCCCCGCCACCTGACCTCCCTCTATCTCGTCCATGAAGGCTTCTTCGATACCCTCGGCCTCTCCACAACAAGGGGACGCCGCTTTCTCGCCGATGAGTTCCACGACTATCCGGGCGACCAGGGCCGGCTGCACGCCGGTCCGACGTCCGCCATTGTCTCCGTGGCGCTGGCGAAGCATCTGTATGGCGATGCCGATCCCTTGGGCCGCACGTTGCACGTGATGCCCGGCGTGCCGCTTCACATCGTCGGCGTGGTGGACAGGATCCCGTTGCCGGCCACGGCACATGGCACCGACGGTGCGGCCATGGTGCTGCCGGTGCGCTTGCAGGACACGGCGGCAGCCCAGTTCTTGGTCCGCCACCGGCCCGATCCCAGGACGATGACGGCGCGCATCCGCACCGCGTTGTCGGCGTCTTACCCGGCTGCCGTGTCCGCGATGCCCGTCAGCATGGCGATGCTGCGCGAGCAGACCTTGCGCGCGCCCGCAGCGGACGCATGGCGGTCGGCGCTCGCCTGCGCGACCTGGTGGCTGCTCACGCTGGGCATGCTGGTGCTGGGCGGCCATCGCTGGATCCAGGAGCACGCGCAGGAATTCAGCCTGCGACGGGCGATGGGCGCCAGCGGTGCCCAACTCGCCTTGCGATTGAGGCTGGAGTACCTCCTGCTGGCGGCAGGTGCCTGCTTGGTCGCGCTGGCGTGCATGGCATGGCTGTTCCCGCCGCTTGTGCCCGGATGGCGCGCAACGGCCGCGTCACCGTGGACGCATGCAGCGGCGTTTGCCTGGACCACCCTCGCGGTGCAACTCGCTGCCGGGTGGCCTGCCCGTCTCGTGCGCCGCATTCCGGCACACCTCGTCAGCCGCAGTCCTTCGGTTAGGCTATAGCGCATGCCCACGATCCTCGTCATCGACGACAACCTGGCCGTCAGCACGGCCTTGAACGTGCTGTTCTCGCTGCACGACATCGACACGCTGCATGCCGAATCACCCGAGGCGGGGCTGACCCTGCTGCGCGAGCAGGCGGTCGACCTGGTCATCCAGGACATGAACTTCACCGAGGACACCACGTCCGGGGTGGAAGGCGAGCAGCTGTTCACCGCGATCCGCGCGCAGTGGCCCGACCTGCCCGTGATCCTGCTGACAGCATGGACGCATTTGGAAGCGGCGGTGAACCTGGTCAAGGCCGGCGCGACCGACTACCTGGCCAAACCCTGGGACGACCGCAAGCTGCTGGCCACCGTCAACACGTTGCTGGAACTTGCCGAGACACGCAATGAGCTCGATCGCCGCCGCAACCGCGAACGCCGCAGCCGCGACCAGCTTTCGGCGAAGTACGACCTGCGCAACCTGGTGTTCGAGGACCCGGCCAGCGAACGCGTCGTCGCCCTCGCCTGCCAGGTCGCGCGTTCGGACCTGCCGGTGCTGATCACCGGCCCCAACGGTGCAGGCAAGGAGAAGATCGCGGAGATCATCCAGGCCAACTCCAGCGTGAAGTCAGGTGCCTTCGTGACGCTCAACTGCGGCGCATTGCCTTCCGAGCTGATCGAAGCCGAGTTGTTCGGCGCCGATGCCGGCGCCTACACCGGTGCCAACAAGGCGCGCGAGGGCAAGTTCGAAGCGGCCGATGGCGGCACGCTGTTCCTCGATGAGATCGGCAACCTGCCGCTGGCGGGCCAGATGAAGCTGCTGCGCGTGCTCGAGACCGGGCGTTTCGAGCGCCTCGGCTCCAATCGCGAACGCCAGGTCACGGTGCGCGTGATCAGCGCCACCAACGCTGACCTGCCCACGATGATCCGCGAGGGTTCCTTTCGCGAAGACCTGTACTACCGGCTCAACGCGATCGAACTCGCGCTGCCGCCCCTGGCCGAACGTCCCGGCGACATCCTGCCGCTGGCCGAGCGCTTCCGTCCCGCCGACAAGCCGCTGGGTGAAAGCGCACGCGCTGCGCTGCTCCGGCACGCATGGCCTGGCAACGTGCGTGAACTGCGCAATGTCATCCAGCGTGCCGGGCTGCTGGCGATGGGAGACCGCATCGAGGCAGCCGACCTCAACCTGCCCCGGCCCGCACCTGTGCGCAACACGGTCGTGGCGGAGCCGGAGCGGGCCGACATCGAAACCGCGCTCGCGCGCGCCGGCGGCATCATCGCCCAGGCAGCGGCCGATCTCGGCATGAGCCGGCAGGCCCTGTACCGGCGCATGGAACGCTTCGGCATCAAGACCCCATGATCCGTCGCTCCCTCGCCGGTCGCGTACTGTCCTGGCTGCTGCCCTTGCTGGCGCTGGCACTGGCGCTGCCAGTCGCACTGTCGCACTGGTTCGGCGACGACATCATCGCGGTGCTGGTCTCGGCCATCGTGGTGCTGCCGCTGGCGATGTGGGCGATCCATCGCGGGCTGCGCAGCACGTACTCGCTGTTCCGCGCGCTGGCCGGCAGCGTCAACAGCTATCGCGATGGCGAATACAACTTCGGCATCCACTGGCGCGGGAACGACGAACTCGCCGAGCTGGTGCAGTCGCATGCCGCGCTGGGCGAGGTGCTGCGCGAACAGCGCCTGAGCCTGGTCCAGCGCGAACTGCTGCTCGACACCATGGTGCAGAACACGCCGGTGGCCATGCTGTTGATCGCGCCCGGCGGCGACGGCGTCCGGCGGGTCATCTTCGCCAACGTGGCCGCGCGCAAGCTGCTGCACAGCGGCTGGAAACTCGAAGGCCAGGACTACGACGCGCTGATCGGATCCGCGCCCGTCGAGATGCGCGAAGCCCTGGCCCGCGGCGGCGACAGTCTGTTCGCCATCGGCAGTGAGGAAGAGGACGGCGAAGAGCAGGTCTACCACCTGGCGCGCAGGAACTTCCGCCTGAACGGTCGACCACACGAATTGCTGCTGCTGCGCCTGCTGACCAGCGAGCTGCGGCGACAGGAAGTGATGACCTGGAAGAAGGTCATCCGCGTGATCAGCCATGAACTCAACAACTCGCTGGCGCCCGTGGCGTCACTGGCGCACTCGGGAGCGGAGCTCGTGCGGCGTGGCCGCCACGACCGGCTGGAAGAAGTGTTCGGCACCATCGAGGAGCGCGCCCGCCACCTGGAAGGCTTCATCCGCGGCTACGCACGCTTCGCCAAGTTGCCGCAGCCGCAACTGCAGACGGTGCACTGGCGTGCCTTCTTCGAAGGGCTGCAGCGGCAGATTGCCTTCGAGCTCACGATGCCGGAGGCCGACATCGATGGCCGCATCGATGTGGCGCAGCTCGAACAGGCGCTGCTCAACCTGCTGAAGAACGCGCACGAATCGGGCACCACCCCGGAGGGCGTATCGGTCCGCGTTACGCGCCTTCCCGACTGGTTGCGCATCGAGGTGATGGATCGCGGCACCGGCATGAACGACGCCGTGCTGCAGAACGCGCTGGTGCCGTTCTATTCGACCAAGCGCAACGGCACCGGGCTGGGCCTCGCGCTGACGCGCGAGATCATCGAGGCGCACGGCGGGCGCCTGTCGCTGCACAACCGCGATGGTGGCGGCCTTTGCGTGGCGATCCAGCTGCCCGAAAATTGATCTTTCCGAGGAGAAGGCTTCGGAGCCCTCCCGCTGCATCCGAGGCCGAACCCGCATGGCACCGACTCCCCCTCTCCCTCCGGGAGAGGGCAAGGGGTGAGGGTGGGCCGCCGCGACCCCGCTCAATGTACTTCCGCAAATGGCGGGCTTGAGCCCGCCCTACGCTACTTCGGCTTCTTCACCGGCCGCTGCCAGCCTTCGATCGTGACCTGCCGCGCGCGGGCAACCGTCAGCTGGTCAGCGGGAGCGTTCTTCGAGATGACAGAGCCCGCACCGATCGTCGCGCCGTCGGCCAGCGTTACCGGCGCGACCAGCGAGGTATTGGAACCGACGAACACGCGGTCGCCGATCGTCGTCGTCGACTTGTTCACGCCGTCGTAGTTGCAGGTAATCGTGCCGGCGCCGATGTTGGTGCCGCTGCCGATGACGGCATCGCCCAGATAGGTCAGGTGGTTGGCCTTGCTGCCGGTACCGATGTGCGCGTTCTTGGTCTCGACGAAATTGCCGACGTGCACGCCATCGGCCAACACGGTACCGGGACGCAGCCGCGCATACGGACCTATCAGCGCCGCACCCTGGCTGACCACGCCTTCAAGGTCGCAATGCGCGCGGACCTGAGTCCCGGCAGCCAGCGTCACGTCCTTCAACCGCGTGAACGGGCCCACGATGACGCCGTCGCCCAGTTCCACCTCGCCTTCCAGCACCACGTCCACATCGATCTGCACGTCGCGCCCCACACGCACGATACCGCGCTGGTCGAAACGTGCCGGATCGATCAGGCGCGCGCCCAGCGTGCACAACGCGCGTGCGGCGCGCAGCTGGTAGGCACGCTCCAGCTGCGACAGTTGCCACGGATCGTTGGCGCCTTCCGCTTCGATGGGCTCACCCACCAGCACCATCTCCGCAGGCGTGAATTCTTCCGCCGCCATCGCGAACACGTCGGTCAGGTAGTACTCGCCCTGCGCGTTGTCGTTGGACAGTCGGGTGAGCCACCCCTTCAGGGCACTGCCGTCGGCGGCGATGATGCCGGTGTTGATGGTGCGGATGCGGCGCTGGTCTTCGTCCGCATCCTTGTGTTCGACGATGGCGGCCACGCGCCCCGCTTCATCGCGCACGATGCGTCCATACCCGCTCGGGTCGGCGGGTTCCGCCACCAGCACCGCCAGGCGGGCGGGCGCGTCCAGCAGGCGCTGCAAGGTCTCGCTGCGGGTCAGCGGGACGTCGCCATAGAGCACCAGGACGCGCGCACCGTCGGGAATCTCCGGCATGGCCTGCACCACCGCATGCCCGGTGCCCAGCTGTTGCGCCTGGTGCGCCCAGTGCAGGTCAGTCTGGTCGGCGAATGCCGCCTGCACCTGGTCGCCACCGTGGCCATGGACCACGTGCACCCCGGCGGGCGACAGGGCGCGCGCCGCGTCGATGACGTGCGCCAGCATCGGCCGCCCCGCGATCGGCTGCAGCACCTTGGGCAGCGCGGACTTCATGCGCTTGCCTTCACCGGCGGCGAGGATGACGACGTGGAGTGGATTCATGCGTGCAATTCCTTTGGCGTGGACGAGCGCGTGCAGGACCACATGGTAGCAATTACCCCTTCAACGCAGTCCGCCTCCCGCACGTGCCATCCGCCCCCACGACGGCGGGTAACATACGGCGATGCTTCAGCGCCTCACCCAACATGCGATGTTCAGACAAGGCGGAAGCTTCATCGCCGTCGGCGTGGCGCAGTTGCTGCTGGACTGGCTGGTCTTCGTCGTGCTCACCGCCGTCGGTGTGGCCGCCGCACCCGGCAACCTGGCCGGGCGCGCGTGCGGCGCGCTGCTGGGCTTCTGGTTGAACGGCCGGCTGACGTTTGCGCAGGCCGGTGCAGCGCGGCTGGGCTGGTGGCGCTTCACCAAGTTCCTGCTGGTGTGGGTGCCGCTGACCGCAATCAGCACACTGGCGGTCACCTGGGTGGCGTCGTCACTGGGACTGGCGCACGCCTGGCTGGCCAAGCCGCTGGTGGAGGGCGTGCTGGCGGTGGTCGCGTTCTTCCTCTGGCGGCACGTCGTCTACCGCTAGGTCCGGAAACGGAAACGCCGGCGCGAGGCCGGCGTTCCGATGAAGCGAAGGCGGTTGACCTCAGTGCTTGAGGTTCTTGCGCAGGCGCTCCAGCGCGCTGAGCTGGGCGATGCTCATGGCCAGCTGGGCCTGGGCTTCTTCCACGCTCATCTTCGGGTCCTTGTGGGACAGCACGCGCTCGGCTTCTTCCTTCGCCTTGCGCACCTGCGCCTCGTCGATGTCGGTCGCACGCACGGCGGTGTCCGCCAGCACGGTGACGACCTGCGGCTGCACCTCGAGGATGCCGCCGGAGATGGCGAAGTCCAGATGCTCGCCGCTCGGCAGCGTCACCACCACCTTGCCCGGCTTCAGGCGGGTGATCAGCGGCGCGTGCTTCGGCGCGATGCCCAGCTCGCCCAGTTCGCCGGTGGCGACGACCAGGGTGGCTTCACCGTGGAAGATTTCCTGCTCGGCACTGACGATGTCGCAACGGATGGTGCTCATGGAACTCTCTTTGCCGTTTGGGGCGGACCGAGGCCCGCCACCGGTTGCCGCGAAGGTGGGCCGAGGCCCACCCTACGTGCTTACGCCTTCTCGGCGAGCTTCTTGGCCTTCTCGACCGCTTCTTCGATGCCGCCGACCATGTAGAACGCCTGCTCCGGCAGGTGGTCGTACTCGCCGTCGACGATCGCCTTGAAGCCGCGGATCGTGTCCTTCAGCGAAACGTACTTGCCCGGCGAACCGGTGAACACTTCCGCCACGTGGAACGGCTGGCTGAAGAAGCGCTCGATCTTGCGGGCGCGCGACACGGCCTGCTTGTCTTCTTCGGACAGCTCGTCCATGCCGAGGATGGCGATGATGTCCTTCAGTTCCTTGTACTTCTGCAGCGTCGACTGCACGCGGCGCGCGGTGTCGTAGTGCTCGTGGCCGATGACGTTCGGGTCCAGCTGGCGGCTGGTCGAGTCGAGAGGATCCACGGCCGGGTAGATACCCAGCGAGGCGATGTTGCGGCTCAGCACGACGGTCGCGTCCAAGTGGGCGAACGTGGTGGCCGGCGACGGGTCGGTCAGGTCGTCCGCGGGCACGTACACGGCCTGGATCGAGGTGATCGAACCGGTCTTGGTCGAGGTGATGCGTTCCTGCAGCACGCCCATTTCCTCGGCCAGCGTCGGCTGGTAGCCCACGGCCGACGGCATGCGGCCGAGCAGCGCCGACACTTCGGTACCGGCCAGCGTGTAGCGGTAGATGTTGTCGACGAACAGCAGCACGTCCTTGCCCTTGCCGGACGCGTCCTTCTCGTCGCGGAAGTACTCGGCCATGGTCAGGCCGGTCAGCGCGACGCGCAGGCGGTTGCCCGGCGGCTCGTTCATCTGGCCGTACACCATCGCCACCTTGTCCAG
>Ga0065704_10070585_pt1 | contig 19742 bp, 22 predicted proteins | sample SwiRhicommuniRL2_FD_59091 | JGI IMG/M metagenome (GOLD analysis project Ga0065704, IMG submission 59091) | Switchgrass rhizosphere bacterial communities from Rose Lake, Michigan, USA - RL2 v2 (version 2) | ecosystem: Host-associated > Plants > Roots > Rhizosphere > Soil | place: East Lansing, MI
GGCCTGTTCATTTCCAACACCGCCACTGCCGTGCTGATGGCGCCGGTGGCAATCAGCACGGCCACGCAACTGGGCATGTCGCCCTACCCCTTCGCCATGACCGTGGCCCTCGCCGCATCGGCTGCGTTCATGACGCCCGTTTCGTCACCGGTCAACACCCTGGTGCTGGGCCCGGGGCAATACCGGTTCGGTGATTTCGTCAAAGTCGGCGTGCCATTCACCTTGCTGGTGATGCTGGTGACTGTGGTGATGGTCCCGTGGTTCTTCGGCTTGTAAGGAAATCGACTGGGGATACCGGCAATTTGGCATTATCTTGCAGGATCGCGGCAGATTGACATCAAGTACCCTGTCGAAACACACTGACACGTAATTGCCCCAGGTGCTTCAAGCCGTTGTCCTGGATTTCGTTTCCGCTTGCCGGTCGAGTTCATGGTTTTTCCAGCCCAATCGCGCTTGTTGCCCTATGTCGCGCTGCTTTGCCTCACGTTTGCCCTGACCCTCGGCGGCATCCTGGCACGCCCCATCGAGTCCCTCTCCCTGTTCTGGCCGGTGAATGCGGTATTGGTCGGCGTGCTGTTGCGCTACCCCCGCCAGGCCAACGCCCTCGGCTTCATGCTGGTGTGGCTGGCCATGGTGCTGGCCGACCTGCTGTGCGGCAGCGCCTGGAAGCCGGCGTTGTGGTTCAACCTGTGCAACCTCGGCATGGTGTTCACCGTGTGGCAGTTGTTGTCACGCGTGCCGCGCCTGCACCGACGCATGCGCAGCCCGCATGGCGTACTCAGTGTGTTTGCCGCGTGCGCCGCTGGCGCAATGGTTGCCGCGAGCCTGGCCTCGGTGATGGCCGCACCGTGGTTCGAGCAATCGCTGCAGGCCACCTGGCTGGCCTGGTTCAGTGAACAGTTCTCGACCGGCGTACTGGTGCTACCGGTGCTGCTGTCGGCGCCCTCGGTGCGGGCGATGGTGCGCAGTGGCGCCCAGGCAGTGCGTTTGCCGCCGCTGCTGGTGCTGCTTGGCTCGCTGGCCTTCAGCATCGCCTTCGGTGGGCCAGGGGCGATTGCCTTCCCGATCGCCGCCCTGCTGTGGTGTGCCTGGACCTACCCGCCGTTTCTGGTCTCGATGCTGACGCTCACCGCCGGCAGCACCCTCATCGTCGCAGTCGCGCAAAACCTCATGCACTTCAGCGTGCCGCAGAGCGAACCCGGGGTCACCACCCTGATGTCGGCGCGCTTGGGCATCGCCATGCTGGTGCTCGGGCCGCTGGTGGTGGCCTGCGTCAGCCAGGCCAACCGCAGCCTGATGGCACGCCTGGCGCACCAGGCCACCATCGACCACCTGACCGGGGTACTGACCCGCAGCGCGTTCACCCGCCGCGCCAATGCACTGCTCGACAGCCGCCAGCAACATGCCCAAGCATTGCCGCTGACCTTGATGATGCTAGATATCGATCACTTCAAGGCGATCAACGACGCGCATGGCCACGCTATCGGTGATCAGGTACTGCGCCAGTTCGCCCGCACCCTGCAAGACCAGTTGCACGAAGGCGAACTGTTCGCGCGCATGGGCGGCGAGGAGTTCGTCGTGATCCTCCCAGGCCTTGCGCCAGATCGCGCCAAATTCACTGCCGAACGCCTGCGCCGGGCCGTACAGGACCTGCACGTGGTGCACGCCGACCATCGCCTGCAGATCACCGTGAGCATCGGCCTGGACGGCTGCGCCGCCGACACCCCGGCGCCGAGCCTGGACGAGCTACTGGCGCGCGCTGACCAGGCGCTGTACCGGGCCAAGGCGCATGGCCGCAATTGTGTTGAACAGGCCGAGGCACAGCGCCAGGTGGTCTGACTCAACCGGCCAGCAAATCCCAGGACAGCTTGGCAATCAGTACGCACAGCAAAATCAGAAACAGCCCACGCACGAAACCTGCGCCCTTGCGCACCGCCAGCCAAGTGCCGGTCAATGCACCGAGGATGTTGCAGGCCGCCATGGGCAAGGCGATGGCATACAGTACGTTGCCCGACGGCACGAAGAACACCAGCGCCGCCAAGTTGGTGGCGATGTTCACCACTTTGGCCGAAGCCGAAGCGTGCAGGAAGTCCAGGGCAAAAAAACGAATGAACAGGAAGATCAGGAAGCTGCCGGTCCCTGGCCCGAACAGGCCATCGTAAAAACCAATGGCCCCACCGATCAGCACCGCCAGGCATTGCTCCTTGCGGCCGATCTGCGTGGGCTTGTGCAACGTGCCGAAGTCCTTTTTGCAGAACGTATAGATCGCCATCAGCACGATCATCACCAGCACGGCCGGGCGCATCACGCTGGGCGGCACCAGCGATACCGTGGCGGCGCCGGCAAACGACATGACAAAGGCACTGAGCGCCGCGGGCACGATCAGCCCCCAGTCCAATGTGACCTTGCGGATGAACGAGCGAGCCGCAAAGGCAGTGCCGCACACCGAGGCCAGTTTGTTGGTGCCCAGCAAGGCCGCCGGTTGCGCGGTGGGCAGCACGTTGAACAGCGCCGGGATCTGAATAAGCCCGCCACCGCCTACGGCGGCATCGATCAAACCGGCGGCAAAGGCGAACACAGAAAGTACAGCGATATCCATCATGACGCGGCTCCAGGCAGTAAGACAGGCTGCAAGGCTAATCAAAGTGCCGCGCTTGTGTTGAAATGCCACATTGCGAAAACTGCAATGAGGAGCAGGCAATGGCCTTGGACATGCTGCGGGAGATTCAGGCGTTCGTCAGTGTTGCCCACAAGCGCAGCTTCGTCGCTGCGGCACGCGCCCTAGGGCGTTCACCCAGCGCAGTAACCCGAGCGGTGCAAACGTTGGAGGACAACGCCGGCAGTAAACTGCTCAACCGCAACGCCAACGCGGTGACCCTGACCGAAGCTGGCGAGCGCCTGCTCCCCCATGCCGAACGCTTGCTGGATGTGCAACGTGATGCAGTCGACGAGTTGGCCGCGCTAAGCGGTAGCGCCCAAGGCTGGATCCGTTTCGCCGTGCCGCAATTGCTCGGTGAGCATGTGTTGCCCCGGGTACTCGCTGAGTTTTCCCAGCGTCATCCACAGGTGACCCTGGACGTGCAGTACAGCGATGCCGCCCTGGACCCGCTGCTGGACAAGTTCGACTTCGTGGTGCGCGGCGCCTTTCCGCAATCCAGCGAACTGATCGGCTATCCGCTGTGGGGTTACCAACGCCATCTGTATGCAAGCCCTGCTTACCTGGCCAGCACCGGCAACCCGCAACACCCAGAAGACCTGGAGCGCCATGCACTGATTCTGCATACCGCCCCACGCATACTCAAAGCCTGGCATTTCTGCCGAGATGGCCAGATCACCAGCCTGCGCCCAACGCCACGGCTTCGGCTGGGTTCTGGCGATGCGGTGTACCACAGCACACTGGCCGGGGCCGGTATCGCCCGCCTGGCGGCCTGGGTGGGCGAAACTCAGGTCAAGGCCGGGCGCCTGGTGCGGGTGTGCCCGCAATACCGCTTGACCTCAAGCACCGGCCAAGACCCGCAAATGCACGCGCTGTACCCGGCCGGCGAGTTGCCCGCGCGGGTTCGTGAACTGCTGCAGGCCCTGCGCCGCGCCGGCCTGTCGGCGTGACGGCGAGGACTCAAAAGGACTGTTCAAATTCTGCTCAATTTAACAGAGCCCGCTTCCGGCTTGGCTTGCAGCATTTTATCCACAGACCTACCCACGTTTTTTGTGGACAGATTTCCCAGCGCAAAGAACGACTTATCGCACATGCAGCAACGCTGTATTGGCCAGCCTGACCAACTCGATCCACTCAAGCGTGCTGATCTCACCCGCCTGTTCCAATACGCCTGCGCTTCGCAGTGCCTCGTCGTACGCGTCCTCATCGAGCGTGCCTTCAGCGAGAAAACGGCTACGCCACTCCAGCATGGCTGAAGTGCCTTTCTTGCATTCCATGTGTGTTTCGACTCCAAGGCAAAAGACCGGCCCATCAACGTGGGCCGCAGGACGGCGGCGGGAGATTACACGAGCCATTCGCACTTGAGAATTACTTGCAGGTACCACTGATCAGTCATGGTGAATGAACGGGGTAGCCGGGGGCGCAGGCGGGTGGGCCCATCTGGCGAATCAGACGGGCCGCGAAGGGAGGAGTCGGGTGAAAGTCAGCTTGGCGGAATGGTGCCCAAAATACCTATCAGAATGGTCAGGAGCAGAAAACCACCCAGGAACAGCGTCAGCTTGCCCATCGGAACCTCTACAGTGTGATGCGGGGATGGGCCTATTGTCGGTCCATGGCTGATACGGTTACAGATGCAGGTTTGTAGAAAAAAAGCGGATCAGATGCCAGTGATCAGCACCGTGGTGCGCCCCACCTCAACTCAGTTGCTCCAGTTTTGCCAGCGGCAACCAACCGAACTCATCATCGTCATGGCGCCGGCACCACATCCAGCCATTGAGCGAGCGCACCTTCTGCACCAGTTGCCCGGGGTCGGCATCCAGCTCATGGGCCGAGTAGTGATCAAGCGCCCTGCCTTTCTCCACACTGAACCGCTCGATCAATTGCGCCGGCACCCACCCCGGCTCCTGCCCAGGGCATGAACACAAGTACCAGTCCTGCCAGCCCGGCTCCCCTTCATAGCGCGGGCCGATATCCAGCAGCGTGCCCTTGGCAAAACGAATCGGCCTTGGGTATTCGCTGCGGTGGCGCTCAATCACGACGTAATGCATAGGGCCTCTCCTTGGCCTGGGGAAATTATCGATCGTAGCAGAAGCGGTCTGACACGCTGCGACGGCATGGTTGTATCTTTATGTGTACAAACTGAGACCTGATACACAAGAACGTTTCCTACAGCTAAATCGGACATACCCTTGATACAGAGGTCCTCTTTACTGGCTTGCATCAACCCATACCTGCGGCCTTGCCAAGGAGATGCATGATGCTTGCCCACCCCTCGACACCTTCAAGCCACCCAACACGCCGCATCCGCCACCTCCTCGCCTGTGCCCTTCTTCCCCTTGGCCTGATGGCGACTGCCGCCTGTTCGGCTGCGTCAGCACCGGCTCAGGCAACGGCCACCCCAGCGGAGCGCTTCGGCCCACTCAAGCACGTTGAAGCTGGCGTTCTCGATGTGGCCTATGTCGAGCAAGGCCCAGCCGATGGCCCTGTGGTCATCTTGCTGCATGGGTGGCCCTACGACATTCACAGTTTCGAGGCGGTGGCACCGAAGCTCGCCGCAAAAGGCTACCGCGTGCTCGTGCCGTACGTACGGGGCTATGGGCAGACCCGCTTCCTTTCAGCGCAGACCCTACGCAATGCCCAGCCCTCGGCCCTGGCCAGCGACGTCATCGCCTTCATGGATGCCCTTCACATCCAGCACGCCGTACTCGCCGGTTTCGACTGGGGCGCCCGTACTGCCGACATCGTCTCGGCCCTGTGGCCCGAGCGGGTCAAAGCACTGGTGTCAGTCAGTGGCTACCTGATCAGCAGCCAGGAAGCCGCCAAGGCGCCGCTCCCGCCCAGTGCCGAACTGCAATGGTGGTACCAGTACTACTTCGCCACCGAGCGCGGCCAAGCCGGTTATGACAAGAACCGCCATGCGTTCGCCAAGCTGATCTGGCAAACCGCCTCACCCAAGTGGACCTTCGATGACACCACCTTCGAGCGCAGTGCCAAGGCGCTGGACAACCCCGATCAGGTTGCCATCACCGTGCACAACTACCGCTGGCGCTTGGGGCTGGCACAAGGCGAGGCCCGCTACGCCCCACTGGAAGCGAAACTGGCCACCTTCCCCAGCATCAGTGTGCCGACCATCGCCTTGGAAGGTGATGCCAACGGAGCACCGCACCCATCGGCAGAAAGCTATGCACAACGCTTTACCGGCAAGTACGCGTACCGCCTGATCAGTGGCGGCATTGGCCACAACCTGCCCCAAGAAGCCCCCGATGCGTTCGCTCAAGCAGTGATCGACGCGGACCACCTGTAGTCACCGACGTGTTTCCCGCGTCAGCAGCCCCTACTTCAGGGGCTGTAATTGCTACATAAGGTTTCACAACGTTCGGTGACCCTGCTTTACACCGCTGCTGGCGACGGCGCGACCTAAATTGCTCGAAACCCTTGAGCCTGGGGCGTTGAGAACCTTATGCAGCACACGATTTGAAACGGTCAGATGCGAAGTTTGTAGGATCTTTACCCGTACATCGTAGGAGAAATCCAAGCAGTGGCATTTCCCTGTATGAAACATCAGTTTCATCGGCAAAATCGAGCTGCTACGGTCCCATTTTCCTACAACGGCACGGATGCCCACCGCATGAGAAAAGCATGGACCCGTTCGACGCCTCGGCCCTGAAACTGCAAAAGAACCTGCTCAACCTGCGACAGTCGCGTGATCGATTTAGAAAGGAGGGCTATGACAAGGAAGCCGATGACCTTGATAAGTCGATCGCGCGAATAGAGGCGGTGTTGAGCAAGATGTCGGGCACCGTCAAACCACCGACCTTGCAGTAGCCCCTGTTCAGCCAGCGGCCAGCGCATGAGTGATTTGTAGCGTCTGCGCGGGTAAGCTCTTTGCTCATGCCTTCATACAGGAATAAGGAAATGAGCGTTGACTGGCACGCAGGGCCGATCACCAGAAGCACCCCACTGGACAAACACTACCGGAGCACGCAAAAAGTTCGACGGTTCCTAACGGATGAGTGCGGAAGCGCATTCAAGTTTGATCGCGCCTTCATGGCCTGGATCAAGAGCGGCGAGCCGTTGACGATGGGCGACGTGGCTGACGGGTGGATACGTACCCATCTTTGAAGCTGGCGCGCTGAGGGTGAGGGGTTAACTCAAGCAGATGTGTTCGGTAACTTGCGGCAATACACCAATGCCAGGTGGCGTCTTCGTGGGCCATTTCTTCGGCCTGAGGCACAGCTGGGCGAGCCAAGTGCAGATGTCATTTCAAAGCGTGGAAGACGTTCGGCGGCTTTCAGAGGGGCTTGAGGTTATCCTGTTGCGTGAAACGGAATCCCCTATGATCATCGATTCTGAATCCGTGAATTGGCATCGGATTGATGTGATCGTGCGCAAGGTGCATTCCGCCAAGGCTGACCAAGCCTAATGACCCGAACCGTATGCCCTTTACGCCTTTTGTCGTTCTCTGCTGGAAGCCCTAATGAACAAATTGATCCTGCCTGTCGCCATCTTCTTTAGCGTACTCATCGCTGGGAAAGCCTCCGAGCATTTCGGGCTGGAGGGCAGCTGGAAAATCGGCCTGCTCTGCGTTGTAGCGGCTGCCGTGCAGATCGCCGTGACCCGTTTCCAGCGCCTGCAACAGCAAAAAGTGCAACGCTGACCCTGCGACGGAACCGCCCTAGCCCGCCTTGGCGGGCTTTGTTTTGCCCGTTGAAATCAGAATCGATATCCCCGGTTCGCGAGAGCAAACAAAAGGGAATTGGCCTCACCATCAACCCAACTGTCTGCCTCAGCACCCGCACAGCCGGATGATCGCGGATCCATTTTGTACGTTCATTTCTCGAATGACGCCCACTGCTTTACGCAAATCAAAACAACGAAAGCGGGTAGTTAATGATTAGGCGGTTTTCATTGAAACTCGTATTAGTCCCCCACGCTCGACGCAGTGTCGAATTTCGCCATTTGACGTTCAGGTCTTTAAGTGCGCCAGATTGAAAAACATAAGCCAGTTCACTCTCCCTGCCCCACTCCTTGGCGTCAGTCTCAGTACCCACATGGATACCGCTTCCCTTGATGTACCGGTTCATAAGGGTCAGCCCGGGCACACCCAGTGCCGTGAAATTATAATCATGTCGCAACTGCCAAGAGCGCTCATTAGCATTTTCGTAGCTAGAGTTAAAGCTGTCATTGGCCAGTGAGCCACCCGACGTGCCGTTAACTTTCATCCAACCGTCCTGGCCAGAGACCTTTTGCAACCCGATATAAAATGTGTTTGCACCATACTTGGCGAAAAACAAACCAGATCCTGTACGGTTATCAAGATCTCCCGCCAGAGATCGCCCCTCATCCTTACCAGTGAACCATTGTAAATTGGCACCCAGCGTCCAGTCGCCAACGGATTGGCTATGGGTGAGCTGCACCATCTGCTGACTATAGATATCTTTCAACTCAGCCCCCCACACGCCGAGCATCGTCCGCTTGTCATTGAACGTATACTCGCCACCCAGGAAGTTGAACCGATCAGAGGTGACGCCCGGTTTCTGCGCGAGGAACATATCCTCCATGCTGGCATCATTTCGCGGGCTGTTAGCACGGAATTGCCCGCCGTAGAGGGTAACATTTTCGATTTCTCGAGAAGTAATCTGTGCACCGCGGAACGTCTGGGGTAACGACCGGCCGTCATCTGAACGCAAGATTGGCAGCGTGGGCATCCATTCGCCGACCTTGAGCTCTGTAGAAGAGAACCGCGCTTTACCTGCAATTGCCAAACGCCCGTAATCATCGGCCGCGCGGCCATCGTCATGAATGGGCAGCAATTGTGTTCCTCGGGTGCCACGCCCACTGTCTAACTTCACGGCGAACAGCCCCAGGGCGTCAACGCCAAAGCCCACCGGCCCCTGGGTAAAGCCCGACTTATAACTCATGATAAAAGCTTGACTCCACTCTTCTGCTTTGCCTTGAGTGGCAGAGTCGCTTACAAAGTTACGGTTAATGTAAAAATTACGTAGCGCCAGCGCAGCAGTTGAATCCCCTATAAATCCAGCCTCGGTTGCCTGCACGCAGACTGCCGTACTGAGAAGCGGCAGAACAAAAAATATCTTTGCGTTATTGTAAATATATTCGGATGCGCGGATTTTCATTTTTTATTATTTCCATCACAGACATTTAATATAAACGCAGCTTGTCACGCCGAGCATTCATTCAACGAGGTTTTGTACAACGCTTTCTATTAATTGACGCCCCCTTTAAGCAGAGGGTTCTTCCGTTTTCTATGAATAGCGCAAGCCTGCATGACCTCAGGCTTATTACTGCGCCTCCGTGGCGCAGCGCGTGGCTAAGAGCGGCGCGCTATTGTTGCGACATCCAGCAGACGGCGACGGCCGAGCCCGTTAATTCGTGAGCGCAGGCCAAACTCCCAGTACCCTCTATAAAGTCAAAAAATGAGCACGCCAGAGACAAAGCGCATGACACTTGGCGAGGCGCGCCCAGAAGAGGAAAACGATCAAGCACTACCTGCAGTGTCGCTGCAGGTCAGCAAATCTCAACCCGCGCTGGAAGGTGTCTTGCAGCGGGTGTATTCCAGTTGGTAAAGCGTGGTGGCGAGCTGCTGCTCAGGGTCGTCCAGCAGGTTGCTCAACTCCGCGACCAGTCGCTCTCTGGTATGTCCGACATAGTCAGCGGCGCAACCTTCGATCATGATGATCCAGGATGGAATTTCAGTGCCCTCTGATCGGGCCTTCTTCTCCGCAGTTTCAACCTTGCTGACGGCTTCATCAGCGGTGCAGAAGTGGACACCGGTGATCCCTTGTGCATCGACCAGCGGGGGCAACATTCGATCGCGCAATGCTTGCAGAACGTCCGTGTAGCGCTCGACAGCGACATTGAAGCGCAGGGTCACCAAATAAGCGCCATTACCCACACCGGCCGTGTAATGAACGTCGCAAATCGATCGAGCGACATTACGGTATGACTGCACGACTTTCTGTGTCCATGGCGTCGGCGCATTTAGGCGAGCCAGGTAATCTGCCCCCCCCAGCACCTCGACAGAATCAGCCTCGTACAGATTGAAATAAGCAGGCCCAGCATCGAGCGCGATGTATCGTCGCCCCCGCTGAAATCCCGGAATCGCCGCGCGCTCTGGCATGTGTTCACGGTTATGCCATTCGTAGAACTCATCCCGCGCGTCGGGCACAAGATCATGCCAAATTGCAACCACACCTGTTCCTGCAAAGCTCATGTCTCATTCTCCGGCATTAATCAACGTTAGGATGACGGCCCGCAACCCAGGCAGCTCCCATTTCCGCTACATACGGCACTACCGCCTGAGACTGTTCGCCCAGCCCTGTGCCCCCTACGCGCATGACGTCACCCGCCTTGAGAAACACATTTGGTTTCTGTCCAAGCCCAACACCTGGTGGTGTCCCGGTGATAATCACATCACCCGGCATGAGCGGCATGAAACGGCTCAGGTAAGAAACGATGTGCGCGACACTGAAAATCATGGTCCGAGTGTTACCGTTCTGATAACGCTTGCCGTTCACTTCCAGCCAGAGGTCGAGGTTCTGCGGATCGGCGATTTCATCGCGAGTCACCAACCAAGGGCCAAGTGGCGCGAAGGAAAAGCTGCTCTTACCCTTGGTCCATTGCCCTTCGTACTCAAGCTGATAGGCACGTTCGGAGACATCGTTAGCCAGGCAGTATCCGGCCACATGATCCAGCGCCTTGCTTTCTTCTATGTGCCAGGCGGGTGAACCAATCACGATGGCCAGTTCAACTTCCCAGTCGAGCTTCTTAGAATCACCCGGCAGAATCACAGGGTCGTTTGCACCGCTGATAGAGCCTGTGTGTTTATTGAATACAACAGGCTGGCTCGGAATAGGCGTGTTGGTCTCGGCGGCGTGGTCAGAATAATTGAGGCCGATGCAGATCAGGTTCGGCACACTGCCCACACACGGCCCTAGACGCGATCCCGCAGGCGCGAACGGCAGACGCTCAATGTCGACACCGCGCAGCTTCTCGATGCTGGACGGCGACAGCGCCGCTGCATCGATATCATCGACGATGCCAGTGAGATCCCTGACCTGTCCTTGAGCATCCAAAATTCCAGGCAGTTCTTGTCCAGGCAAACCGAAACGAACCAAGCGCATACGTTACTCCTCAAGCGTTGAAAAAAAGACAGACAGTGAACCTGCCTCGCCGAACTGGATGTCCAGCGGCTGGTGAGTGGGAACTTCGAGTACCCCTGCATAGGAGCCGGTGATCACGACCTGACCCGCTTGCAGATCAATGCCCCGTGCAGAAAGAAAATTGGCAAGCCAGACGATCGGCGAGACGGGGTCTTGATCCGGGTGAGTGCCGGCAACGCTCACAGGCTCGACACCCGGATGACTAAGCGTTACATCAAGGTGAGTGGGCAAATTGTTCGAGGTTAGTGAAACGGCACGTGCCCCCAGGACTAGCCCCTGGTTGAACAACCCGTCAGCCAGCAACTGCTCAAACGTAACTTTTTGCGGATCGGTGTACCGACTGTCGATCACCTCCAGCGCAAGGTGTACCTGGCTGATAGAGCGCGTTATATCGTCGGCCGTGTAAGGCGCCGCGCGGGCAGGAAGGCCGGCCCCTAACACGCATGCAAGCTCAGGTTCGATTCGCACCTTGGAAGTTGCGAAGCCCAGGGAGTATTGGTCGCAGCTCACGATGCTATCGGTGTAGATAGGCGCGACTATCCACTTGCCGGGCTTGGGCAATGCGCATTTCCATCCGCCCACTTTTTTCCCGGCCAGCACACCGACATGCTGCTGTATCTCGAAGCCTTGCTCTAGGCTCAGTGAAATCTCATTGCATGGCAGGGCATCTAATTTATTACCCGTTTGGCGTGCGTTCACGAGGTGCGCGGCGGCTTGCAGAAGGATGGATTCAGGCGCATCGGCTGATTGACTGAACTTATCCATGCACTTCATCCCTGCACACTGGATTGCCGAGGCCATACCGTACCGAGCTTGTTCGCAGCATCCTCGAGCAATGCATGCAAATCCTCGTAGCGGTCTGGATGCATGCGCAACACCGGACCGGCGATACTCATGGTCCCGACCACAATTCCAGATGGAATGAGCCTCACCGGAACCGCGATTGCCCACACGCCGGCCTCAGCCTCTTCCACAACGAGTCCGTAGCCCCGTGCTCTGGTCGCCGCCAAGTCGGAAAGTAAGCGTTCGACAGTATTGATAGCCCGAGGACCCTTGCCTGTACCCTGGTCTTTGCCCAAACCGTCGCGGATAGCAATCTCGACAGCTTGCTCGTCAGGCATAGATGCAAGCCAGGCTTTGCCATTAGCGGTGGTGTACAGATTGATAGGCTGATCCATGGCGGGCGAGTACATCAACCCAGGTGCAGCGCCTTGAGCCGAGGCCAGCCAGGACAAACCGCCCTCGCATACGACAGTTAGGCGTACCAGCTCATGGGATAAAGACGCTACATTTTCAATGATCGGCTGAACAAGCTCCGGCAAGCCGATGCCGTTCAGATAACGCTGCCCCAAAAGCGCCAATTTGAGTGTCAGACGGTATTGGGATGTCGCCTCATCCTGCTCGGCCCACCCTTGCTCCACCAATTGTGCAAGCACACGGTGCGCAGGCCCCTTTTCCATCCCCAATTCACCTGCAATATCGGACATTCGCATCCAGCGGGCCTCACGAGCCAGCAGCTCGATAGCCTCAAGGCAACGATCAACAGCACCTTTAACGACTCTCATGGAATTATTCTCAGCTGGTTTTGAGCAGCGCCGACGAAAATGTCACGCCGTTCTATCTGGAACACAGTTACAATAGTAATCATCACGCGATCGTCAAGTCAACGCAAATACGTTCAGTCGCTTGCCCCCTCCCCAACTGCTTATCTATACCCGACTCACTAGAAGTACAGCGATGAGGCTGCATTCACGCTGGCGGGCCTTCCACTCCCTCAAACCATGAATGGCTCGTGAACAGCCGGCCTAAGGGCGGCCGACTCATGAACCTGAACCGTGCCAGCACGCTTGACAAAGGCAATGCTCGGGAACAACATTACAAATGGAACGACGTTACAATAACAAAATTACGGTACCGGAGACACTTCATGAGCCATGGCATCCCGAGCGATCCACACTCCAAGCGTCAGTCAAGGAAGGCCGCAGCTAGCGGCTGGATCGGCTCGGCGTTGGAGTACTACGACTTTTTCATTTATGCGACTGCCGCTGCCCTGCTTTTCCCGCAACTGTTTTTTCCAACGGACGATCCAACCGTAGGAATCATCGTTTCACTCGCTAGCTTCGGCGTTGGGTATATCGCACGACCTATAGGAGCAGTGGTGCTAGGGCACTTGGGTGACCGCCATGGCCGCAAGACAGTATTGGTCTACTGCATGTTCTTGATGGGCTTCTCGACCATGTGCATTGGCTTACTCCCGACCTACCAGCAGATCGGCGTGTGGGCTCCCGCAATACTGATTATCTTGCGTCTGATCCAAGGGTTCGCGGTTGCCGGTGAAGTGTCTTGCGCAAGCTCTATGACCATGGAGCATGCACCTGACGGGCGCCGTGGTTACTTCGCAAGCTTTACCCTTCAAGGGGTGCAAGCCGGGCAACTGCTCGCGGCGGCGGTTTTCCTGCCGCTCGCCCAATTCATGCCTGCGGATGACTTTGCGTCATGGGGCTGGCGAATTCCCTTCTTGCTTAGTGCTGTGGTGCTTGTGGTCGGATGGATCATCCGCCGCGAAGTACATGAGGCCCCAGTCTTCGCGGAGGCGCGAGCACAGGACAAGCCTCGTAAATTGCCAGTAGTCGAGGTACTCACTGAAAGCTGGAAGGATGTATTGCGTGTCATCTGCATGGCACTCTCTGCAGTACTTGCAATCCTCGCCTCCGTGTTCGGCGCCACCTATGCAGTCCAGCCAGCTTACGGTATTGGTTTTCCCTCCGGCTTGTTCATGTGGATTCCTGTCCTGGGCAATTTGTGCGCTGTGATACTTATCCCATTCGTCGGTAAACTCTCTGACAAAATTGGCCGTCGCCCCCCGGTGATCGTGGGCGTGCTCTGCGGCGGTCTCTTGTCGTTTGGGTACCTCTATGCAATCAGTATCCACAATCTCTGGCTGTCTTTGATTCTCTCGCTTCTCATGTGGGGCGTGGCCTACCAAGGTTTCAATGGTGTTTTCCCAAGCATGTTCCCTGAGTTGTTCCGCACACGGGTACGCGTCACTGGTATGGCCATCGGTCAAAACATCGGCGTGGCATGCACTGCGTTTCTACCAGCCCTGTTCGTATCGGTTGCGCCGCCTGGCACCGAAAATATCCCTCTGAAAATTGGAGCGCTGACTTTCGGTATCTGTGCCATCTGCGCCATTGCGGCGTTTACTACCCGCGAAACGTTCCGTATTCGTCTGAGCGAACTGGGTGACCCCAACGCTGTGCCAATGTCGAAGGAGGAGTACGAACTGCTGCGGGAAAAATCCAATCCCAGATCGAGCACTAGCACCCCCAATCAAGCACTCAAAAATCAACTCCAGTGATGCCCGACTGACAACCAGACCCATCACTCTCAACGTGTTGCGCAGTTGCTCTGCGCAGCACGTTAAGCACCCCGGCGATAAACGTGTGCGCCGCCAGCAAGAAAGTCCAACAGCTGCGAGCTGGCAATTGGCGTGCCCCCGTCAACTACAGTAGGTTCACATGCATCCACTCATCACCGGCACAACGCGCATCTATGGATTGATAGGTGATCCGCTCAAGAGCGCCAAATCCCCGATGCTGCTGAATAGGCTATTCGCCGAAGCACAGTCTGACGCCGTCTGCATTCCATTCGAGGTCGGTACGCAGGGCCTGGCCGAGTTCGTAAAAGGCGCGCGCGCAATCCGCAACCTCGCTGGACTGCTGATTACCATGCCGCACAAGCAAACCATGCTTGAAGTCGTAGACATTCTTCACCCTACCGCGCGCCAGATCGGCGCAATCAATGTGGTTCGCTGCGACAAGGACGGTCGCTGGGAGGGAGCTGTGTTCGATGGGCTCGGCTGCGTACTGGGCATGCAGCGTCAGGGTGTTTCTCTACACGGGAAATCAGTTCTCCTGGTCGGAGCAGGGGGCTCGGGAAGGGCCATCGCTTTCGCCGTTGCCGCTGCTGGCGCTCGCTCACTGACCATTTCAGATTTGGATCCGCTCCGCGCCGCTGACTTGGCGCAAAACGCTGGCAAAGAAGGGGCGTGCAACGTACAAGCAGGGCCTCCAGACCCTACAGGTCATGACATCGTTATCAATGCTACCCCGCTTGGCATGAACCCTGATGATCCGATGCCAATAGAAGCAGCGCGGCTGAACCCAGCCACGGTGGTGGTCGACATCATCACTCGAGCCGAGCCGACCGCTTTATTAATTGAGGCACAAACACGCGGATGCAAAACCCTTGACGGCCAGCCCATGCACGTAGGCCAGGCCTTGCTGGCTCTTAGTTTCTTGGGTTTTGAAGACATCGAGCGCCGTTACTCGACGGGATTGTAGCCTCCCATACCCTTCCCCTGACTGCCAGCCCGCACCCTCCTCATCACTCCAATCAGAACATTCCACGATGCGCATGCTTTCGGCATGCGCGCACCCCTCACGCCGACTGCTATTGCTCCACAGCGCCGGCGCAGCGCTCAGCGCCAGATCAAAACGTAACTTACTTCCGTTCATAACAGGGTCGTGATAGTCTGTTTTGCAACCTCAAAAATGTAGCTTGCGCGCTATTCTTTCGCGGTTCGATCCGTAACCTCCATGGCACCGCAGGTTTGTCAAACATACTTATTTATAAAGGTGGATGTTTGAAAGTCGTTCTCCTAGAAGTCAGCCACTGGCACACCCCGCTCTATCTCGATGCGCTTGAGCGCTTGCCTGATGTAACGGTCACGGCGGTGTCCGACGCAACGGGGTCGCGGGGCCCCGCTCTCGCCCAGCGTTTCGGAGCGCAACTTTACGATCACTGGGAAACCCTGCTGGAAAACGAGGAAGCCGATTTTGCCTTCGCCTTTGGCCCGCATGATGAGCTGTATGCCATGGGCGAGGCATTGATCGAGCAAAAGGTCCCCTTCGCGATGGAAAAGCCTTGCGGGCTAACCCAGCATGAGGTGCTGGACCTTTACCAACGCACCGAAGCCAACGGTCTGTTCGTGGCGGTGCCGTTGATATGGAGGCACAGTGAATTACTGAACCGCCTAAAACAAGAAGCCAGGCAGAGTGAAGCCAAGTGGAGAACCCTGGCGTTTCGGTTCAACGCTGGCCCGCCTGGACGTTACCTGGCTAACAGTTGCTCTTGGATGCTTGAGCCGAAACGATCGGGGGGCGGATGCACGATCAATCTCGCCCCTCATTTCGTCGATCTGGTTGAGGAAATCTCCGGAGAAGCGATTCGCAGCGTGTCGGCAGTGATGTATCGCGATTCGTTACTGACAGCAGTAGAGATCGGCTCGTTGATGACCCTGGTGACCGAGAGTGGCTGCATCTGCACTATCGAAACGGGGTACAATTATCCCGCCAATACACCCGAGCAGCGGGAGTATTCATTTTCAATGTCAACTGATCAGTTCTATGCGCGCTCTACCGCTGACGGCTTGCGGCTGGTCAACGCGGCCGGGCAGGCAAGTGAACTGCACATGAGCCTGAACTCTGACGTGTATTACGACAACTTCGTAACCGACATCCTCGCGCCTGACCGAGACGTTGCTTATACAGGCGCCGGGCTAGCAACCATGCACCGCGTCATGCGTATCATCGAGGCGGCCTATGAGTCAGATCGCCTGGGTGGCGCCCCCATCACCCTATAATGCCCTGACGCGAAACAAAGGACTAAAAATTGTCACATATAGGCCGCTACTTCAATACTCTGGAACTGCTCCTTTCCCATCCAGGCGGCCTCGCCCTGTCTGAAATCAGTGAACAGACTCAAGTGGCGATGGCCACGGCTCACCGTATATTGAGCGCCCTGCGGGAAAGAGGCTACGTTTACCAGGACGAGCAGGACCATTACTGCCTGACGCTGAAAATTCCCAGCATGGGCGTGAACTACATCACTGAAACTGGGTTTGCCAGGATCATGCAACCTTTGCTCAACGAACTAGCCAGCGAAACCGGCGAGCATGTTCGCCTGGCGGAAGTTGCAGAGGATCATCTGACTTGGGTACTGCAGGCCACGAAAAATACCAGGGGCCTTCAATACCGCCGCGCCCTAGACGAAAAAATCATTCCCCATACCACTGCGGCAGGCAAAGCATGGCTCTCCACTATGCGTGATGAGCGCGCCATGCGCATTCTCGCCGCCTGGGATATCGAGAATAGCCGAGAATATGCAGGGCCCAACGCACGCGTTTCGATTCGCGACATTTTTGATGACATCGCACTGATCCGCAAAGAGGGGCATGCGGTAGTACGAGAAGAAGGCGAAGTGGGCGTGTGCGTCGTGGCAGTGCCTGTATTCGACCCCTCACGATCAAGCAACTCGGCCCCGGTGGCAACCCTAAGCATCGCCGGCCCCATTGCACGCATGCGCGAGGAAACCTTGGATGCTCATATCGAACACTTGAAACGATCGGCCACAAGGGTGGGAGAGTGCTGGTCCCTGTGGACTTCTGTCAGCGAGGGAGACTTGTAAGCTGCGCGCTAACGCTCTAACTTGCACCTGGGCCCATTGCGGGCCTCAGGGCTACGGAGACGACGAGCGATAGGAGGCAACTACGAAATATTCCAACCCTTCTCACGCAGGTCCTGGACACCTTTATTCAGTTCATATAAGGCGTTTTCTTCGCGGATGATTTCGAGCACGCAGTTTTCAATACCGCAGGTCGCGTGAACGGCCTCACCCAATCCGATGAAGTCTACGACTCCGGTGCCAACTGGGTCATGCCCCCACACATCCGTGCCGGTGTCGGATACATGCACAAAGTCGATAGCACTGTGGTAGGCCAGCAAACTCGCTACTGGGTCCTCACCTATGTAAGCAGCGTTGGCGATGTCATAAACGACTCTGACGACATCATCATTGACAGTATCAACAACCTCAGCCAGCTCCCGCATTGTAGGGGTGAAGCAATACGGGGTATTTTCTAGCAGCAAGCGCACACCAGCCTGTTTCGCCAGCGGCGTCAGAGCCGCCAGGCTCTCGTACATCCAATCAAAAGTCTTTTCGAGCGGTGGAGAAATCATCGGGCGCCGCGTGCCAGGAGATATCACCACCTCCTGGGTATCCCAAGCGACAGCCAGGTCAATCACCGCCTTAATGTGATCAATGCTCTTCTGACGCATGTTGGCGGCGGGACTAGCCAAGTTGACTTCATAGCCGCCGGCATTGAGCGACCTGATCTTGGCATCGTACTGACGCAGACGCACGCTTGCAGCAGAACGCTCTGCAGTCGACATTTCCACCGGCCAGCAATGTGGCGAACTTACGGGCACCTCGAACACACGGTGCCCATGCTCAGAGAGCTGCGCAATTGCATCGATTGCCGTGGATGACCACAGATAAGAAAACGTGCTGATGATCAAAGGCTGCGCTTGCCCGGGGCTCGCAGCCGAAAATTGCCGTTTGTGGGCAAGCCCCAAACGCAACCCAGGATGAAATCGTTCGAAAAATCATGGCCATGGGTGGCGTCGCGATCTCATTGTCTGGTGATCTCGGCGATCCTGCGGTGCCTGACCAACTGGTAGCAGCTGCAGTAGCCGAATTCGGCGGGCTTGACACGCTGGTTGCGAATGCTGGCGTCGCCAGCCCCGGCGCGATCTGCAATTTGTCCATTGAGGATTGGGACGACATGTTCGCCGTCAATCTTCGCGGCGCCTGGTTGCTTGCCAAAGCAAGCTACCCGCATCTTCGCGAGAGCCGAGGCTCAGCGTGCTTTACCTCGTCGATGTCTGGCCAGCTTCCGCACGCCGGCTCTGGCGCCTACAGCCCCACCAAGGCAGCATTAACAATGCTGGCGCAAACTCTCGCTCTGGAGTGGGCACCTGAAGGCATTCGGGTCAATATCGTGTCGCCAGGCATGACACATACACCCATGTCTGAAAAAATGTACGCTGATCCGCAGATCAAGAAAGCACGAGAAGCGATCATTCCACTGGCCAGAATCGGCGAACCGCTAGACATCGCAAACGTGATCGAATTTCTCATTAGCCCGCTAGCCGGCTATGTCACGGGGCAGGATATCTGTGTCGATGGCGGGTTCTCCAAATCGATCCTTAGCCATATTCCAGGTCGCCCAAGCTCCAAATGATTATCACGGCTGCGGATTGAGCCCTATACAGAAAGAGTTAAATCCAAACCCTCTACAAGATACTAAAATGGGGCCGTCCGACCTTGCGTTGTGTCGTGCGGCTTCGACCGAAGCTGTATCCTCGCGAGCTTCTACTCGCACTTACCTGCGCCTCCTGGCCTTTTAAGCCCCTCCCCCTAAAACTCAAGCCCGCCGACCTACTCGGGCGGGGCGGCCTTAGCATCGATGGCGACAACATCTACAAGCAGTTGATCTGCGACGCAGCAGTGGGGGGATGGCGGTCGGCAAACAAAGCATCAACCGACCGTCGAGGGGCGCGGGGTCAGCACCTCTGAGCTATTGGCCAGGCCGAGGGCGAGCCACAAAACGAGCTCATAGACTCGCTGAAAAGGTCACCTACTACCGGCGCAAGCGCACCAGCAAGCGCAGGAAGAACCCCGGCAAGGAATGAATCAACTATTTCTACCTGGACAAGTCAGCTAAGCCGAGCCCCTTAGGCAGCGATCTGAGCTTGGCTCGACTGAAGCGGGGCGAACTCGAAGCGAAGGCGAGCAGCTAAGGTCCTAGTCATGTTGGGGCCGAGGTAGGCAGTTGCTCGACATCTTCGAGAAGGCGCCAATCGACGGGCTCAGACCTACGGACGTATCAGAAGCGCTTCCGAGATAAACCATTCCCAAGGGTGTTTCCATGGGTAGTTTTTCTACGCCCCAAAAACGCAAAAAGCCCTGAATAATCAGGGCTTTGAATATGGCGGAAGCGTAGAGATTCGAACTCTAGGATAGTTGCCCATCGACGGTTTTCAAGACCGTTGCCTTAAACC
>Ga0065704_10000546_pt1 | contig 19651 bp, 13 predicted proteins | sample SwiRhicommuniRL2_FD_59091 | JGI IMG/M metagenome (GOLD analysis project Ga0065704, IMG submission 59091) | Switchgrass rhizosphere bacterial communities from Rose Lake, Michigan, USA - RL2 v2 (version 2) | ecosystem: Host-associated > Plants > Roots > Rhizosphere > Soil | place: East Lansing, MI
TGCGCTGCCGCTTCGGCGCCGGCCAGGTTGATGTCGGCCGCGCACACCAGTGCGCCTTCTTCGGCCAGGCGCTTGACAGTCGCGGCGCCGATGCCGGTCGCGCTGCCGAAAACGATGATCCGGCGGTCCTTCAGTCTGATGTTCATTCTGTCTCTCCGAAGATATGGATGGCGCTTAGCGCAATCCCAGCCGAGAGGGGATTGGTTTTTGAACGTTACCGTTCAAATTTCCCTCTCTCGTGAAATATCCCCCGGGCGATCTGCAATCGCTAGAGCGCCTTTCGATCTGATTGGATCAGATCGACGCTCTAAGCCCTTTGTTTGCGGCGATTTCTTAACCAGCGATCGATGCCGATCGCTTGGAATTCACTCTAGAAGGTCAAGCCCTTCCGAACTGTTCGATGAGCCACCATGTTGCGCCTGCGCTCATCAGGAAGATGGCGATCGCTTTCCGGCCGGAGGTGAAGCGCAAGGCGGGCTGTTCGCCGGTCCATCGCCGCGAGCCGCTGATCATGGGGCCGACCAGATTGTCGCGCCTGTGGAGCAGATAGAAAAGGATCGCTACGACATGCAGCGCAGTGAGCGCGAGGATGAGGTTGAAGATGAAGCCATGCCATTGCGCCGCGACGCGGCCAGTGTCGAAGTCGACCAGATAGGCGAAAGGCCCCGATTCCATCCCATCGATATCGACCGAGAAGAAGCCCAGCGCCACCTGCGTCGCCAGCAGCGCGATCATGGCGACGACGCTCCAGCCGCCGACCGGATTATGACCGGGCGCCGGGGTGGCGGATCGGTTGAACATGGAGCCGCGCACATAGCGGGCCACTGTCGCCGGACCGCCCACGAAGTGGGAAAAGCGCGCGGTGCTGCTGCCCGCGACGCCCCAGATGAGGCGGAAGAGCAGTATCGCGCATAGGCTGTATCCGGCGAGCCGATGCCAATCAAGCATCCGTTCCTCCGCCGTCCACCAGGCAAAGCCCAGCAGCGGCACCAGCGTCCAATGAAACAGCCGGGTCGGAAGATCCCAAATACGCAGGCGCGCGGGCGCGCCGCTCCTGTCCGCCTTCGCCATCAAAGCTCCGCGCGGAAGCGGTCGTGGCAGCTCTTGCAGGTGCCGCCCAGCGCGGTGCGGGCCGTGCCAAGGCTGGCCGCATTGCCGCTGGCCGCTGCCGCGTCGAGGGAGCGGGCGGCGGCGATCATGTCGGTCTGAAGCTTGACGAAAGTCGCGTTGTCCTTCCAGATTTCCGCCCTGGCGCGAGTCTTGAGTCCCGATTCCGGGCCGCTGCCCTTGGGAAAATATTTGGGCAGCAGCGCCGCGCGGCTGGCAATGTCGCGCGCCAGCGGCTTCACGCTGTTCATGTCCGGCGCACCTGACTTCAGCTCGTCATTGATGCTCTTGAACGCGCCGCCAATCTCCTTGTAACTGGCCTGACGCGCTTTGACCGCGTTCGTCACCGCAGGAGACGCGGCATAGGCCGCATAGCTGGCCAACAGGCCGACGGCCACACATGCCGTCATAAGGGGCAGCTTCATATTTCGCCTCATCCTTTCAAAAATCATCATGCCAGCAGTTCGCCGATCGGCCTTTTGGTGTTCATCGCGTCCAGACCCCAGTTGTCGACCGGAATGCCCATCACTTGCTGAAGGGTCAGTCCGACGCGGCTGATCGATTCTCCGCTGCCCTGAATATGCAGGCCGGACTTCACCTTTCCGCCCGCGCGCCCGGCAAGCATCACGGGGATGCCCTGAACGTCATGGTTCTTCGCGTAGGAAACGTCCGAATGGGCGAATATCAGCATGTTGTCGAGCAAGGTGCCATCCCCTTCCCTGATCGCGGCGAGGGCGGACACGAAGTCCGCCCAGGCTTCCATGCTGCGGGTTGCGAAAAAGTCCACTGTGGGCTGATAGCCGATCGACCGGTCGATCAGTTCCTCATGCGTGCTTTGGTGATACCCCGTGGTCTGCCCAGCCTGCCGCAAATCGGATGCGGCGGTGGAAAAGCTCATGTTGAACACGCGCGTCTGGTTGCACGCCAGCGCCATCGCCAGCATCTGCGCCATCAGGCGATGATTGGCCTTGCGGCGATCGACATCGGTAATGTCGCCGGACACGGCAGGCGCTTCCCCCGGTACAAGGCAGGCTTCGGCGGGTGGCGGCTTTTGCAATTGCAGCGCGAGCTTGCCCTCCATTTCTCGTACCGAGGTGAAATATTGGTCGAGCCGCGCCTTGTCCGACGCACCGATGCTCCGCTCAAGCGCCTTGCGCTGATCGGTCACGCCCGACAGCACGCTGCGCCGGACCATGATGCGTGGGTCGGGCTTGAAGTCGGCCTTGTTGGGATCGTTGAAATCCGGACCGAATATCTTGCGATAAAATTCGAGCGCGCTGGGCGTCGAGGCGTTCATGCTGCGCCCGTCGCGAAAGGAGTAGCTCGTGCGGGGATTGCCGTCTGCGGTCAGGTCGAGCGAGCGGAAGAACGACCCGCCGCCGATCGCGTCCGCGACCAGCACGTCCAGCGTCGGCGCGCGGATGCCGAGCCAGTCGTCTGTCGGCGCGCCTGTACGCACGGCCGTATTGCCCGACAGATGGGGAAGATTGCCCTTGCCGTCCAGAACCACGTCGAAGCCGGTAAGGATGCTGATATGCTGCTTCACATTGGCGATCGGCGCCAGTTGCGGAGGCAAGTCGTAATCGGCGCCGGTTTTCTTTGGCTGCCAGCGGTCGGGGATCATGCCGCACCCCCAGAACCAGGTGCCAAAGCGCACCGGCAAACGCCCGCCACCGACCGTCGCGGCGAAGGCAGTGCCGTTGTCGTTCAGGAAGGCGTCAAGCAGCGGCAGGCCCAAAGTGACCGCGCCGCCAGCGAGCGCGCCGCGCAGCAGGAATCCCCGCCTTGTCGTTCCATCAACCTGCATCAGCCAGACTCCCTGGATTTACGAACGGCGGCCGTACGGCGATCCGGCAAAAGGCTCGGCATGGCGAACAGCGCCGGGTCGAGGGCGATGGCGCGCATCAGGGCCGGGAAACGATAGCCGCCCGACGAAAAGCGTTGGTTCAACTGTTCCAGTCCTGCCTGATCCGCATTTACGGGATTGCGGCCATGGGCATAGCGCCAGGCGGATTGGACCAGGCAGTTGCTGACCTTGGTGCTATCATGGAACAGTCGGCCCAGCGCCGCTGCGCCGTCAAAGGCCTGTTTTTCGAAGTCGCCGCTGACGTCGATCGTCTCGTCATGCTCCACCCTGCGGAACTGGCCCGCGCCGTCGAACTGCTCCAGCCCCAGGCCTAGCGGATCGGTACGCCGATGGCAGCTCGCGCATTCCTCGTCATCCAGATGCGCCTGCAGCCGCGCGCGTGTCGTTTTCAGCGTCGGGTTGTCGACATTCTGCACGACCGCGAAATTGACATTGGCCGGCGGGGCAGGGATTTTTTCGCACAGGAAAATTTCCCGCAGCGCCACGCCCCGCAGCGTCGGGGAGGTGCGCCCCGGGTGCGAATGTTGCGACAACAGGCTGGCATGCGTCAGCAGCCCTGCCCGCGGGTCGGATTGCGGAAATTCATGGACGTACCAGTCAGCCTGCGCGACGGGAATGTCGTAAATTGGCCCGAGCGCGCGGTTCATCGCTATGGAGCGCGTGGTGAACAGGTCCCGGTAATCGCCCTGTCGCTCGACCAGGAACCAGCTCACCGTGCGGAGCGTCTGTTCGCGCAATGCGGTCCCGACCGCCTGCGAGAAGGCGGGATAGATGAGCGCGTCCTTGGCCAGCTCGTCCATTCCGTCCAGGCGCAGATAGTCGCTGAAGAAGGCGCGAACGCCCTGTTCGAAACGCGGTGAAGCGACCAGGCGGTCGACAGCCCTGACAAGGCCCGCCTGCGTATCCAACGCGCCGCTGGCCGCATCGTCGAGCAGAGCCTGATCGGGCGTGGTGTTCCACAGCAGGAAAGACAGGCGGCTTGCCTTCGACCAGGCGTCGATGGTCTGCCGCGACGCCGCAGGGCGATCGACGCGGAACAAGAACTCCGGGCTGGTCAACATGCCTGAGAGCGTCGCAGCCAGACCGGCATGGAAATTGCCCAGCGTGCTGGCCGCCGAAACGACTTCATCGGTCAGCGCGCTAATCTCGGCAGCATCCAATGGCCGGCGATAGAGCTGCGGTCCTACATGCGCGATGAACCGGCGGGCGCAATTGGCCCCGTCCTTGTCCGCCTGGGTCGGCGCGCAGCCGATCAGCTTTGCGCGATGGGCATCATCGGTGACCTGCGCCGCGATGTTGCGGGCCAGCAGCTCATATTGCTCCAGGCCCGCCGCCGTGACGGACACCGCGCTTGTGCCGACAGCCTGCAATCCGTCGATGCGCAGGTCGGGTTCGAACCGCCCCACGACTTTGATGTCCGGCCCGAATATATCGGCGATAACGTTGCGATACTGGCTTTCGGTCAGGCGACGGATCTGGCTGGGCGGCGTGTCGGCCAGCGTTTCATCGGCCCGCGCCCCGCTGAAGGCGATGCTCAGGCCAAGAGTGAGGCAGGCGCCCGCCAGCGCCAGCGACGGCCAGCGGCGCATTGCCATGGGGCGGCTGTCGCGCCGATCGACGATCCGACCCGGACCGGCAGCACGGCTTCTATCCTCTCTCTCGCTCATATCGTCCTCTTCGGGGCTTTGACAGGGCATGACAATTATGGGGCCGCCCGGCCACCCCATATTCGATCAGGGAACGCGGCAATTTCGGGCAGCGCCTTCCTGCAACGCGCGATAATTGAGAGATTTATCTCGATGATGGTATCGGCTAGGATGATCGGAAAGCAGGGGAGAGGAAAATGAAGCGCGCCGCGCATCCCGCGCAGGATGAATGGCATCTGGCGGAAAGCGTCGCTGAACGGGTTGTGGCGATCTATGCCGACGTCTTTGGATCGGCGGCCCCTCTGTTCAGCCGGTTGGGACTTGCGATGGACGATCGGATCGGCTGGCGCGACCTGCCGGTTGCGGATCTGGCGCGCATCACCGGCCAGGCGATCAGGGAACTGGCGGGCAGGGACGCGCAACTGGCGGGCCATCAGAGCCTGCGGCCGTGCGACTGGCGGGTCATTCTATATAGTCTGACCGGCGCGCGAACCCTTCGAGAGGCTATCATGCGATGCTGCGAATGTTTCGAGGCGATCGACTGGCGATGTGGCAGGATGACGCTGCGCACCCATGGCGACAGCGCGCAAATTGCGCTTGAGGCCATGCGCTCGACCGGATCGACGCCCGCCGCTTGCCTGATCGACCTTTTCGGGATGATGGAAATACATGGGCTTTTGGGCTGGCTCATCGACCTGTCGATTCCCGTGCGGCACGCGTGGTTGGACCATAGCGTCGCGGTGTTCGAGGCGCTCGGATTGCCGACCTTGCCGTTCCCCGTCAGATTGAACGAGGGATGGAGCGGGTTGGATTTCAGCGCCGCCCTGCTCGACTATCCGGTGATCCGGAATGGCGACGAACTTGAGCGCCGCCCGCTGAACAACCTGCTGTTCGCGTCGAACACGCGGGAAGCGGAACATATGCCTGCCCAGAACCGTGTCCGCAGCATGGCGATGGCGACACTGCGTGACGGCGGACGGTTGCCCGCCTTTGGGGAGATCGTCGCCAGCCTTGGTGGAAGCGAGGCTACGCTGCGCCGCCAGTTGGCGCGCGAAGGAACCAGTTACCGCCAGTTGCGCGAAAGTTGTCGCCGTGAACTGGCCCTTCACCTGCTCCGAAGGACGGGCATGTCGATCGAGGATGTGGCGAGCAGGCTGGACTATTGCGACTCCGATGCTTTCCGTCAGGCTTTTCGGGCGTGGACCGGTTGTTCGCCCACGGCCTATCGTCACAGAAGCAGCACTGGCCCGGGGTTGCCGCAACTTGTCGGGGGAAATGATCGCTTACCTAACTTCCCCTGACGATCCGCGACAGGCTGGTTAAAAATGGGAAATCAAGGAAAAGGCCCTGTTTCTGCTGTCGCGGAAACAGGGCCTCGTTCTTCTATGCTTACGCCTTTACCCGTTGATGGAAATCCGGCGGGTAATCTTTACCATTTGAAGTTGATGGTCGCGCCGAACTCCCGCGGGTTCGTCACGTTGACTGTGCGATAACCTGAATCCAGCGCGCCGGACCGGGTAGGAGTGATCGCGTTGCCGAGCGAAATGTTGGTGATCCGCTTCTGATTGAGCAGATTGCGCGCAAAGGCGGTGATTTCCCAATTGCTGTCAGGGCCGCGCAGGCCAACGAACAGGTTCAGAAGTTCTCGATCCTGATATTTGAAGTTTACGAGGTTTGAATTGAAACCAGGGCGATAGTTGAACAGTGCGCGGACGAAGGGGGTATAATCGCCGGTCGGGAAACGCAGTTCCGTATTGGCCGTCAAGCTGAAGTCAGGCGTTTCAGCCAGGCGGTTATTGGACCGGCAGTAGCTGACATTGCCTGTGCCCGTGATGACCGGTGAACCATTTTGATTGGGAACACCCGACCCGTCGAAGTCATTGCAGGGCAGCAGGGCATTGCTGTAACGCGCACGGGTGTACGCCGCCGCGATGCCGAAATCCCATGTGTCGATAAAGCGGGTGTCAATCGATGCTTCGATACCCTTCACCTTGGCATCGCCATTATAATTGAAGTCGAAACCGCCGTTGGTCGGTTCACCGGGAGCGATCGCCGGCCCCGCGCCGTTGCAGGCGCCAAACAGTTCAGGACAATTATACTGGATGCTTGTGAAGCGGCCAAGGAAACCGTCGAATTTCTGATAGAAGGCGGCGACGCTGTAGTTCACGCGGCGGTCCATCAGCGAACCCTTCATGCCCACTTCGTAGGAGTCGGTTTTTTCGCCGCGCGTCGATATGAGGTCGTCGCTGATTCCTGCGGGCACTGACACGCCGGTGCTCCCGGCACGGAAAGCCCGGCCATAGGCGGCATAGACGTTCAATGCGTTGGTCACGGCGAAGTTCACCGTCAGACCGCCGGTGAGCGGTTTGTTGGTCCGCTTTTGAAGATTGGCGGGAATGATTTCCGTAGGACCGAGCGAACCAGCAAATGGCAGCAGCGGATGAGCCCCGAAAATTAGCGTCTGCTGCGTAGTCTGATTGCCCTTGATGATAGAATAGCGGAGCCCGCCTTCGATCGTCAGAGGACCAGATTTGTAGCGCAGATTACCCGCGAAGGACAGCGTTTTGGTATCGACGGGAACCGTCACCAGAACGCCTATCGGAAGCAAGTTGGGCGAGGGGACTATCGTTCCGTTGGCATCGATTGGCACAGGAATGATGGCATCGATGCCGCCAAAGGGNGCCAGGAAGCTGTCGGCGCGCTGATTGACTACAGTCGTGCCNGTCTGTTTCGTGTAGAAGGCGCTAACGCCGCCGCCCAGGCCCTCGTCATTATTGGTTTGCCAGCGAAGTTCTGCAGTATCGACCTTGTAAGGCGTGATGACGTTAGACGATGCGATGTAGCCGGGGACCGAGTTGGCCGGGTCAAGGTCACGGTCAATCTGCAGCTTGCTGAACTGGTGCGCGCCCACGAACGACAGGGTGGACCCTCCCAGGTCATAGTCGAACGCCAGATTGACCAGATGGGTCAAATTCTGGTTGCGGAAGCCTCCCTCGGCCACCGCGCTATAATCGGACACTTCCAGCGGAGGGCCGGAACGCGCCGGGTTGAACGCAAATGGCGTGTTGCCAGTGCCGATCACCTGTTGGAACTGCGTGTTGTCCGCGTGCAGATATTGATAGGTGAGATAAGCGCTGAACGCCTCACTGGGGCGCCAGCCCAGCGTCGCGCGAACGCTTTGCGTGTCGCTATGCGATCTTTCGTTTCGGGTGATATTCCTCACTTGATTCACGCGATTGCCGTCGACGACCGCGGCTACACGCAGCGCAAGCTGGTCATTGAAGGGCAGGGATACGCCGCCTTGCACGTTATAGCCGGCGCGATCGGTCGCCGTGGCTTGGGCATAGCCTTCAACGCTATCGAAATTGGGACGGCGAGTGCGGATCGTGATCGATCCTGCGGGAGCGGAAAGGCCGCGCAGCAGGCCCTGCGGACCGCGCAGCACTTCGATCTGTTCGATATCGTAGATAGCCGTGTAAACCGTCTGCGCGTCGGTCGGGATTTCGTTATAGTAAACGCGAACGGCAGGCGCAGTGCCTTGATCGGGGTCGAAGGACACGCCGCGCAATGTCGTCGTATTGTTGCGGCCGGTAGTATTGGAAAGTTCCAGGCCCGGTGCAAGTTGCTGCACGTCCTTGGCATCGAAAATATTGAATTTTTCGAGTTGTTCACCGGTGGCGACGTTCACCGACATGGGAACATCCTGCAATCGTTCCTGACGGCGTGTAGCGGTGACGATGATGTCCGCGGTCGAGTTTGCTACGCCAGCTTGGGCCATAGCGACGCCGGGAACAGCAAAAGCAGAGACACTGGCGCACAGAAGCGCAGTGCGCGAAACGCGCTTGATTTGCATTGACAATCCTCCCCAGAGGTAAGCTTCGTTGGAAACGGCTCTCATCTTTTTGGCCGTTTGCGTGAACTATATCTGAGTTCTCAACGCATGCAAATATCTTTTGAACGGCATCGTGCGAAATAACGGGCTTTTCGCCGATCCTTTTGCGGATTTTTTGCGAAAATTTTTGAGGTTACCCGATTCCAACGCTCGCGGTCTATGGATCAATGCGGCCTGGCCTCTCGATTCCACCGCAGAACAGGGCGGTCAATTGCCGGGCATGTGCCTTGAGTTGTGCCCGATCGACAGCGGCGTCAGCGTTGCTCTGGAAAAAAAGCCGCTGGGATTCCGACAATATCATGCTGGTAAGAAATCCAGCGGCGAAGGCCACGTCCTGATCGGGCAACAGGCCCTGATCGACCAGAGACTGGAGATGGCTCGTCAGCGGGTCCAGATAACGTCGCACCACCACCTGCTCGACCTGTGGCCTCACTTCTTCCATGAAAGACGGATACAACATCATCAGGCGGCGCATGACCGTCGCGTGCGGCTGACAGGTTTCGGCGAGGCAGTCTTCGACGAAGGCCAGCAGGCTTTGCTGCCATTGCGGACGAGGCGAAATGGCCAGCGGACTGCGCGCATAACCCAGCATTTGCCGCACGACTGCTGCAAACAGGGCCTGTTTGTTGGGATAGTGCGCATAGACTGTCTTTCGCGAAAGGCCGGACGCGGCGATGATCGTGTTCATCGTCAGGCTGGGACCATGTTCGAGAAGCATGCGCATGCCGGCGTCGAGAAGCCTCTGCTCGACGTCGCCGCTATCTTCGCTGCGGGGGCGGCCTGGGCGGCGGACGGGCGGGCTGTCGATCATGGGGCAATCCGAGATAAAATGAGTGGCGCGAAATAAACAATCTTGTTTCTTTTATTCCACGCGCTATCGATGGGGTCAACCAATCTCGAATGGAGTCTCTCACTTGCGCCTTGGCCTGCGCTCGCCCTCACTCATGCTCGTCGCTGCGCTCTGCGGTTGTGCTCCGTCGGTAAAGCTGGCGCGGCCGAACATCGCCTTGCCCGAACGTTTCGAGGCGGGCGCGAGCGCGACAGCCGACGAGGCGCTGGATCGTTGGTGGGACCGGTTCGGCGACATGCAGTTGTCCGCGTTGGTGGACGCAGCGCTGGCGCAGAACACGGATGCGCGCTCGGCCTATTTCCGCCTGCGGGAAGCCCGCGCGATCCGCGACCAGTCACTGTCTCAGCGCTTGCCCACGGGGGCGATCAGCGGTTCGGCCAAGATACAGGATGGCCGCCAACTGTCCGGCGCCGACCTGTTCGGTTCGACGGCGCGCGCCGATAGCCAGTCGCTGGCATTCAGCCCCAGTTGGGAACTCGATCTTTTCGGACGGCTCGGCGCGATCGGACAGGGCGCGCGGGCCACCTATGTCGCTGCGGCCTATGACTATCACGCCACGCGGCTCAGCATCGCTGCGGATGTGGCGGGCGCCCTGTTCGATGCGCGCGGGCTGGCGGTGCAGCGCGATGACGCGCAAGAAGTGCTGCGGATTGCGCGCGATCTGGCGCGGGCATCCGAACTGGGCCGCGATCGCGGCCTGATCGCGGCGGGAGAGACTGCGCGGCTCGAAGGCAATGTCGCGACCGCTCAGGCGGAACTGACGCGGATCGATACCGCATTGCGCAATGCCAGGCGATCTCTGCTGGTGCTGGTGGGGCGGCCCGATGCGCCGACCGACAGCCTGCCGGTCGAAGCGCGGCTCGACACGCCGCCGCCGGTGCCTTCGCTCATCCCTGCGACGCTGCTGACGCGGCGGCCCGATGTGCTGGCGGCACAGGCGCGGCTGGCGGCGGCGGCGAGCGCGGTACAGGTCGACCGGCTGGCGCTCTTCCCGCGCTTCACTTTGCAGGGAAGCGGTAGCATCAGCCGGACGTCAGGCGTTCTGGGCGGCGTTTCGGCGCTGTGGTCGCTGGGCGCGGGGCTAAGCCTGCCCGTGCTGGATCGTACCCGGCTCATGGCGCAACTGCGCACTACGCAGGCGCAAGGAGAGCAGGCGGTCATCAGCTATGAGGCGGCGGTGCAGGCGGCGTTCCGGGATGCCGACATCGCACTCGCCCTGGTGGCCGCGGATCGCATACGCCTGACCGATCTCGTCCGGGCGGAAGAGCGGGCGCGCTTCGCCTTCGACACGGGGCGCAAGGGCTATGCGGCCGGGCTGACCGACCTGACCACCCTGCTTCAGTCCGAACAGAGCTGGCGCACCGCGCGCCGGGCGCTCACCACCGCCCGCACGCAGGCGCTTGCCAACGTCGTGAGCGCTTTCCGCACCTTGGGCGGCGGCTGGAGCGCCGCCGATCCCGCGACTGCGCCCGATCAACCTGCCGTCATTTTGCCGATCCAGTCCAAGGAAATGCCGTGACCTTCAATCTGCGTGCCATGCTTCTGGCGCTTCCCTTCGCGCTGCTGCTTTCAGCCTGCGGCAAGGGTGATGATGGCGCGAAGACGCCCCCGCCGCCGACCGTCACGGTCGCGCGGGTAGAGCGACGCGCGCTGGAAGGGGGGCTCAGCGCTTCGGGCCGCCTGATCCCGCGTGAAGAAGTGGCCGTGGCGCCGGAACTTTCCGGCTACCGGATCGCGCGCGTGCTGGTGGAGGAGGATGCCAAAGTCGGCGCCGGACAAGTGCTGGCGGTGCTGGACGACACGCTGCTCCGTTCGCAGATCGATCAAGCCCGCGCGCAGCTCAGCCAGCAGCAGGTCGGTTATGAAAAGGCGCGCATGGAGGCGGGTCGCGTTGCCGGGCTGGACAATCAGGGCGTGCTTTCGCAGGAGGCGATCGACCAGCGGCGCATAGCGGCGCGATCCGCGCAGGCGGCGGTGGGGGTCGCCAAGGCGCAACTGGACGATCTGTTGACGCGGCAGCAAAGGCTGATCGTCCGCTCACCCGTCGCTGGACGGGTGCTGCAACGGTCCGCCCGGCCCGGCGAGCCCTCCGCATCGGGCACGGTGCTGTTCACGATCGCGCGCGACGACCTGGTGGAACTGGATGCCGAGGTCGCCGAAGCGGCAATGGGGACGCTGGCGATCGGCGACCCTGTCGTGGTGACGCTGGCGTCGGGAACGAAGGTGAATGGCAAGGTGCGCCTGCTGGGCGCGCGCGTCGACAACCAGACCGGCCTGTCGCGCGCCCGCATCGCGCTGCCCGTCAGCCCCGAATTGCGGCCGGGGGGCTTTGCGCAGGCCAGCTTCGTCAAGGAAAGCGCGGCCATCCTCGCCGCGCCGGAAAAGGCGGTCCATTATGACGCCGATGGGGCTTACATGCTGTTGCTCGACCGGAGCGACCGTGTTCACCGCACTTCGGTACGGACCGGGCGGCGCGCGGCCGGAATGGTCGAGATATTGAGCGGTCCCAAGGCGGGGTCGCGCGCCGTACTGGGGGGCGGCGCGTTTCTGCTGGAAGGCGACCGTGTCCGCGCCGTGCCTGGTGGAAAGGCCTGAGCCATGCGTATTTCCGCCTGGGCGATCCGTAATCCGATCCCCGTAGTGTCGCTCTTCATCCTGCTGACGATCGCCGGGATCGTCGCTTATGTCGGCCTGCCCATCAAACAGTTCCCCAATGTGAACTTTCCCGTCGTCAGCGTCACCGTCACGCAAAATGGCGCGGCCCCCAGCGAAGTCGAGAACCAGATCACCCGGCCGATCGAAAACGCGCTGAGCAGCGTGGCCGGCGTCAAGCATATCAGCTCGACCGCCGTGCTCGGATCGTCCACCACGACGGTCGAGTTCGAACTGCATAGCGACATGCAGAAGGCGACGGACGACGTCCGTACCGCCGTCGAGCGCGCGCGCATCCAACTGCCCACCGGCATCGATCCGCCGCTCGTCCAGCGGCTCGACATCGACAATGCGCCGATCCTGACTTATGCCGTCAGCGCGCCCGGCATGGGCGACACCGAATTGTCGCGCTTCATCGACAAGGTCGTTACCCGTTCGCTTCAGGCCCAGGCAGGGGTAGCGCAGGTCAGCCGGATCGGCGGCGCCGAACGCGAAATCAACGTCGTGCTGGATGCGCAGCGGATGGCGGCGCTCGGCGTCACCGCGCCGCAGGTGAACAATGCGCTCTTCGCCTTCAACAGCGACGATCCGGGCGGCCGGGCCGATGTCGGCGCGGTCGAACAGACGATCCGCATATTGGGGTCGTCCGTCACCATCGATCGGTTGCGCGAACTGTCCATCCCTGTGCAGGGACGCTATGTGCGTCTGGCCGACATTGCCGAGATAGGCGACGGCGCTGCCGAGCAGCGCAGCTTCGCGCGTCTCGACGGCAAGCCGGTGACCGCGATCCAGGTCAGCAAGACCCGCGACGCAAGCGACATCAGCGTCGAGGACCGCGCGCTCAAGGCGATCGCCCAGCTCCAGAAGGATCATCCCGGCGTCACCTTCACCAAATTGGTGTCGACGGTGGATTCCACTCGACGCAGCTTCTCCTCGACCCAACATGTGCTGATCGAAGGCATCTTCCTCGCCGTTCTTGTCGTCTATCTTTTCCTGCGCAACTGGCGCGCCACGATCATCGCCGCCGTGGCGATGCCGCTGTCGCTGATACCGACCTTCGTGATGATGTCGGCGATGGGCTTCAGTCTGAACAGCATCACCCTGCTGGCGCTGACGCTGGTGATCGGAATTCTGGTCGATGATGCGATCGTGGAGGTCGAGAATATCGAAAAGCGCATCGAGGCGGGGGAAAGCCCTTATCGCGCTGCCCTGGTCGGGGCCGATGCGATTGGCCTGGCGGTGATCGCCACCACAGCGACGATCATTGCGGTGTTCGCGCCGGTTTCGTTGATCCCCGGACAGGCCGGGCAGTTTTTCCGCGAATTTGGTTTGACGGTTGCGGTCGCGGTCCTCTTCTCGCTCGTCGTCGCCCGGCTGCTCACGCCATTGATGGCGGCCTATTTCCTCGTGCCTTTGAAGGACCGTACGCATCGTGAAAAACAGCCGGTCAACCCCGTTTACGGCCGTATCTTGGACTGGGCGCTTGCGCACCGCTGGATGACCATGGCGATCGGCGGCGGTATTTTGATGTTGTCGCTGACGCTTGCCAGCCTGACGCCGGTGGGCTTCCAGCCGGTAGGCAATCCTGGCTACCTCTACATCGCGGTGCAGGGGCCGCCCGGAGCAACGCGCGATGACATGGCGCGCGCTGTCAACCATGCCACTCGGATGCTGCTGGCTGAACCCGCGGTGGAGCGTGTCTTTGCCCAGGTCGGATCGACAGCAGGCGGTTTTGGCGGTGGCGATGATTTGCGGTCCGGGACTTTGACCGTGGTGCTCAAAGAGCATCGGAACGTCACCACGGACCAGTTCCGCCAGATCATCAGACCCAAATTGCGCGACGTGCCGGATATCCGGCTGTCGAACCAGGGCACCTTCGGATCGGCATCGGTCAACATCGTGCTGGCGGGCGAGGATGGCCAGGCTCTGGAGCGGACCCAGATCGAGCTTTTGCGCCAGATGCGCGGCGTTCGGTCCGCCTCCGACCCGCGCCCCACACCGCCGCCCGCCGGGCCGGAACTGATCGTGACGCCGCGCCCTGAAGAAGCCGCGCGCCTTGGCGTGGACAGCCGCACGCTGGCGCAAGTGCTGCGCATCGCGACGATCGGCGACATCGACGCCACTGTGGCCAAATATTCCGATGGCGACGAACGCGTGCCGATACGGGTCCGCCTGCCGGAAGGATCGCGACAGAATCTCGACACCCTCGCCAACTTGCGCGTTCCGACGCTCGACGGTCAGACGACGCCGCTGTCGGCCGTGGCTGATATGCGCTTCAAGGCCGGACCGGGCAAGATCGTGCGCTATGACCGCGAACGACGCGTATCGGTGGAAGCCGATCTCGTCGCCGGGCGGACTCTGGGGCAGGCGCTGGAAGAGGTGGAAGCCTTGCCGGTGATGCGGAACCTGCCCAAGGGTGTGCAGCAGGCGCGCGAAGGCGATTCCGAAGCCATGGCGGAGCTGTTCGGCGGCTTCCTGATCGCCATCGTCGCGGGGATCGGCTTGACCTATTCGGTGCTGGTGCTGCTGTTCAGGGGCTTCTTCAAGCCGGCGGTCATTCTCGCGGCGCTCCCACTGTCGCTGCTGGGGGCGTTCACGGCGCTCGTCCTGTTCGGCAAGACGTTGGACCTGCCCGCCATGATCGGCCTGTTGATGCTGTTGGGGCTGTGCGCCAAAAACTCGATCCTGCTGGTGGAATTCGCCATCGAAGAGGAAAGGGCGGGCACGCCGATGACGCAGGCGTTGCGCAACGCATGCCGCGAGCGCGCGCGTCCGATCGTGATGACGACCGTGGCGATGGCGGCGGGCATGTTGCCCACCGCGCTGGGAATCGGCGAAGGCGCGGAATTCCGCCAGCCCATGGCTCTGGCCGTGATCGGAGGCTTGATCACATCAACGGCGTTGTCGCTCATCTTCGTGCCGGTCATCTATGAGATTGTCGAAAGCGTCGAACGCTGGATATCGCCGCGTGCCGGACGGCTGGTTACTCCGCGAGAGCCAGGGGACGACGATCCATTGCCGACGCCATGAAGGCTGGTCAGAAACCGCATTTGCCGATTGACAAATCGAACATATTCGTTCAATTAGATACGGCCTTCGGGCACTCTCCTACACTCGGGCCGGCTTACGCCGGCCTTTTCTTTTGCGTGATGATGAGAGGGAGGAGAGCCGTCATTATCTCCGGCAGGTTCGCAAAAACGAAATAAAGGCGTTTCCATGATGGCTGAAGCCGACTTCATTGTCGTAGGGACGGGCGCGGGCGGACTGGTCGGGGCAATCTCCGCCAAGCTGAACGGCCTTAACCCGCTGATTATCGAGAAGACCGATAGCTGGGGCGGGACCAGCGCGCTTTCCGGCGGCGGGGTCTGGATTCCGAACAATCACCTGATGCGACTTGACGGCGTGGAAGACAGTTTCGAGGCTGCGCTTGCCTATATGGAGGCCACCATCGGCGATGTCGGGCCGTCCAGCAGCCGTGAACGCAAGATCGCCTATCTGAACGTCGGCCCGGAAATGGTGCAGGCCTTGGAGGCGCAGGGCGTGCGCTGGCGCCGTGCGCCCCGCTATCCCGACTATCATCAGGACCAGCCCGGCGCGCGCGTAGGTCGCACGCTGGAGGGCGAGAGCTTCGATGGAAAGAAGTTGCGTGGCTGGTTTCAGACCCTGCGCCAGTCGGGCCTGCCGTCAATGGTGATGAGCACCGACGACGCGCCTCAAATTCCCACGATGTTCCGATCGCTCAAGTCGTTTTCGGCCGCGATGCGCATGATGGGGCGAACGCTGGCTTGGCGCGTGCGCGGGCGTGAACCGTTATCCATGGGCTCCACGCTCGTGGCGCAATTGATGGCTATCGTCCAGCGACTGGAAATACCTGTCCTCCTCGATACTCCACTCAAGTCTCTGATCCAGGAGGGCGACAGGGTAGTCGGCGTTGTAACAGGCGATGGAGACACCGAGCAACGGTTCATGGCGCCGCGGGGCGTGCTGCTGGCAGCAGGCGGGTTCGCCAAGAACAGCGGTTATCGCAAGCGGTTTCAGGAAGTCGATGGTCAATGGAGCCCCGCCAGCCCCGGAGACACGGGGGACGCCCATCGGATCGGCGCGGATATCGGCGCGGAACTTGCCCTGATGGACGCCGCCACCTGGTATCCTGTCTCGATCCTGCCGGATGGCACGATCAATGTGGGCATATGGGAACGTACCCTGCCGGGATCGATCATCGTCGATGCGTCGGGGCAGCGCTATACGAACGAAGCGGCATCCTACGTCAATGCCGGACGCGCCATGCTGGACCGCGACAAAATCGTTGGGGCAGTGCCGAGTTGGCTCGTCTTCGACAACCGCTATCGCAGCCGGTATTTCTTCGGGTCGACCCCTCCGGGCGTGAATGGTGAATTTTTGAAAAGCGGCTTTTTCAAGAAGGCTTCGACCCTCGATGAACTGGCCGATATATGCGGGATCGACGCGGGCGGATTGAAGCAGACGGTCAAAAGGGTCAACGCCATGGCCGAAAAGGGCGTGGATGAGGATTTCGGTCGTGGCGATAATGTCTACGATCAATATTATGGCGATCCGGGGAACCGCCCAAATCCATCCTTTGGCCCTATCGACCAGGCTCCCTTCTACGCAACGCGTTTTTATCCGGGCGACCTCAGCACCAAGGGGGGGCTGATGGCCGACGAACATGCTCGCGTCCTTCGCCAGGATGGCAGCGTTATCGAAGGGCTTTATGCTGCGGGCAACTGCGCAGCCCCCGTCATGGGCAGAACCTATCCCGGCGCTGGCGCGACGCTTGGGCCGGCCATGGTATTTGCCTGGATCGCCGGTCGCCACGGTGCCGCCAGCGCGAGCTGACCCCTATCCTTTGGAATCCCGGCATGACGGCGCCGCGCATCCAAAAACAAACCCCGCCGGAACAACGGCGGGGTTTGTAAGCGGTTCGAGGGGGATCGCTTTCGCGATCCCGCCTGTATGAACTTCAGGGTCCGAAGCCTTAGGGCAGCTTCGCCAGATCAGCGTCGATCGCCGCCAGACGGGCATCCGTCACTTCATCGCTGGCATATTGCTGAATGGCCTTCAGCGTCATGCCGCGGGCCATATCAACCTGATCGTTGGTGGTCATGCCGGGAATATGCTTCTCGACGATCGCCTTGGTGGTGGGGTTGTCGAGCAGCGTGCCCAAATCGGTGTCGGTCGTGCTCAGCTTTGCCTTGGCAGCAGGAGCTGCGGGCGCGGTGGCGGCAGTCTGCGCAAGGGCAGGCGTCGAAACGGTCAGGGCCGCAGCGGCAAGAATCAAAAGACGCATGAATCAGGATCCTCCATTTTTCAGAATCACTATATCGCACGATATCGTTCTAATTTCAAGTCACCAACTTGTCCGGGCCGCCATGAGCAGATCGACCATTTTATCAGCGGCTTTCACAATGTCGGATTCCTTGATCGGCCCGTTGCTGCTTTCCTGCAATTCCCAGCCGGACAGCGAGGAGATGAGCAAGCGCGCCGTGCCTTCCGGATCGCGCGCGGGAATACCGTCCCTCACCGCCGCTTCCATGATGTCCCGGGTCACGAGCTGGACGATATACAGATATCCGACCTCGTACATCGCCTTGGCAAGTTCCGGAAACCGTTCTCGCGTGGACACCGTCAGTCGCTGGAACGCGCTGACGTCGGGCAGTAACAGGGATTTGCCGATCGTGTGTGCGTGGTGACGCAATCGCTCTCCAATGTCGTCGGTCAACAGATGATCTTGCTGCCCCGCAGTGATCGACCATTGCTGAACGCGTTCCTGGATCACGGCCGTGAACAACGCTTCTTTCGACGGATAACGGGCGTAGAGCGTTCCCTTGGAAACGCCCGTAGCCGTGGCGATGGCTTCCATCGCCACGGCGTCGTAACCCGCTTCAAGGAACATGCGGCTGGCGGTCACCAGAATGGCATGTTCGATCGCGGCCACCTGTTTTGCATCGGGACGGCCCCGCTTGGGCGTGAAGGCTTTTTTATTCTTGGGCGCAGGCATGATATCCTATCTGACGCAAGCTGTCTGCCGAAGCAATGAAACTTCTGTGATAAATCGAACGCAATCGGTCGAATATTGACGGCTGACCCGCGCGAGCCTATAAAAACAGGACTATCAAAATCCGATTTATGTCCATGACCGGGAGAGGGCCCATCACCATGAAGAAATCAACGTCGCTGCTGTGCCTGGCCGCCATGGGCACGATGCTGACGCCCGTTCTCGGGCACGCCAGGACTTCGGCACGCGCGCCCGAACGGCGCGCGGCTGAAACGCTGGCGAAAATGACGCCGGAGGAAAAGATTTCCCTGCTCCATGGGCCGATGCCGGCTCTGGTGGCGCCAGCCAAGCGGCCGAAGGGAATTACGGTCGGCGCTGGATTCATCAATGGCGTGGATCGCCTTGGCGTGCCCACACTGGTAGAAAGCGACGCCAGCCTTGGCGTGTCTAACCTTTTGGAAATGCGCAAGGGCGATGTTGCGACGGCTCTGCCATCCGGCCTGTCGCTCGCCTCGAGCTGGAATCCCGAAATCGCTCGCGCTGGCGGGGCGATGATCGGATCGGAAGCGCGGGCCAAGGGCTTCAACGTCATGCTGGTGGGCGGCGTCAATCTGATCCGCGATCCCCGGGCAGGGCGGAACTTCGAATATCTGGGCGAAGATCCTTTGCTGGCCGGTGCATTGGCCGGTAGCCAGATCGAGGGCGTCCAGTCCAACAACATCATAGGCACGATAAAGCATTTCGCGCTCAACGATCAGGAAACCGGGCGCAACGTGGCGTCGGTCGAGATGGATGAAGCGGCGATGCGGGAAAGCGATCTGCTCGCCTTCCAGATCGGGATAGAGCGCGGCAACCCCGGTTCGGTTATGTGCGGTTATAATCGTGTGGGTGGCACCTATGCTTGTGAAAACGCATTTCTCCTCAACGACGTGCTGCGCCGCGACTGGGGTTTCCGGGGCTTCGTCATGTCCGACTGGGGCGCAGTTCATTCGACAGCGGCGATTCTGGCCGGGCTGGACCAGCAGTCCGGCGAACAGCTCGACTCCAAGCCCTATTTTTCCGACCTTCTTGTCCAGGCCGTGAAAGACGGCACCGTGCCCCAGTCCGCCGTCGACAAGGCGGCCGGGCGCGTGCTTTATTCCATCTACGCGCACGGCGTGGCCGACCATCCGCTTCAGGCGGGCCAGTCGATCAACTATGATGTCAATGCCGAAGTGGCGCAGCGCGCGGCAGAGCAGGGCATCGTCCTGCTGCGCAACGAGGGCGGCATTCTGCCGCTTGCCGCGTCGGCCAAGAAAATCCTTGTCGTCGGGGGCAATGCCGATGTCGGCGTGCCGGGCGGCGGTGGGTCGAGCCAGGTCAATCCGGTAGGCGGCCTGAAACGTGTCAGCAGAGCTACGGCCAGCGGCCCCGCCGCCGGTTTTGCCAGGCGTGGTTATGGCGGCGTGGCGCCCCTGGATGCGTTGCGCGCCGAACTGCCGGGAGCGGCCATCAGCTATCTGGATGGCAAGGATGCTGCGGCGGCTGCGACAGCGGCGAAGGGCGCGGATTTCGTCATCCTGTTCGCGGAAAAATATGCGGCGGAAGCGCTCGACCACTCCGACCTCTCGCTGGGCGAAGGGCA
>Ga0065704_10000504_pt1 | contig 19646 bp, 16 predicted proteins | sample SwiRhicommuniRL2_FD_59091 | JGI IMG/M metagenome (GOLD analysis project Ga0065704, IMG submission 59091) | Switchgrass rhizosphere bacterial communities from Rose Lake, Michigan, USA - RL2 v2 (version 2) | ecosystem: Host-associated > Plants > Roots > Rhizosphere > Soil | place: East Lansing, MI
GGCGGACGCGCGGCCTCCAATACCCTGTCTTTTTGGCAGGCGTTATACAACCACAATGCGGATTTGATCCTGGCCGGGCATGACCATATCTATGAACGGTTCGCTCCCCAAACGCCGAACGGGACGCTTGATACGGTCCGCGGCATTCGCGAGTTCATCGTAGGCAGTGGGGGAGCCAACCATACATCGCTGGCAACGATCTTTGCGAATAGTGAAGTCCGCAACGTGGATACATTTGGAATTCTCAAGCTGACGCTGCATCCCACCAGTTATGACTGGCAATTTGTCCCTGAAGCAGGCAAGACGTTCACAGATTCTGGGACCACGCTCTGTCACGGACAAACCTCTGATATCACTCCGCCAACCACGCCAACGAATTTGGTGGCGAATGCGATAGCGCCCAATCATATAAATCTCACCTGGACAGCCAGTACTGATAATGTAGGTGTTATTGGTTATCAGGTTTTTCGCGATAATGTGCAGATTGCGACAGCTTCCACAGCCTCCTTTTCAGATCCTGGCGTTCAACCTCAAACAACACACAATTATAAGGTTGTGGCCTTCGATGCCGGAGGGAACTTCTCCGCGGCCTCGAACATTGCCTCAGCTACAACTCCAGCGGATACCGCGCCACCCTCTTTACCTACCAATCTTACTGCCACGACCAACGGTCTAGGTCAGGTGAATCTCACTTGGACTGCCAGCACAGACAATGTTTCGGTGTCAGGATATCGTGTTTTTCGCAATGGGGCACAGATTGCCACCGCAAGCACTGCCTCTTACCTGGATACCACGGCGGCTGCCAATACAACTTACAACTATTATGTCGTTGCCTTTGACCCGACAGGCAATACATCGGGATCTTCGAACATTGTCACGATCACCACTCCACCCCCACCGGTTACGTTGGTTTTCACTCCGGCTGCGGATACCTACGTTCAATCAGATGTGCCAACGACCAACTTTGGATCAGCAGTTCAAGTTGTGGTTGACAATAGTCCTGTCAGAAATGTGCTTCTTAAATTTGTGGTGTCTGCAGTAGGAACGCGGCAGGTGGTCAGTGCAAAATTGCGTTTGTTTTGTGAAGATGGGTCTTCAGTTGGAGGCGCCTTCTACAAGGTTGTCGACAATACGTGGAATGAAGGAACAGTTACCTGGAATACTGCTCCAGCAGCGGATAGTGTCAGCTTCACCACATTGGGAGCAGTTGTAGCAGGGAATTGGTATGAAGTGGATGTTAGTTCTCTGGTGACTGGAGATGGAACATTCAGTTTGAAGATGGCTTCAACCTCAGCAGATGGCGCCTACTACACTTCAAAAGAAGGTGCAGCTGGTTTTGCCCCTCAACTCATCGTCACCACAAATGCTTCAACCTCTACTCCTGTTGCGACAAATACATTGTCCGCGAATACCCCAACCAGAACACCAACAGGGTCGTCAACTGTTGTTGCTAGCGTGACGCCCACACCCAGCCAGACACCGTCACCAATTGCATCATTCACTTCAATAAATATTGCATCGTCCACACCAACGATGAGTGCTACATCATCGCCAATACCATCATTCACACCAACCAGCACTCCATCGCTCACACCCACTGCTTCCGCTACTCCTACCCAAACAGCAACGCTGGGACCCTCGCTCACGCCTACGTTCACTCCCACTCCAATCGTTGACCCAATCTTTTCGGATGGAGTCGAATCAGGCAGTTTCTCTGCCTGGTCATCCACTGTTACAGACGGTGGCGATCTGAGCGTCAGTCCTGTTTCTGCCTTGAATGGCAGCTATGGCGTCCAGGCAGTGATCAATGATAACAATGCCATCTACCTGACAGACAACACGCCCAATGCGGAGCCGCACTATCGGGCGCGTTTCTACTTTGATCCAAACTCGATCATCATGGCAGATCGAGATTCCCATTATCTTTTTTACGGTTACACAGGAGCTACTCCGGTGCTGCGCGTAGAGTTACGCAACTCGAAAGGTAATTATCAACTTCGCGCGGCAGCCCGCAACGATAGCAATGGCTGGGCAAATAGTGCCTGGACGAACATTGGGGATGTCCCTCACTTCATCGAATTGGATTGGCGCGCCTCGTCCATCGCGGGTGCCAATGATGGGACACTGGCATTTTGGATCGATGGAGTGCAGGTTGGTAGTTTGAGTGGCATAGATAGTGACACGCGTCGCATTGATAGCGGACAGGTTGGTGCTGTCGCTGAGATCGATGCGGGTACACGCGGCACGTACTACTTCGATGCTTTCGAATCTCGTCGCGCCTCGTACATTGGTCCATAGTCCACCCCTTACTGATAAAGCGTTTGAAATAATAAAATCAACGTCCTGAAGACCAAACCTTCAGGACGTTGATTTTACGTCAATAACTCTGCGCCATTTGAGGCGCGTGTAATATAAATCTCAGGATGCAACCCTGTCTCAGTCTCATACCTCGCGCCCAGAGTCCTTCCGAACTCATCTGCTTTTTCACGAGCCACCAGATTCGCAGTGCAGCCGCCGAATCCCGCGCCGGTCAGACGCGCGCCGTAGCATCCACCCAGTGATTGAGCAATGCTTGCCATCGCGTTTAACTCCGGGCTGGAAACTTCATAGAAATCGCGCAGACTGGCATGACATTGATTCATCAATTCGCCAAAACGCTGGATATTGCCCGCCTCCAGCAATGCCTCAGCCTGATTCGACCTCTCGATTTCCTCCACCACATGACGGGCCCGCTTCGAGACTTCCTCGGGCAGTTTGTCGGCGAAACGATTGAGCTCCTGCACGCTCACATCGCGCAGGGATCGTATGTTTGGTAAATCCTGCTTGAGCAAACGTACCGCTTCTTCACACGCCGCGCGGCGTTTGTTATATTCTCCACTGGTTAATTTTCTTCGGACGGTGGTATCTGCAATGACAATCGAAACATCCTCGGGCAGAGGAATTGTCTTCCATTCCAAGGAACGGCAATCGAGCAGGAGCAATTTATTTTCCACCCCACAGGCCGACGCGAACTGGTCCATGATGCCGCAGTTGACACCCACATACTGATTCTCTGCTTTTTGCCCGAGCAAGGCGCGCTGCATGGGTGGTAATGTCCAATTGCTGAGGGTTTGCCATGCCAGCATGAACGCCATCTCCACCGAAGCGGATGAACTCAAGCCGGATCCACGCGGCACATCGGAGGCAAATACTGCATTCATGCCCCCGGTTTCCAGTTGGTCCTCATTCAATGACCACATCACACCCGCTGGGTAATACACCCATTCTGGCAAGGGAGAACCGTCCAGTTGTGTTTTTAACGGGATCGTTTGCGGAGAGAAAGAGACCCGTTGATTAAAGTCCACAGCCACGAGCGTGGAAAGATCGGTGCTCGTCGGCGAGAAAGCGATATACGTGGCTCGGTCAATCGCAGCGGGCAAAACGAATCCATCGTTGTAGTCTACGTGTTCCCCGAGCAGATTGACCCGTCCAGGCGCGCGGACCAAATGCATTGGCGCGCTTGCAAATGTTTCATGAAAGACGTTTGTGATGCGATCAATGAGTTCATTTTTCATAAACGTATTGTACAAGAGTTTGCACAGGTTGACTACATTTGCGCGATGCTGATACACTGCGTTCTTCCTCGGAGGAGCATTTATGAAAAGTCTCAACGTTCAATTCGATTCGATCCGACAGTCTGCCACCGTTGCGATGGCGGATCGAATTCTCGCGCTCAAAGCCAGCGGGCAAAACATCATCGGTTTGCAGGTGGGTGATCCTGATTTTGGAACGCCGCCCGCAGTGCTGGAGGTGGCAATGAAGGCGATGAGCGCTGGGTTGACCCATTACACTTCCTCTCGCGGCAACGCGGACCTGTTAACTGCAGTTGCAAAAAAGCTTCAACGCGACGAAGGTGTGTCCTACGATCCCGCGTCTGAAATTTTGGTCACACACGGTGGTATTCATGCCTATTACACTGGACTGCAATCCATCTTGACTCCTGGCGACGATGTACTGGTGCCCGATCCTTCGTGGGCGACACATTCCAATATGGCGATTATGCTGCGTGGGAATGTGATCCGCGTGCCTGCGCCCGCCGAAAATGGATTTATTCCCCATTTTAAATCGTGGGAGAAAGTGTTGACCGCGAAGACGCGCGTCATCGTGTTGAATTATCCATCCAATCCCACGGGTGCGTACCCGACGCGCGAGTATTTGCAGAGATTGCAGGATTTTGCAAAGGCGCACGATCTATGGATTGTGAGCGACGAAGTGTATGGAAGTTTGTATTACGGCGAAAAGCCAACCAGTGCCGCCGCGTTTGATGACGCGAAGGAACGAACGTTGCTCGTCAATAGTCTTTCGAAATCCTATGCGATGACAGGCTGGCGGGTCGGCTTCCTTGCTGCGCCCGCGCGGGTCATTGACAATGCGTTGAAGGCAGGACAAAACTCAATTACGTGTGTTGCGCCATTTATCCAGAAAGCCGCCGCGTTCGCATTGACTGACGCTGAAAACCAAAAAGCGACTGCCAATATGCGGGCCGCGTACGCGCGTCGCCGCGAGTTGGTGCTACGACTTTCACATGAGTTGGAAAGCGAAAAGGTATTGGTCACACCGCCACAAGGAGCGTTTTATTTCTTCCTCGATTTCCGTCCATTGAAAATGACATCTCTTGAAATTTGCGAACGGATTCTCGATGAAGCCGGAGTGGGACTGGTACCCGGTTCGGCTTTTGGCGCGCAGGGCGATGGATTTATCCGTATGACCATCGCAGCTTCCGATGAAGATGTAGAAGCTGGATTTCGGAAAATCGTGGAATGGGCAGAGAATCAGTAGGGGCGACCCGCCGGGATCTGTTGCGGGTCTGATAAATCCTGAAGGGTCGCCCGTACAATCAATAAAGACATTAAAGTATAATTTCGCTACAAAATCTTTCCATCCAAGAGAGACTGTCAAATGCGTGCCTTACTCCAAAATGATTGGACTTCTTTTGTTGTAGCGCTCATTGCCGCCATCCTGACTGCCATTTTTAGATTTACACACCTGAACGCGGCATTGATTTTTTTATTCAGCGCCATTTCTTTGGCAGTTTTGGCATTGGTGGTGGGACACGCCACTGAACAATTAGGGAATTTTTTGGGACCAGGGGCAACGGGGATTATCCAGGCAAGTGTTGCCAGTTTGCCGGAGTTATTTGTCAGTTTCTTTGCTTTGCAAGCCGGCCTGGTAACAGTTGTGCAATCCGCCTTAGTGGGATCCATCCTCGCAAATACTTTGCTGGTCATGGGATTCGCATTCCTCCTAGGAGGCTGGAAAAACGGCACGCAACGATTTGCTTCTGAACGGCCGCGTTCCATTGTCATCCTGATGGTCCTGGCAGTCGGTGCGCTGGTCGTCCCTACGATTACGAATGCAATCCATACCCCGGCGGCCGCGCACGAAGAGACATTGAGTATTGCAAGCGCCCTTGTTTTGCTTGTTGTATTTTTTGCCAGCATTCCTTTTTCCCTGCAGAGTGGGGGAATCGGGGAGACAGTCCCGGCAGCAGAGTATGATGAAGAACGATGGCCGTTGGCACGGGTGCTTTTTGTATTGGTTGCAGCGGGTATTGGCGCGGCCTTCGTATCGGATTGGTTTGTGGAAGCCCTCGAACCAACCATGGAATCGTTGCATATCTCGCAGGCATTCGCAGGCCTGGTGATCGTTGCGATTGCGGGGAACGCGGTTGAAAATGTGGTGGGGATCCAATTGGCGATCAAGAATAAACCGGATTATGCGATCAGTGTTGTCCTGAACAGCTCGTTGCAAGTCGCTCTGGCACTGACGCCAATCCTGGTCCTGCTCTCATACTTTTTCACCCCTGTTGCATTGACGCTCGTTCTGCCACCCTTGCTGGTGGTCGCCCTCGCCCTGGCTGCCATCCTGAGCGCTTTGATCGTATATGATGGCGAATCGAACTGGCTGGAGGGTCTCGCTCTGATTGGCCTCTACATCATGATCGCAATTTCATTTTGGTGGGGATAATACGTAGGGGCGACCCGCCGGGATCCCTTGTGGAGTGTGATAAATCCTGAAGGGTCGCCCGTACTATTGATTAGGAGACACAATGAACGTTGCATTCCAGGGCGAACCCGGCGCGTACAGCGAACAGGCTATATTTAATTATTTTGGGAACGTCGAAACCAAACCGTGCGACTCATTTGACGTGGTATTTGATTCAGTTATCTCGGATTTGTGTGAGTTTGGGTTGATTCCGATTGAGAATTCCTTGGCAGGCAGTATTCATCAGAATTACGATTTGCTCCTGCGACATGACTTATATATTGTCGGTGAATATCTATTGCGAGTGCAACATTGTTTGATTACCTTGCCCGGTGTGAAAAAGGAAGAGATTAAAAAAGCGATCAGCCATCCCCAGGCATTAGGTCAGTGCGCGGCGTATCTGCGCGCACTTGGCATCAAACCGGAACAGGGCTATGACACCGCTGGAAGTGTGAAGATGTTGAAGGAATCGGGGGCACGGGATACTGCAGCGATTGCCTCCCGCCGCGCCGCCGAAATTTACGGAATGCAAATTCTCGAAGAGGGGATCGAGGATAATGCTGAGAATTACACACGTTTCCTTGCGATCTCAAAAACCGCTGCTGAAAAGACAGAGGGCGAAGCGAAGACCTCAATTGTATTCACATTGAAAAATCAACCTGGAGCGCTATTCAAAGCCCTGAGCGTCTTTGCGTTGCGTGACATTGACCTGACGAAGATTGAGTCCCGTCCGTTACAAGGTAAACCATGGGAGTATTTGTTCTATATTGATTTCATCGGCGCGACTCATGAAGAAACTGCGCGTAAGGCGCTTGACCACTTAAGCGAATACGCGCTCATGTTGCGTGTGCTGGGATCTTATCCTCGCTTCAAATAAAGCTTAACGCTCATGTCATTCTCGGCGTGGATGTTACCGCGAGTGTAATGATAAAATGAATATACTCAGTAGAACATAGAATGCCAAAAAAGAAATTTTTCTTTCAGGAAAAAGACATCACGATCATCAATGAGGATGTGTTGACGACCTCAGCCATTGAAGCAGATTCCATTGACCTGATCGTGACCTCACCTCCTTATAACGTAGACATCAAGTACAACTCCCATAAAGATGATGTTTCTTATTCAGACTATTTGGAGTTTTCCGAAAAATGGCTGTGGCGCTGCTTCGACTGGCTGAAAGAAGATGGCAGACTCTGTCTCAATGTCCCCCTCGATAAAAACAAGGGTGGGCAGCAAAGCGTCGGTGCGGATTTTACTTATATCGCCAAGACCGTTGGCTACAAATATCACTCGACGATCATCTGGAACGAGGGAAACATTTCCCGCAGAACAGCCTGGGGATCATGGATGAGCGCCTCTGCTCCGTTCGTGATCGCGCCTGTTGAATTGATCCTGATCCTCTACAAAAACAAATGGAAGAAAACCAGCGGGAGCAAAAAATCAGACGTCACCCGCGATGAATTTATGAACTGGACGAACGGCGTCTGGACCTTCAATGGCGAAAGCAAGAAGAAAGTCGGTCACCCCGCTCCGTTTCCACTGGAACTGCCGAAGCGATGTATCAAGATGTTCAGCTATGTCGGAGATACGGTGCTGGATCCGTTTATGGGAAGCGGGACAACGGTCCTGGTTGCAGCGATGCATGAACGAAAAGCGATCGGCATCGATGTAGATCAGGGATATTGCAAGCTCGCGCAACAGAGAATTCAGAGCAGTTCAGAGTTACTTCAAGAAAAATTGTCTCCTGAGTAGGGCGCCTCTCGCAACGATCAATGTTCACCAAAAACGCCAGAAACCGCTACGATAAAAAAGACTCGTTGGAATTGGGTCAAAATGCAGAAAGCTTATTTGCCAAATCAGCAGTCAAACATGGCTGGGTGATAGAACCAGCGCCGGCAGATAGCAATAAGAATGAGCATTTTGATTACATCATGAGCAAAGATGGCAGATCATTGAACGTTGAAGTAAAGAGTCTCAAGCGAATGGGACGCCGAGACTCAAAAGTTCAAGATAATCATGTCTGGATTGAACTTCACGGGGTGAGAAAGGATGATTCCGGTTGGTTATACGGAAAGGCAGACTTAATTGCCTTCGAGTTAAAGAATTCCTTTCGGATTGTCCGGCGGACGGAATTACTAGACCTGGTCAAGGAGCTGGTTGATTTCAACACTAAGGTGGAGAAATCCAGAGATGCGCTTTATAAACTGTATTCGCGTTCGGGCAGATCCGATTCGCTCACCATGATCAAGTCAGGTGATCTTTTGAAGATTACCTCGCTGGAGTGGACGAAATAAGGGGAATCAGTCCTTAGTACAATCCTTCCAGGGCATCCACGATCTCCAGTCCATTCCTGGCCTCATTTGTCAGTTGTGTGTCATTTTTAGAATCGACTGCGACCGCTTGTATTTCAAGACTGGCGTCGAATTGCGCCGCGACTTCCGTGCCTTCGTGTGCCAGCACGGAAGGCTTGACTTCTCTCCAAACAGACATGGTCTTGGCAAGGCTTTTCGTCGCCGCGGTGTAATCTTTTGCCGCGACATCCAGGATCACCTGACGTTCAAGCACATCCAAACGACCGATATCGGCAGGAACTTTAGGGCCATACAGAGCGAACAACTCGACCACCGCCGCGCTGACGTCATTCGAGCCCTGCATCGTGGCCGAGGCATCCTTCGACGCGGAAGCAGCTTGCAGGTCCGCAAGAGCGGAGTTCATGGCATCCTGAACTTGCTGAGAAGCACCATCCTTGCTTGCCTGAGGTTGATACACTTCCCACGCCTTAGAGATATCTGTCACATCCTTATTGATTTTGTCCCAATCCCCGCTGGGCGCAAAATCAATAATATCTTCTGCCGCGGCCTCGATGGTGACCAGGGAGTTTGGTACTACGCCAGTGGAAATAGAAGTAGAAGTGCTGATTGGCTTCGCGCCACAGGCGGTTAGCAGGAGAAGCACAAAAGAAGTAACAATCGGTAGAAATCGCAAATAATTTTTCATAATAACCTCTCTCTTTGTAATGGGTCAGATTATAAAACAGACCGTGGATGAATGGACTCAAACGTTCACTTCGGTATTGCTGTATAATTTCTTTACTACGCGCGCAACAGCCAGGAGGATAATCCGTTGTTTGAAATCTTCCATCCTTATATTACAAAAGACGAACCGTTTGGTCCGATCGATTCGGTTGATATTGATTCCAAAGATATTGATGTCCTGAATGGGTTATTTGAACGACATAACTGGCTTTACAAAAATATCCGTCACAGACCATCCATTATTATCGGACGCAAAGGCTCGGGAAAAACCTATTATCTGAGGACTGTTTTCTTCGACAAACAATATGATTTCTATACGGAGATCCGAACCGCCCACGTGCTCGGTCATATTTCCAGCGTGATTCAGGGAATGACCAAAGGCGCGGTGTTCCCGGAAACACTTGCCGAATTGTGGGAAACAATTTTATGGACGTGTGTGTTATCCGAGATCCTCAAGCACTCATTGTTATCCTCTGAAAGGTTGTATATCGTTAATTCATACCTGGATAAAGTGAATGTCAAGGACAGTGACACAGTTGATGATGTGCTTTGGAAGCTTGCCGATATTATTGATGAAGTCATGAGAATGGATCCCCGAGATGGAGTCTCAGAGATTCTGAGGCGCTTTGACCGTGTCACCTTCGACGATGCGAAGACCGCGGTTTTGGATGGCCTGACCTCTTCCAAAAAAAGTTTTGTGATCCTGATGGATTCGCTGGATGATTTCCAGTTGGATATTGACTCGGTCTCGCGCTCGCTTCAGGGACTCCTGAAATTTGTCGGTTCGATGAACAAACCGCGCGATGTCGTGGACATCCGCTTCTGCCTCCCCGCCGAGTTGTTTCGCCGGATCATCAAGATTTCCTCCAACCCGAACAAGGATTTCAGGCGTGCGCTGAAACTCCAATGGACAGCCAGCGAACTGGTCCTGATCGGTGCCCAGCGTTTGATGTATTACCTTGCGTTGTATTATCCAGGTTTTTTTAGAGCAATGTCTCCCCTTGACCTGACGAAACGCGCGGATGCCCTTACGTTGTTTCATGCCGTGCTTCCGGAAAAGATCACCAATCAGGCGGGCTTTCAGGAAGAAACGATGTCTTACATTCTGCGCCACACCCAGCTTTTACCGCGGCATTTCCTGATGTTGTTGAACTCGATTTTTAAGGTTTCTGGCAACTCAGGCTCGAATCCATTCCCGATCCCCGAAGAGAAGATCATCAATGGCATCCGAAAAGTGGAGGAGTATATTGTCAGCGAAATTTTTGTTGCGTTTAAACTGATTTATCCCTCTGCCGAGGAAAGCTGTAAACGCTGCCTGCCTGAACTAGCGCATAAATTTTCAGTGGGGGAGCTTCATCAGGTATTTACACGTCATGGGAAAGCAGTCTTCGACGGCGATAATTTTTTTGACTTCCAGCGAATGTTGATGGAGATGGGCGCGCTGGGACGAGTCATTCCAGGTAAGGCAACAGATGTCTACATCCAAGGCAATTTCGAATATACCGTTTCACACGAATTGACCATCAGCCACGACGACGAATTATGTATTCATCCGCTCTTTTCTGGGATATTCAGTAATAGTGCCAGGAAGGACCGTCCAGTCTATCCGTACGGGAGTGTATTCGAGGATGAAGATTACCGGGATAGTTTTGAGTAGGAGCGTCTCATAATGAAAACAACGGATCTTTGTGATAAATACGGCGATCAACTCCGTGTGGCAGAACCAATTGGGTTTCGAAGTTTTGGCGGCAGGGCTGAATTCCACGGGCAGATCGAAACAGTACAATGTTTTGAGGACAATACCTTTGTACGTGCGACTCTTGAAAAGGATGGTCTGGGCAAGGTTCTGATCGTGGACGGAGACGGTTCCAATCGCTGCGCGCTGCTTGGAGATAACATCGCGGGCCTCGCATATAATCATCGCTGGAACGGCATTATTGTTTTCGGATATATTCGTGATTCAGTGGCTGTTTCCGCAATAGATATTGGCATCATCGCTCTGGGAACCAGCCCTAAAAAGAGCGCCAAGGATAATCTGGGGCAGGTGAATCTTTCGCTTCGTTTTGCAGATGTGGATTTTGTCCCTGGCGAGTTTGTGTATGTGGATGAAGACGGAGTGGTGGTCAGCGATAGAGAATTGGTTTTGCCGTAGTGAAATAAAATTAATTGGCCCTGACAGGTTTATGACATGTCAGGGCCTTTTCTTATAGTAGACCCCATGCGTGCATCGCTTCTTTTAGATCTTCATGTTCGATATGCATCGCAATCCTGGGTGTATCACCTTTCATAAACAGGATATACGTGGAATCAACTTTTGCTTCTATCATTTGTCCTGGTGTTTTCTGAAACTGCATCAGGAAGTGAGCTTTGACGATCGTGTACTGATCATCAATGGGCGTTTCATCCAGCGACACAACTTTTGTGGATCGATGCCCCAATGATTTGAAGAATTCATATCGCTTGGGAAGTGCGGAGAAGAACTTTTGTTTCTCAATGACTCGGGTTCCATTTGGATCTGCGAAGATAAATTGCTCTGTATACTGCGCGTCGATGAGATTCAAATCAAGTGTGTTGCTGGCTTGCTCAACACCTTCAAAGAACGCCTTTATTTTCTTATCGTGATTCATGGGAAGCCTCCAAAATTGAGATTTTGGGGTTTAATTATACCATATTTTAGCTGTTTTGTCAAAAATAAATTACACCTTTATCTCAAAAATCCCCTCCACATTCTTAAAACGTTGGCAGGAGGGATTGCCCCGTCTATCCATCAGGAAGTGTGTTTCAGGAGGAAGATGATCGGAGGAGATAGTTTAGTCTGATCTCCTACTTTATCTATATGGCTGGCCTTATTGATATGGAGAGCGTTTTAGAAATAACGATCAGGGTGTTGGGGTTGGCGGGGTCGCCAATGGATTTTGGACAGGCGAACCATTGTTCGCTCCTTGATAATAAGGGAAAGTGACGGGCAGGTCAAAGCCGAAATACGCAGATACACGTGCCACCACTTCACCGGCGATCTGTGCCCGGCGAGTGTTGTAGGCTTTGACGGCATCATTCCAATCTGTGCCTGCCAATTGGATGGTATTCATTCCCTCATCAACGGTATCGCCAAGCGCCAACGTAACTTGCGCATCTGGTACTGGTGGAGGTGCTTGCGTAATGGCATTGACGTAAATAGTAAATCCCTGTCCCAACCCATCTGGTAAAGCACCTTTATTCTGCAGAGCACCCAAGTTAAGCTTGGATGGGTCCAGCGGTTGGCCGTTTTCATCTCGGTAGTTCTTCAGCAGGTCGGTCAGCGCTTCCGCTTCTGAGCGGAAGTTGCCTGTCCACACTTCACCACTGTTGCTGACTGCATCATAATAATCTTTGGTAATTTGTGTTTTTGCTTGAATCTTCGCGTACTGGGTATCCGTCACTAATTGAAAATTAGAAGCTGCGGCCTGCACTCCCTGTACCAGCGCAACCAATTCGTTATATTCATTCGTGCCAGACTGTATAAGATTGCAGGCGGTTATCTGGATGATAATCACGAGCGCGGCAAATATGGAAATGGCACGGTTAATGGAATGTTTCATATCATATCTCCTTATGGATTAATTGGTGCGTCCTGAGCGGCCACTACCACTTCCGCCTCGCATCCGCGGACCGGGACTGCTCCTACCTCCACTCGAGGGGAAGCCTCTGGAACGAAAACCTCCCAATCCTCCTCCCCAAGAACCTGGACCGGGGGGATAAAATCGATTCCCACCGCCTCCTATTTGGCTGAATAGCCATATGAGAAACAAAAACACGAATATGCCCAGACACAATTGACCACAGAGTGCCAGAGTGGCCAGTGGCCCGGCAGGTTGATCCACTGGCGCGGGAGTCAGCGCGGAGGAAGGCTCTGGCTCATAGTTATTGCGCGCGACCGTGCTGAACTCATCTGCCAGAGTCAACAGGGCCTCATCCATACTATGAGTGGATTGGTAGGTGTTTTCAGCGGCGCGGTTGATGGGAGTCAATTCCTGAGCGGTAAGTGCCGGCAAGCCCAGCCCTACCGCGTAGTGCACATCAATGCTATCGGGTGCAACAACGATCAAAAAAACAAAACCATTGTCTTTGCGGTTGCCCGTTGGTAAGCCAAGCTGCATGTAACGCAGGAAGTGCACCGCGCAGTTGGTCCGAATACCAACCTGATCTTGTGGCAGGATGAGGATCATCGTCTGTGCAATGGCATCTTCATTCAGCCGGTCAAACACCCTATCCACCCGGTTGACCGCCTGCTCCGAGGCGTAGTTTTCCCAGCCTACCGTCCAATGTGGCTGCAGCAAATCATATGAGAATCCATAATCAGGAGCAGAACCATTGCCACACAGCGACGCGGCAGAAAGGATCGCAGCTCGGACAGGCGTGAAGGAACCCAACAAGCTGAATGCTAGCCCAATCATGGCGGCCAGTCCATACACGCGCCAGCCTGAGTTGACTCTCACAGAACTTTCCTCAAAATTAGATTTCTCCTTCTTTTATTGAGCAATTTGCCCCAAACCGTTCCCAGAACGAATACTCTTCCATGATTTATTAAAAATATAGTATCGGGTAATCGTTACATGAACAATAAGGAATCTCCCTAATCAGTAGGGGAATTTTCCTCTGTTACTATTCAGGCTGGAATCCTCAATTGCTGGGAAAAGATGTGGTGCTGACTAAGACATTATTTCATACTTATTCTTTCCCCTTGACAACCTCATCCCTCCGTCATACAATCTCGCCCAACATAATTAAAAAACGCTGACGAGGACGAGTACGCTTCAAAGCGATTTCCAGAGAGCCGAGCACGCGGTCGGGAATGACCGCAGTCTGAAAGCAAGGCAAAAGCGCAGAAGCCGAATGGACCTCCGAGTTGAACGGGCGAATGTTGGTCGAGACTAGAAACTAGTAACCCAATTCGGGCGCTCCCGTTATAGGGCAAGGGTATAACCGCATGCCGTAAGCAATGCGGCGTACCTGAAAAAAGTGACGCTGGCTTTTTCCTCCCTGTTGCATCACACAGGGATTTTTGTTTAGTTATAGCGTTAACTTGGGTGGCACCACGAGACTCCCCTCTCGTCCCAATGGACAGGAGGGGATTTTAATTTAATCAAGAGGTAGGGGCGACCCGTCAGGGTCGTCGAGAGTCTTCATCAATCATGACGGGTCGCCCCTACGGCAAAAGGATAAATTATGTTACTTGAAGCAACAGCCACCACCCAAACAATTATCCGTGAAATCTCAGCGGACCTCGAGACACCTATCAGCGTGTATATGAAATTGCGCGGGCAAAGCCCATCATTTTTATTAGAGTCCGTGGAAGGCGGGGAAAGGATCGCGCGCTATTCGTTTATCGGCATCAAGCCCAAGGCACAATACATCATTCGGGGGAATAAAATCGAAATCGTTGAGTCCGAATCTTCGCGCATTGTCAAATTTGATGAAAACATTGACCCAACATATTTTCTGCAAGAGGAGATGAGTCGTTTTAAATTTAGCGCACAAGCCGGTGTGCCGCGTTTCATCGGGGGACTTGTTGGTTACCTTGGCTATGAGGCAGTTCGCTTTTTTGAACCAACTCTTAAGTCAAAAATGAGTCATCGCGCTGAACGGAGTGAGCCGATAGGTGAACGCAGTAGAAGCGTCCCCGATGGCCTCTATCTCCTCGCCGATACGATTATCGCGTTTGACCATGCACGGCGCAGCCTCTCCCTCATTGCGAACGTGCTCGATGGCGATGTCGAATCCGCTAACCGCAAACTGGATGAAATCGAATCCTGCATCCAACAGCCACTTCCGCCTGTGCAGCCGCGTGAGGTGCAATCATCGAAGACGCGCTCGAACATGACGCAGGGACGATATGAAGACATGGTGCGCGACGCCAAGGAGCACATTGCGGCGGGTGATATTTTTCAGGTTGTGCTTTCGCAGCGCTTCACGCGTGAAACAAATGTCGAGCCGTTCGATGTCTATCGGGCCGTGCGACGCCTCAACCCATCGCCCTATATGTTCTTTTTTGATTTCGGACTCGTGGATGACGAACCATTATTCATTGTTGGGTCGTCGCCTGAAATGTTCGTCCGTTTGGAGGGGCGGACCGCGTCCCTCCGACCGATCGCAGGGACGCGCCCTCGAGGAGCCGATGCGGACGCTGATACCGCACTGGCGCAAGAACTGCTCGCCGATCCAAAGGAACGCGCCGAGCACGTGATGTTGGTGGACCTGGGTCGCAATGACCTCGGCCGTGTCTGCGAATATGGTACAGTAAAGGTCTCCGACTTCTTCACCATCGAAAAATATTCGCATGTCATGCATATCGTCTCGCATGTCGAAGGCAAATTGCGATCTGACCTGACCGCGTTCGACCTGGTGCGCGCAGCCTTCCCCGCCGGGACAGTCAGCGGTGCACCGAAAGTCCGTGCGCTGGAAATCATCGCCGACCTCGAACCCGATGCACGCGGCGCCTACGCAGGTACTGTGGGCTACTTCGGCTTCGACGGCAACATGGACACCTGCCTCGCCATCCGCACAATGGTTGGGCGTGGGAACACGTTCACTGTGCAGGCAGGCGCAGGCATCGTCGCGGACTCGAATCCGACAACAGAATTTCAAGAAACTGTGAACAAAGCCAGCGCGATGTTGAAAGCGATTGATGTCGCGGAAACAAATTCATAATCAATCGGTGGTCGAGTAGGGCGAAGCCCGTATCGAGACTACCAGTAAGCAGAATAAATCTTGTAACAAAAATACCTTTATCAACTTTTGGTCTCGACACCTGCCCTGGCGTGCGGTGCCAGTGTACAGGCGACAACGAACGTCGCCCTACTCGACCAACGGCATTATGAATGAAAGGATAAACCTATGACAACGAAACCTCGTCTCCTCACCGGTGACCGCCCCACAGGACGACTGCATCTCGGTCACTACGTTGGCTCGCTTGCCAATCGTGTACGCCTGCAACATCAATACGAGTCTTTTTTCATCATTGCGGATTTGCACACGCTAACAACCAAACCCGAGCCACAATATATTAAAGAGATTCCAACCTACATCCGCGAAACGGTGTTGGATTATCTCGCGGTTGGGATCGATCCGGAGGTCAGTACGATCTTCGTCCAATCGGCGATTCCTGAAACGTATCAGTTGAATCTGCTCTTTGAGATGCTGGTCACCGTGCCGAGATTGGAACGCATGCCTACGCTCAAAGATATGGCACGCGACGCCAATATTGATTCAATGCCGTTTGGTCTGCTTGGTTATCCTGTCTTACAAGCTGTGGATATTCTTCTGCCACGCGCCCAGGTTGTTCCTGTGGGACGTGACAATCAATCACACGTGGAACTCGCCCGTGAGATGGCGCGTCGCTTCAACAATCTCTATGGTGAAGTCTTCCCAGAACCAGACTCCATCATTGGAGATGTTCCGTTACTCGTTGGCACAGATGGACAAAGCAAGATGAGCAAGTCTGTAGGCAATGCAATTTATCTTTCCGATGACCCTGAGACTGTCAAACAAAAAGTGATGAGTATGTACACTGACCCCAAACGTCTCCGTGCCACCGACCCAGGGACGGTCGAAGGCAACCCAGTCTTCATTTACCACGACGCGTTCAATCCATCCAAAGCCGAGGTGGATGATCTCAAGGAACGCTATCGCGTTGGCAAAGTGGGCGATGTGGAAGTTAAACAAAAGCTTGCGGTAGCTATCAATAACTTTCTGGAACCCTTCCGCGAAAAGCGCGCTTATTTTCTTACACATCCTATGATTCCAAACGACGTTCTCGCTAATGGAATCCGCCGCATGCAAGCTGAAGCCAAAGCGACAATGGAACTCGTCCGCGAGAAGACAGGCTTATCGTATTCGCTCGATTTGTTTGTCGATCAAGTCGATATCTTTGGAGAGTACGATGGATAAAAAAGTCTAGCCACAGAGACACAGAGAACGCTGAGAACCTTTAAAAATATCCGCGACCCACTACCTCAGTGACTAAGAAAGGCTTTTTGCTATGCTGGTACTTATAGATAATTACGACTCTTTCACCTACAACCTTGTCCAATACTTCGGCGAATTGGGCGCAGACATTCGCGTCTTCCGCAATGACCAGGTTACGATGAATCAATTGATTGACCTAAACCCGAGTCATCTTGTCATTTCTCCGGGACCCGGCGAACCCATCAAAGATGATGGTATCTCTGCCGACGCGATCAAACACTTCGATGGCAAGATCCCGGTGCTGGGTGTCTGTCTAGGACATCAATGTCTCGGCGCAGTCTTCGGCGGCAAAGTGGATCGCGCCCAGCGCCTCATGCACGGCAAGACCTCCAAAGTGACTCATAACGGGCAGGGCATTTTCAAAGGCATCCCGTCACCATTTGAAGCCATGCGTTATCACTCGCTCGTGGTTTATGACCCAATCCCTGCTGAACTCGAAGTGACTGCTATCACCCCCGAAGAAGAGATCATGGGACTCAAGCATCGCGAACATCAAACCTATGGCGTGCAATTCCATCCTGAGTCCATTCTGACCGAACACGGCAAACAAATCCTCAAAAACTTTTTAGATCTGAATCCCGCTCCCACGAAAGGAGAACAATCAATGCTAAAACCTTTTATTGCCAAGACGATCAACCGAACTGATCTCACCGATATTGAAGCCGAAGAAGCGATGAACATCATCATGACAGGTCAAGCCACGCAAGCGCAGATCGGCGCGTATCTCGTTGCGCTGCGTATGAAAGGCGAAACCATCCCGGAAATCACCGGCTCCGTCCGTGCGATGCGCAATGTCGCTGTCAAAGTCAAACTCAATACAACCGAACCCATCTACGATATCGTCGGAACAGGTGGTGATGGTGCGCATACGTTCAACATCTCCACTGCTGCGGCATTTGTCCTGGCGGGTACAGGTCGTAAAGTTGCCAAACATGGCAATCGCGCCCAATCCTCGCATTGCGGATCTGCGGATGTTCTCTCGGCCCTCGGTGTCAATCTCGAGCTCACAGCAGAACAGGTCGCCCAAGCCATTGAGCAGGTTGGCATTGGCTTCATGTTTGCGCCCAAGTTTCATCCCGCCATGAAACATGCTATTGGCCCGCGCAAGGAGATTGGTCAGCGTACCATCTTCAATATCCTCGGTCCGCTCACCAACCCGGCGGGCGCGAATATTCAACTCACAGGCGTCTATGATGCTAGACTTACCGAGCCGCTCGCGCATGTCCTCAGCGAACTCGGTTCCAAAGCTGCGCTCGTGATTCACGGTGCGAATGGTCTTGATGAGCTCAACACTACGGGCCTCAACCGCGTGAGTCATCTTAAGGATGGTGCGGTTGAAACTTATGACCTTAATCCAACCGACCTTGGTCTTGCTCCTTCAACAGTCCAGGATTTGCGGGGTGGTACGCCCGACGAATCCGCCGTGATGATGCGCGAGCTCCTCAGCAACCAATTGAATGGGGCGCGCCGCGATGCTGTCCTGCTCAATGCGGCGGCAGCTCTCGCTGCAGAAACTGGCGATTTCAAATCTGCGCTTGAAGAATCCATTGTCTCGCTCGACAGTGGCAAAGCACTTGCCAAACTCAATGCGCTGGTTGAGTACTCACAGAGCTTTCAAACGATCCAATGAGCATCCTCGCCCAAATCATCGAACACAAAAAGATGGAGATCGCGGTGCTCGATGTCCAGTTCTTGCGACGCGCTGCGGAGTCTTCTCCGGCGCCGCGGGATTTTCTTTCCGCAATCAGGCGCCGCCGTGTCTCGCGAAGCCCAAACCTGATCGCGGAACTCAAGCGCGCCTCTCCCTCCAGAGGGATTCTCGCCCCGCACCTCAATCTGTTCCAGGTTGCGGATATTTACACCCAAAACGGCGCGTCCGCAATCAGTGTGTTGACAGATGAGAAATTCTTCATGGGCAATCTCGGAACACTGCGTGAATTACATTTCACTCATAAAACGGAATTGCCTCTCTTACGGAAAGATTTCATCATAGATGAAGCTCAACTTTATGAATCAAAAGCCGATGGCGCCGACGCTATTCTCCTCATCGCCGCCGCGCTGACAGACGATAAGCTTTTTGCTGATTTACATGCAACGACCTTGGAACTTGGATTAACTCCGTTGGTTGAAGTCCACAACGAAGCCGAAACAGAACGAGCATTGAAATTAAAAGATGTGAAGTTGATTGGTATCAACAATCGCAACCTTGTTACATTCGATGTTACTCTTGAAACGACAGAAAAATTACGACCTATGATTTCTGCTGAAATTTCTGTTGTTGCTGAATCTGGTATTTTCACAGCAGGCGATGTGGAACGATTAGCCAATGCAAATGTGGACGCAATTCTTGTTGGGGAAGCATTGGTGACATCGGATGATATTGGCGCAAAAGTAAGAGAACTCAGTAGCACACGAGTTCCGGCTCCCAGCAGTAGAGGGTCAGAGTGAGGGAGAAATTGTGACCAAAGTCAAAATCTGCGGGATCAAAAGTGTGACTGATGCCCTCGCGGCGCTGGAGGCCGGCACGGATCTGATTGGGTTCAACTTCTACTCCAAAAGCCCGCGCTGCATTAGCGTTGGCAG